>Ga0207926_1000706_pt1 | contig 16454 bp, 12 predicted proteins | sample NGESurdeep072012_8_FD_184454 | JGI IMG/M metagenome (GOLD analysis project Ga0207926, IMG submission 184454) | Arctic peat soil microbial communities from Barrow, Alaska - NGEE Surface sample 210-1 deep-072012 (SPAdes) | ecosystem: Environmental > Terrestrial > Soil > Wetlands > Peat ...
AGCTCCGGCTGACCCCGGCCGGCCAGGTAGGCCTCTTCCCCGAGCACGCCGAGCCAGCCGCATGGGCAGCCGGGCACGCGCGGGAGGCCGGCACGCGCCTTGGCCGTCCGGCCGAGGTCCTCAACCTCTTCGCGTACACGGGGCTCGCCACCCTCGCGCTCGCCCGCGCCGGCGCCCGGGTGGCCCACACGGATGCCTCTCGGCCGGCCGTCGGATGGGCTCGCCGGAACGCGGCCCGCTCGGGGCTCGACGCCGCACCGATCCGGTGGATCGTGGAGGACGCCCGGGCATTCGTCGCCCGCGAGGCGCGCCGCGGCCGGCGCTACGACGGCGTGATGCTCGACCCGCCAACGTACGGCCACGCCCCGCGCGGCGGCGCGGCCTGGCGGATCGAGGCGGACCTCGCGGACCTGCTCGCCGGGTGCGCGGCCCTGACCGGACCGGACCCGGCGTTCTTCGCGTTGACCGCGCACACCACCGGGCTCGATTCGGGTCCGCTTCGCGCAGCGATCGCCGGCGCCTTCGGTCCGACGGTGGCAGGCCGCGCGGAGGTGGTCCAGCTGGGAGTCCGGCGCCCCGACGGCCTCCGGCTCCCGGCAGGCCTCGCGATCCGGTGGGGGCCATGACCGGGCGAGCTCCTGGGCCCGTGGTCCTCACGAGCGCCGCCAACCCGCGCCTCCGCGCCGCGGTGGCGCTGCGTGATCGGCGAGACCGCGTTCGGACGGGCCGCCTGCTGGTCGACGGAGCGCGCGAGGTCTCCCGCGCGCTTGATGCCGGCGTGGCGCTGGTGGAGGCGTTCGTGGCGGCCGGACCCTCCCCGGACCCGGACGTTGCCGCCGTCGCGGCCCGGGTCGCCGCCCTGGGCGTGCCGCTCGTGTCGATCGCGCCCGAGCTGCTGGCTCGGCTGGCCTACGGGGAACGGTCCAGCGGGATCGTGGCTGTGGCCACCGCGCCAGGAACGTCACTCTCCGGCCTCGGGCTCCCGGACGTCACTCCTCTCGTCGGCGTCCTGGAGGACGTCGAGAAGCCGGGCAACCTGGGCGCGGTCTGTCGGAGCGCGGATGGCGCGGGGCTGGACGCGCTGGTCGCCGCACGCGGCTCGGCGGCCGCGGCCGATCCGTGGAACCCGAATGCCGTCCGCGCCTCGCTTGGAACGGTCTTCACGGTGCCGATCGCGGTCGCGGCGACCGCCGCCGTCCTTGCCTGGCTCCGCGATCGCGGCCTGCGGGTGGTCGCCGCACGCATCGACGCGAGCGTCGATTACACCGACGTGGACCTGACCGGCCCGGTCGCGCTCGTCCTCGGGAGCGAGGCATACGGGCTCACGGCCGCGTGGTCCGGGAGTGACGTGATCGCGGTTCGGCTGCCGATGCGCGGCCGGGTCGACTCGCTCAACGTCGCCGCCGCCGCCGCCATCCTCTTCTACGAGGCGCGCCGACAGCGCGACGTCGGCGCCTGAGCATCTCCGCGTTCAGCGGCCGCGCCCCTAACGAACCGTGACCCGGGCCGTTAGATGTGCAGAGGCCTCTCGCGAAGAACACTGTCCCCCGGCGGTGCCTGTCGCGATGGCCTCTCTTCCTGTCCGCCGGCCGGGCGCAACGGCATCCGGACCTATACTCCGCGCCATGGATTCCCCGTCCCGCCGAACACGCCGGATCGGCATGGGCGCTCGTGGCCTGATCACCGGGATCGCCGGGCTCGTGGCGATCTCCGGCCTGCTGCTTGCCGCGCCTGGCGCGCGGGTGAGCGGCGCGGTCCGGGCGACGCGAATCGCGATGTCGGCCCCGCAGACGATCGATCCCGCCAAGGCCGGCGATGCCGGCAGCGCGGCCGTGATCGCCCAGCTGTTCGAGGGCCTCACCGCGATCGACGCAGGCCTGACACCCCGCCCTGCGCTGGCCGCGAGCTGGAGGTTCAGCGACGGCAACCGGACGGTCGCATTCAGGCTTCGCGACGGCCTGACGTTCTCCAACGGCACGCCGCTGACCGGTGCCGATGTCGTGCGGAGCTGGCTCCGCGTCGTCGACCCCGCGAGTCCGTCACCGCTCGCCTCGTTGCTGTTCGACGTCGTCGGCGTGGAGGACTACGTCGCGGGACGATCCAGTGATCCGTCCACGCTGGGATTCAGCGCCGACGCGAACACCGTCACGGTTCACTTCATCCTCCCGGCCGGCGACTTCCCGGCGATCGCGGCGAGCCCCACGCTGGCCGTCGTCCCGCCCGGCGTCGGGCGCGACCCGGCCGCCCTCCAGCCCGGCGCGTCGTTCGTCGCCTCGGGCGGCTACGTCCTCGCCGGCCTGAGCCCGACGCAGTTCGCGTTGACGGCAAACCCGCACTACTGGGCGGGCCCACCCGCGATCTCCGACATCGAGGTCGTCACCGACCTCGGAAGCAGCAGCCCGGCCGACCTGTTCCTGGCCGGAAACCTCGATTGGACGCCGATCGGGAGCTACGATGCGTCGTGGATCGCCTACGACGGTACGCTCGGGCCGCAGCTGCGTTCGTCAGCCGACCTTGCCGTCACGTACTACGGCTTCGACACGCTGCGGCCGCCGTTCAGCGATGTCCGGGTCCGGCAGGCGTTTGCAGAGGCGGTCGACTGGAAGCGGATCGTGCAGCTCGCGGACGGGAGCCAGGCGCTTCCGGCCACGAGCATCGTTCCGCCGGGGATCCCGGGACGCAGCGGCACGAACTTCCAGCCGACCTTCGACCCGGCTGCGGCGAAGCGGCTCCTCGCGGCGGCCGGCTACGCGGACCCGGCGACGTTTCCAACCGTGACCCTGGCGACGGCAGGCACGGGCTACGACGATGCGGTCGTCGCCCAGCTCAAGCAGAACCTCGGGGTCACCGTCAAGTACGAGTCGTACGACTTCAGCACGTTCATGCAGCGGCTGGGTGCCGCGGACGGGCCACAGTTCTGGGCCCTCTCGTGGGTGGCTGACTATCCCTCGCCGTACGACTTCCTGGGCCTGCTGCTCGGCTCGAACCAGCCGAACAACTACGGAAGGTGGTCGAACGCGGCCTTCGACGCGGCCCTCACGAGCGCATCGTCCACCACGGATGTCGCTGTCGCGCGAGGCGCCTACGACCAGGCCCAGGCCCTCGTGCGTGACGAGGTCCCGGTCGTGCCTGTCAGCTACAGCTCCAGCGACGCGCTCTCCCGGGCCGGCCTCCTGGGAGCGACGATGAACGGCATGGGCATCCTGCGTTTCGCCGGCCTTGCCTGGGCTCCGGGGACTCCGTGATCGCGCGCCGGCTCGGGCCGTTCGCGGCCGCACTCCTCCTCCTCGCTTCGGTCGCCCTGCCGGTCAGGGCGGCGGTGGCCGAGTTCGGGACGCCCTCCGCCCAGAGCCTCTATGGAACCTCCGTTACCTTCACCCAGCCCGTCACCCTGGCTTCCGCTCCGAGACGGATCGAGATCCTGCTGGACTTCCCCGGCGGGCTGGGCGCCACCGTCGTCGAGGCGCCGCCTTCCGGCCCTGGCCCCCAGACGCTCCATTACACCCTCCTGCAGGCCGACGCGCAGATGTACCCGAACACGAAGATCACGGCCCACTGGAGAGTCACGCTGCCCAGTGGCCCGGCCGAGGTGGGTCCGGCGGTCACGGTGACCTATGTCGACACGACCAGACAGTGGAAGACGCTGGACGGCCCGCTGATCCGGCTCCACTGGTACAGCGGGTCCGCGGCGTTCGCCCAGCAGGCCCTCACGCTGGGAGAGCAGGGCGTCCGGAAGGCAGCCAACCTCCTTGGCGTCACGGAGACCCAGCCGATCGACTTCTTCGTGTACGCCGATTCGCAATCCTTCTGCGAGGCGCTCCTGATGGGGTCCACCTGCAACGTCGCCGGCAGGGCCATCGTGTCGAACCGGACGATGTTCGGTCTCATCGGCTCGAACCAGATCGGCTCGGCCGAGGTGGCACGAGTCATCCCCCATGAGCTCACCCACCTGGTCTTCAACACCGCCACGCAGAATCCGTACCACTCTCCGCCGGACTGGCTGAACGAAGGACTCGCGGTTTACCTCACGGAGGGTGTCGCGCCGTACTACCGCGCCGCGCTCACCGACGCGATGTCGAAGGGAACGCTCCAGCCGCTGACGGCCTACACGATCACGTTTCCCCCTGAAGCGTTGTATGACCGTTTCCTCCTCGCCTACGCGGAGGGCGTCTCGGCTGTCGACTTCATGGTCCGGAAGTACGGCCAGCCGGCCCTCGTGAAGCTCATTCGCTCGTATGCCGCGGGCCGGACCGACGACGAGGCGTTCTCGGCGGCTCTCGGTCTGGACGTGGCGGGGTTCGAGGCGGCCTGGCTCGCAGATCTGGGGGCGACCGCCCCCACCCAGTACGGGCCCCGGCCGGCGCCGACCGGACCGCTCCCGCCCGGCTGGGGTGGCGCGATCGCTTCGCCCGGACCGGACGCCGCGGCCTCGTCCACGCCGGGTGCAGCGGCGTCGGGCCCCGCCGCTTCCGCGTTGACACAGACCGGCGCCGCGGCGACCGGCGACGGCAGCTCGAGCGGGCTCATCCTGCTCGCGATCGCCGCGGCCGGGCTCTGCCTGGGCGGCCTGCTTGCCTACATCCGGCGCCGGCGCGGGCCGCGGCCGGTGGGCGCGCCCGGTCCGGAGCCGCCAGGGGCGGGCGAATGAGCGGGGCGTGGGTCCGGTTCCGGTCGATCACCACGTGGGAGATCACGCTGTTTGCCGCCCTCGCCGTGCTGGGCTTCCTGGTCACGGCACAACTCCGCTCGGAGACACCGCGCGTCCAGTACACCTCACAGGAGCGGGCGCCGCTCATCGGGACCGCGCTCGGTCTGCAGGTGGAACAGAAGGCACTCCAGGGGCAGATCCTCGACCTGCGCAACCGGATCACCGCCACCGAGACCAGCAACCAGGGCAGCGATGCGCTCGTGAAACAGCTCAACGACGCGCTCTTCCAGGCACGCCTGGCCGGCGGCCTCACCGCCCTCGAGGGCGGCGGCCTCGTGATCCAGCTCGAGGATGCGCCGCAGGCCGCCCAGGCGACCGGCGGAAGCGACCTCCTGGTGACGGGACTCGACGTTCGAAGCGTGGTGGAGCAGCTCTGGCTGGCGGGAGCGGAGGCTGTGGCAGTCAACGATGAGCGCGTGGTCTCGACCACGGCGATCCTCGACATCGGCGGCTCGCTCCTCGTCAACTCCGCCTACCTCGCGCCGCCCTACCAGGTGAAGGCCGTTGGGCCGAAGGACCTCTACTCGCAGCTTGCGGCGTCGGCCAGCTGGGTGGATTTCGTGGCCGCGCGTGCCGGGCAGAACGGGATCCGGCTCTCGATCGCGGTGCCGGCCGACCTCGTCGTGCCGGCCTATGCGGGCTCGGTGACCATCCGCTACGCCCGGACCCCCGCATCTCCCGCGCCGTCGGCGAAGCCCTAGATGCGCAACCCCCGCAGCCAGATCGCCATCGCCGCCGTCGCCCTGCTGCTCGGCTTCCTGATCGTCGCCCAGATCCGGGGCCAGACGGTCGGGACCGGCCTCGAGAACCGGTCCGCCCAGGACCTGACGCTGCTCGTCGCAAATCTCAACACTCGCAACGACCAGCTCCGCGGCGAGGTCGCGGACCTCGGCCGCCAGCTGGATTCGATCACCGCCGCCCAGGCGCGCGGCGACACGTCCGCCGGCCAGCTTCGGGACGACCTGGTCCGCACCCGGATCTGGTCGAGCCTGGATGCCGCGGAGGGCCCGGGCATCCAGGTAGTGCTCCGAGGGCCGGTCACTGCCACCGTCCTGCAGGACCTGTTCAACGAGCTGCGGAACGCGGGCGCAGAGGCGATTGCCGTCGGGGGGGTCCGCCTGGTCCCCGCGACCGTCGCGGGAGGGTCGCCGGGTTCGCTGTCCGTGGAGAACACGCTCCTGAGCGACCCGCTCAAGGTCCTGGCGATCGGCAATGCCGCGACGATGACCGGGACGCTCACCCGGGCCGGCGGGCTCGTGGCGCAGGAGCTGGCAACGAACCCGGGCCTCGGCATCGAGGTGACGCCGGCCGACCTGCTCGACGTGCCCGCCACGACGCGCGATCTCGTCCCGCACGTCGCTCAGCCGCGTCTCTGACGCGTGCCGCGGGGTCGTGCGACCGGCGGCCCGGCGGGCTCTCTCTCCGGGAACCCGGGCGGGCGAAGCCTGCTGGATGCTACCCTCGCGGCCGATGCACGTGACCGTCACCCCGTGAGCGCGCCCGTCCCGTTCCGTCTGGGCGATCGGATCGAGCTTCGTCGACCGCACCCCTGCGGCGGCCGAACCTGGGACGTGGACCGCCTGGGGGCCGACCTCGGGCTGCGCTGCACGACCTGCGGGCGGAGAGTCCTCGTCGAGCGACGCCGGGTGGAGCGCCGGCTCGTCGCGTTCGATCTCCGCGGACCCGAGGACAGCCGATCGTGAACGGGCGGATCGTGAACGGGCGGCCCAGCACGCCGGAGGGGGCGTCCTCGGCGCTCGCGGTCTTCCGCAACCGGCCGTTCCTGATCATATGGCTCTCGCAGGTGGCAACCCAGGTGGGCGGCAACATGGTCCTGTATGGCCTGACCGTCCTGATCTTCACGGCGTCCGGATCAAACAGCGCCGTGTCCGTCCTGCTGATCAGCTTCCTTGCGCCGGCGGTGATCTTCGGCGCGCTTGCCGGCGTGTACGTCGACCGGTTCGATCGCCGCCTCGTGCTGGTGGCCACGAGCCTCGTGCGTGCGGGCCTCTTCTTCCTCCTGGCATTCGCGGGCCCCAACGTAGGCGCCATCCTCCTGCTGACGCTCCTGGTCTCGGTCGCGACCACGTTCTTCGCGCCGGCCGAGCTCAGCGTCATCCCGCTGGTGGTGCCGCGCGGCCAGCTGACGGCCGCAAACGGCATCTTCACCCTGACGCTCAATGCCGCCTTCGCGGTCGGGTACACGCTCCTCGGGCCGCTGGTGGTGACGATCGCCGGCCCGACGCTCCTGATCGGCGTGGTGGCGGTGCTGTACCTGGTCTCCGCGGCGCTCTGCTGGACCCTGGCGCCGGCTCCGCCGCTTCCGCTGCCCGCCGGTCGCGACACCCTTCACGATGCGGAGGCGGCGGTGGGCTCGGTGGTCGGGCAGCTCCGGGAGGGAGTCGCCTATATCCGGGCGAACCCGGCGGTCGCCTGGGCGCTGACCTACCTCGGGGTGGCCGCGTCGATCGTCGGCGTCCTGGGCGCCCTGGGGCCCGGCTTCGCCGTCCACGTGCTGAACCTGGCCTCGAAGGACTTCGTCGTCGTCGTGCTTCCGCTCGGGCTCGGCGTCGTCGCCGGCGTGCTCCTCGTGAACGTGATCCGAGCCATGGTCCCGCGCCGCCAGACCATCGAGACCGGCCTGGTCACGCTGGGGGTCTGCCTGGTCCTGATCACGATCGCCAACCCGATCAGCCAGCTGCTCCAGCGCGTCAACGCCGCCCAGCCGATGGTGGACGCGTCGGCTCTCGTCTCGGTCCTCTCCGTGGTCGTCGCGATCGCGTTCGTCGCCGGCGTCGCCTACGCGTCGGTCGCGATCCCCGCCCAGACCGAGCTCCAGGAAGTCATCCCCGAGGAGGTCCGGGGCCGCGTCTTCGGGATCCTGAACACGCTGGTCTCCATCGCCAGCTTCCTGCCGATCATCGTGGCCGGCGTCGTCTCAGAGGCGGTGGGCACGGCGCCGGTCCTCCTGGCCGCCGCCGGCCTGGTGGGCCTGAGCGGTGTCGGGTCCATCCTGCTGCGCGGGCGGCGACCGGCGACTCCGCTACCCGGCGGACGGGGGGAACCCCCGGCCCCGGGCGCCACTCCCGAAGCGCCGTGACCCCGCCCCGACAGGCGCGCGCGCGGGTCGCCGTGATCTTCACCGGCGGCACGATCAGCATGACCGTCGATCCCGTGGCCGGCGGGGCAGTCCCGACCCTCGCGGGCGCCGAGCTCCTTGCGCTCGTGCCCGGCATCGGCGAGATCGCGGAGATCGTCGTCATCGACCGTGGACGGACCCCCGCCAGCCACTTCTCGTTTGCCGACGTCCTGGCGATCGGCGGCGCGATCAGCGGGGCGCTGGCGGACCCCGGGCTCGCCGGCGTGGTCGTGGTGCAGGGCACCGACACGCTGGAGGAGACCGCCTTCTGCTGGGACCTCTGCCACACGGATCCCCGTCCGGTCGTCGTGACCGGTGCGATGCGGAACGCGAGTGAAAGCGGCTGGGACGGCCCTGCAAACCTGCGCGCCGCCGTCCGCGTGGCGGCGCACCCTGCCGCGCTGGGAGCAGGCGTGCTCGTGACGCTGGGTGGGCGGATCATCGCGGCCGACGACGTGGCGAAGCGCCACAGCAGCGCACCCGACGCCTTCGCGAGCCGCGCCGGCCGGCCGCTCGGGAAAGTGGGGGAGCGGGCCGTGACCCTGCGCCCGCGGGGACCCCGCCGGAACGTCAACCCCGCTCCCGTCACGGCCGGGGGCCCGGTCGAGATCGTCGTGGCCGCGCTCGAGACCGATGGCCGCGGCCTGGACCGCGCGATCGCCGGCGGCGCCCGGGCCGTGGTGGTGGCAGCCACCGGCTCGGGGAACACCCACCCGGACCTCCTTCGCGCGGCGATCGACGCGATGGCGGCGGGGCTCCCGGTCGCGCTGGCGAGCCGTACGGGAGCCGGTCCCGTGGGCCCGTTCTATGCCTTCCCCGGCGGAGGGGCGACGTGGCAGCGCGCCGGAGCGCTCATGGCCGGCTCCCTGACGCCGGTCCAGGCCCGAGTCGCGCTCGCGCTCGGGCTCGGGGCCGGGCTGGGGATCGAAGGGCTCCGGGCTCTGCTCGCGGACCCCGCCTGAGCGGCCGTCCCGGGGCGTTGCGGCGCGGTATCCTCGCTCGGACCACGCCACGGAGGACGCACGTGAGGAGCGGCATGACCCCGGCCAAGCATGAGCTGAACCGCCGCCTGGAGTCGATCAGCTGGGGCCTCTTCCTGATCATGCTGGGCGGCTTCGCCCTCCTCAAATCGGTACCGGAGGGGACGTGGCTGGTGGGCGCGGGCGTGATCATGCTCGGCCTCAACGCGCTCCGGCTCCTGTTCGGGATCCGGATCGGTTGGACCACCGTGATCCTGGGGACCGTTGCCCTCCTCTCGGGCCTCGGAAGCGTCTACGGCGTCAGCATCCCGGTGGGGCCGCTCCTCGTCATCCTGATCGGCCTGGCGATCATCCTGCGAGCGCTCGACCGCTCGCGCTGACGGCGGTCCCGGCCGCGCGGGCCGGGGAGCCCGTCGGGACACCCGCTGGCGCGATCAATGCGCGAGCGGCAGCTCGATCCGGATCTTCGCGTCGATGACCACGGCACCCTGTTCCAGGACCATCAGCGGGCTGCAGTCCATCTCCACCATCTCCGGGTGGGCCTCCACCATGGCGCTGACGCGCAGGAGCGTCTCCTCGAGGGCCGGCACGTCGGCGCGCGGCGCGTTGCGATAGCCATCCAGGAGCGGGAACGTCGCCAGCGACCGGACCATCTCGCTGGCGTCGCGATCGGTCAACGGCGTGATCCGCACGGCCACGTCCCGGAGCAGCTCGAGCCCGGACCCGCCGGCCCCGCAGGCGATGACGGGGCCGAAGAGCCGATCGTGGACGACCCCGACGAGCATCTCCACGCCGCCGGCCACCATCTGCTGCACGAAGAAGCGCTCGACGGGGTGTCCGCCTGCGGCGAGCGTGGCCGACATCGTGAGCGCGGCCTCCTCGACCGCGGCCGCTCCCTCGAGGGAGAGGACAACGGCGCGTGCCTCTGCCCTGTGGACGATTCCGGTCGCGACGGCCTTGAGGGCGACCGGGCAGCCGATCTCGTCCGCCGCCCGCCCGGCATCCGCGGCGGTCTCCGCCAACCGCCAGGGTGCGGTTGGAATGCCATAGCACTGCAGGAGGCGGGCCACCTCGTCGGGTCGCAGCCAGCGTGACCGGCCCCCATCCGACGGGGCGGCAATGGAGGAGCCTGCGAGGGTGCCTCCCGCGCTGGGCTCGCCGGGGTCGTTCTGCCCCAGCGACGCGGCGATGACGGCCGCGGCCTGGTCCTCGCGGACATCGTCGAAACGCGGGACGCTCCCGAGCGGTGCGGCCCGCCACTCGGCGTAGCGGACAGCGTGGGCCAGCGCCCGGGCGGCCTCCTCTGGATAGCTGTAGGCAGGGACCTTCACCGTGTCGTCCTGGAGAGAGCGGGGGCCCCCTTCGGCCGACATGAACACGGTCAGCACCGGGACCGGTCGCGGAAGCTCGAGGACGGCGTCGCGGATCGCGGCCGCGACATCCTCGGTCTTCGTGACAAGCGGCGGGACGAACAACACGATGATCGAGTCGATCCCCTCCCAGGCGGCGAGGATCCCGATGGCCCGGCGGAACGAGTCCGGCGATCCCTCGATCGTGTCCACGGGATTGCCCAGGGCTGCCTGCGCGGGCAGGAACGCTGCCAGGGAATCCCGGACCTCGGCGGGCAGCGCCGGCACGACCAAACCGTCCGCGTCGCACGCATCGGCAGCCAGGATCCCCGGACCTCCACCGTTCGTGAGGATGGCGACCCGCCGTCCCGCTGGCAACGGCTGGTTCGCCAGCAGCGACGCCACGTCGAAGAACTCGCCCAGGGTGTCCGTTCGGATGACACCGGCCTGGTGGAAGAGAGCGTCGACGGTGACATCCGACGCACCGATCAGCGCACCCGTGTGCGATGAGGTCGCGCGCGCGCCCGCCGCCGACCGGCCGCTCTTGACGGCGATGATCGGCTTGGTGCGCCCGACGCGGCGGGCGATCCTGGCGAACTTGCGGGGGTTGCCGACCGATTCGAGGTAGAGGGCCAGGACGGCGCTGGCCGGATCGTCTTCCCAGTACTGGAGGAAGTCGTTGCCGGAGAGGTCGGCCTTGTTGCCGATCGAGATGAAGCTGGAGAGGCCGAGGCCCAGGCGGTTTGCGTGCTCGATGATCGCCAGGCCGAGGGCACCGCTCTGGGAGAGAAAGCCGACCCTCCCACTGATCGGCGCGGTGGGCGAGAAGGTCGCGTTCATGCTGACCGCGGGCGCGAGGTTGATGACGCCCATGCAATTCGGTCCCACGAGGCGCATGCCGGCCTGTCGGCAGACTGCAAGCAGCTCTCGCTGTCGGGCCACGCCCTCCCCGCCGATCTCGGCGAACCCGGGCGAGATCACGACGACCGTCCTGACGCCCTTGTCGGCGCACGCGCGGGCGACATCAACGGCGGACTCCGCGGGGACCACGAGCACGGCGAGGTCGACGGGGCCTGGAATGTCGACAATCGAGCGGTAGGCCGCCACCGACTGGACGACGTCCGCGTTCGGGTTGACCGGGTAGACGGGCCCGGTGAAGCCGCCGCTCAGGAGGTTGTGGAAGATCTCGCCGCCGATCGTCCCGCGACGGCGCGAGGCCCCGATCACGGCGACAGAGGCCGGGTAGAGCAGGCCATGCACCGCCGCGGCCGCCGCGATCTGCTCGCGGCGCTCGAAGCGTTCGCGAGCCGGGCCCGTGAGGGCCGTCGGGAACTCGACGAGGACCGCTCCCGGTTCCACACGCAGGCGGGTCGGGAACCCGCTCTCGTGGAAGACGCGGAGCATCCGGGCGTTCTCTGCCAGGACGTCCGCGCAGAACGTGGAGATGCCGGCCTCCTGCGCCCGCTCGGCCAGCTCCTCCAGCAGGAGCATCGCGATGCCACGGCCCTGGGAATCGTCGGCCACGATGAACGCGACCTCGGCCGAATCCGACCCGACGCGGTCGTAGCTGGCGTGCGCGATGATCCGGTCGGCGATCCCGGTCTCGGCCACCAGCGAGCAACCCGCCGGGTCGGCCAGAGCGGCCCAGCGGTGCGCGATGCCGTCGAGGTCCGTGACCATGCCGGCGAACCGCATGCGACGTGATTCCGGGGCGAGGCCCCGGAGGAATGCGACGAGCGCCGGCTCGTCCTCGGCGCGCGCCGGGCGAACGCGGATCGCCGACCCGTCCCGAAGGATGGTGTCGCGCGCGCGGTCCCGTGAAGTGGCGGTGCTCATGGCTTCCCCTGACATTCTCGGGCAGAGCGACCCTTCTCGCTATAGTGTCGCGACGCAGCTCGAGGTCGAGCCCGTGTCGGCAGATCTCGCACCGCGCATCCCGCCAGAAGGAGCGCAGCCGAGGGCCCGTGCATCATCCGCCAGCGGAGCGCGCCCAGCCCCTCGTGGTCTTCGGCGCCGCGTCGCTCCACTATGACTTCGGGACTCATCACCCGCTGACACCTCGCCGGTTCGGCCCCGGGATCGACCTCCTGCGCGCCCTCGGAGCCGACCGCTTCCTCCCGCCGGCGGAGGTGTCGGACGCCCAGCTGCTGCGCGTGCATGACCCAGATTACGTCGCGGCGGTGCGGATGTTGTCCGAGTATCCCGATCTCGGCCCGCAGGCCGGCTTCGCCTCCTGGGGCGACGACCCGCCCTTCTACGGCATGCACCAGGCGGCCGCGACGGTTGCCGGCGGTTCGCTCGAGGCCATGGAGCGGATCCTGGCCGGGGACGAGCTGCACGTCTTCCACCCCGGGGGCGGCCTTCACCATGCAATGCCCGGCCGAGCCAGCGGCTTCTGCATCTACAACGATGTTGCGCTGGCCGTCGGGCGGGCCCGGGACGCTGGCCACCGGGTCCTGTACGTGGACCTCGACGTCCACCACGGGGATGGCGTCGAGGCCATCTTCTGGAACGACCCGATGGTGCTGACGGTCTCGTTCCACGAGACGGGCCTCTCCCTCTTCCCGGGGACCGGCTTCGTCGACGACCGCGGCGGCCCCCAGGCGCACGGCACCGCCGTCAACGTGCCGCTCCAGCCGGGCACCTCGGATGCGTCGTGGTTCGCGGCGATCGAGATGCTGCTCCCGGCGCTCGCCGCCGCGTTCCGGCCCACTGTCCTCGTGACGCAGCATGGCTGCGACAGCCACCTCCTCGACCCGCTCGCGCACCTGCACCTGGGCACGACCGCGATGTCACGTGCCGCCCGGCTCATAGACGGGCTCAGCCACGACCACGCCGCCGGACGCTGGCTTGCGACGGGCGGCGGGGGATACGACGTCTACCGCGTCGTGCCGCGTGCGTGGGGGCTCGTCTGGCTGGCCCAGGCGCACCGGGACGTTCCGGTCGTGACGCCGGACGAGTGGCGCGACCGCTGGGCCGCCGAAGCCGCGCGACATGGCCAGACGCCCCTCCCCGGGACGATGCTCGACGCGGTCGAGGGCGTTTCGCCCGAGCCACTCCGCGTCGCCGAGCACAACCTCGCGGCAGCGCGATCCGCCCTCGAGGGGGCGCTCCGCGCCCTCGAGGGGTCCGTGGGGGCGTAGAGCTCCCGGCGACGGTCGCTCGGCCCGGACTCCACTCGGTTGCCGTGCATCAGTGCGCAGACGCGCATTGGTTGACAGGGGGCTTGTATCTGCTACTGTCCCGCCATTGAGCGGCCGCTGCCATCGCCCCTGGCGGGTCATGGGCGTCTACAGCGGCTCCGTCGGCGTTTCTGCGATGTCGGAGGCGAGTTGATGAGCATGATCCAGCCCGAGATCGAGGCACTCGCGTCCGAGCTGCGGGAGGTGGCCCCGTCGCCAGGGTTCGCCGCACAGGCCAACGCCACCCCGGAGCTGTACGATCGCGCCGAACGGGACTTCGAGGCGTTCTGGGCCGCCGAGGCGAAGCAGCGCATCAGCTGGTCGCGGCCCTGGGACAAGGTCCTCGAGTGGGACCTGCCGTACGCGAAGTGGTTCGTGGGCGGCCAGCTCAACGTGGCGTACAACTGCGTCGATCGCCACGTGGAGCAGGGCATCGGGAACAAGGTTGCGTATTACTGGGAGGGCGAGCCCGGCGACACGCGGACCCTCACCTACGCCGACCTCCAGCGCGAAGTCAACAAGTGCGCCAACGCGCTCAAGGCGCTGGGGGTGCAGACGGGCGACCGGGTGGGCATCTACATGCCGATGATCCCGGAGCTGCCCATCGCGATGCTCGCCTGCGCGAAGATCGGCGCGCCGCACGTGGTGGTCTTCGGCGGCTTCAGCTCGGACGCGCTCGAGGGTCGCATGATCGATTCCGAGGCGGTCGCCCTGATCACCGCCGACGGGGGCTGGCGGAATGGCAAGATCCTCGACCTGAAGACTGCGGCCGACGTCGCGGTGGGCAACGCGACCACGATCAAGAACGTGCTGGTCGTCAAACGGACCGGGCACGACATCGCGATGACCGAGGGTCGCGACCACTGGTGGCATGAGCTGGTCGAGAGCCAGTCGGACCAGTGCGACCCCGTGGCGGTCGATTCGGAGCACCTGCTCTACCTGCTCCACACGTCCGGCACGACCGCCAAGCCGAAGGGGATCATGCACACGACCGGGGGCTACCTCGCCGGCATAAGCACGACCCATCACTACATCTTCGACATCAAGCCGGATGACGTGTACTGGTGCGCGGCCGACATCGGTTGGGTCACGGGGCACTCGTACATCGTCTACGGGCCGCTGGCCAACGGCACGACGGGCGTGCTCTACGAGGGCGCCCCCCAGTTCCCGGCGCCCGATCGGTGGTGGTCGATCATCGAGAAGTACAAGATCTCCATCCTGTACTGTGCGCCGACGGCGATCCGGGCCTTCATGAAGCACGGCGACACGTGGCCGGGGAAGCACGATCTCACCTCCCTGCGCCTGCTCGGCACCGTCGGGGAGCCGATCAACCCAGAAGCCTGGCTCTGGTACCGCCGCGTCATCGGTGGCGATCGGTGCCCGGTGGTGGACACCTGGTGGCAGACCGAGACGGGGATGATCCTGATCACGCCGCTGCCCGGCATCACCACCCTGAGGCCGGGGTCCGCCACGCGGCCGTTCCCCGGCATCGCCGCCAAGGTGGTGGACGCCGACGGCAAGGAGGTGGCCAACGGGAGCGGCGGAGGCTACCTCGTGCTGACCCGGCCATGGCCCGCCATGCTCCGTGGCATCTACAAGGACCCGGAGCGCTACCTGAGCACCTACTGGCGCCGATTCCCCGGCATGTACTTCGCCGGTGATGGCTGCAAGGTCGATGACGACGGCTACTTCTGGCTCCTGGGCCGCGTCGACGACGTGATGAAGATCGCGGGGCATCGGATCAGCACGATCGAGGTCGAGTCCGCGCTCGTGGACCATCCGGCGGTCGCCGAGGCGGCCGTCGTGGGCCGCAGCGATCCCGTGACGGGCGAGGCCATCTCGGCGTTCGTCATCCTGAAGTCGCACATCGAGCCGAGCGACGAGCTGGCCCTGGAGCTCCGCGAGCACGTCGCGAAGAAGATCGGCGCGATCGCCCGGCCGAAGATGGTGATGTTCACCCCGGAGCTGCCCAAGACGCGGTCCGGCAAGATCATGCGGCGGCTCCTGAAGGACATAGCCGAGCATCGCACGCTCGGCGACGTGACGACACTGGCCGACTCGGGGATCGTGGAGACGATCCGCGAGAAGGCGCAGTCAAGTGAGGCGGATCAGCTCGTCTGAAGGTCGACCGAACGGGATGGGTCGATCTCCCGACGAGCCCGGTAGTCCGTGTCAGCCGGCGGGCCGGTTGCCCGCGCACGAGGAAAGGAGTCTCGCGTGGCTCAGGCCCAACCGGCCACCACTGCACCAGCGGCATCGCACCAGGCGAATCCCGCGCCACTCGGGCTGGCGGGTTTCGCCCTCACCACCATGGTCCTGTCCCTGACCAACGCCCAGCTCATCGGCGGGAGCTCGGTCCAGGTCGTCCTCGCCCTAGCCCTGGCGTACGGGGGGTTGGCGCAGCTGCTCGCCGGCATGTGGGAGTTCAAGAGCGGCAACACCTTCGGGGCGACCGCGTTCACCTCGTACGGCGCGTTCTGGCTCAGCTACGCCGCCTTCGTCTGGTTCTTCGCCGCCAACCTGAAGTCGGGCGACGCCTCCGGGGCCGTCGGGACCTACCTGCTGGTGTGGGGCATCTTCACGTTCTACATGTGGATCGCCACGCTCAAGCATGCGCGGCCCGTGATGCTCGTCTTCCTGCTGCTGTGGATCACGTTCCTGGTGCTCGCCGTCGGCGAGTTCCAGGCCAACAAGAGCATCACGCAGATCGGGGGCTACCTCGGCATCCTGACCGCGATCGCCGCCTGGTACGCCTCGGCCCGCACGATCATCAACGAGGCGTGGGGGAGGGACGTGCTGCCCGGCTGATCGGTCCGACAGCTGACCTCGGCTTCGTCGCGCACTGGCGTCTCGCCGAGCTGATCCCACTCGGCAGGGGCCAGGGCGCGACGGATCCAGGCATGGGCTGCTGGCGTGGCAATCCCGGAACCGAACGGCGAACCTTCGGGTCGGCCGTTGGATTCGTCAGCTGCTCGGGTCGGCCCTTCTTAGCGAGGGAGCGTGCGTCCGGTACTGGCGCGCGTCCTCGTGCTGCAGGACGATCGTACGACAAGCGCAGACCCCGGTCTGCTCTCAGATCCGCCCGAGGATCGCGCT
>Ga0207926_1000716_pt1 | contig 16328 bp, 13 predicted proteins | sample NGESurdeep072012_8_FD_184454 | JGI IMG/M metagenome (GOLD analysis project Ga0207926, IMG submission 184454) | Arctic peat soil microbial communities from Barrow, Alaska - NGEE Surface sample 210-1 deep-072012 (SPAdes) | ecosystem: Environmental > Terrestrial > Soil > Wetlands > Peat ...
ACAACGGACAACTGTTCGAAGATGGAATGCCAACGGAGGAATTAACCCCCAAGCGCCACGCCGCCTGATCTCGTTTACACACCTATTGAAGTGACCTCCTGCCCGTCATTCATCTACCGCAAATGGGTAGTGCCTCGGTGCCGGTTTTGGTACCGGTTTGATGGTCAAATGCGGTGCGCTTGGGCGCACCTGGCAGATTTCGCGTGACCCGATTTGGAGACAGGCGTTTCTCTTGCATTTGACACAGGGGGTAATAAACGCATAGTTCATACTCGTAAACTCTTTGGGGACGCTGGTAGCAACGTATAAATAGGCACGGTTCGTAAGTTCGCTGGTCTGGCGTGATTTCTTTGCCTGGCCGAGCTGCTCAAACAATATGAGCTGTGTCCGGTACTCGGGTGAAGGAAGCGTGTCAAATCGGGGCTCGCATTTGAGTTTCTCGTCTGACGAGAGATGTCGTATGGAACCTGACCCGAGCTGCGGGGAATGGGGGGGCGGACGCGTGCTCCCCGCAGACCGCGAAAGTCTCGGTCCAGAATCAGGCGGGTGACGCGGTCGGCGACAAAGGCGTCGCTGCGGATTGGGGCATTGCGGCGAATTCGCGGGTAATCGCGGTAGCAAGAAATGGCGCGGCGTCAGCATCGGCAGCAATCAGCGCAGGCCGTTGATGTTCTATGAGTCGTTAGCCGCTGGAGCGGCTGTTCGTCACGCTGTTACGCTGTAGCCGATGTGCTGACCGATGCCTGGTCGGGAGGAGTGATAATCCGTATAGAGACCCGAAGCCGCTTTTCAATGACCGCCTCGCGGGCCGCATTGGTAATACTTGCGATGTTGACGGCGGCTGCGTCGGCTCAGGCGCAGAACACTGTTGGCACGATCACGCAAATTACAGGCGCAGCCACTGTCCAGCGCACTGGCGCGACCATCGGGGCAGCGGCGTACATGCCGGTCATGCTGCACGATGAGATCGTGACGGGGCCGGGCGCATCGCTGACGATTGCCCTGGTCGACAACAGTTCGCTGCAATTGGGCGCCTCGTCAACCCTCACGATAGATGAAAGCATGCTGGTGAACGGAGTCGGTGCGCCGAGCAGGGTCGGGCTGCTGGGCGGCGCCCTGCACTCTCTAATCGTCGGCGCGATGAGCGGCAGCTCGACGACATTTCAAGTGAATACGCCCAACGCCGTCGGAGCGGTTCGCGGAACCGGGTGGAGCGAGACTTTCAGCGATCAACCGCAATCAGCATACCCGAATTGCCTTCAGTTCACTGACGTCGCTGTCCAGGACGGCACGGTGCAGGTGTGTACTGGGGGGTCGCAGCTGAAATGCACATCCGAGTGCCGGGACGTCACCGCCGGTCAACACATCACGGTCGCATGCTGCGCATTCGTCGAGGAGAGCGCGGGCGGCGCGGGGGCCGGGGTGGGCGTTCTTGGCGTTGCAGGCGCCACTGCGCTTGGAGTCGGCATCGTAGCCGGAGGCGTGATCGGCGGCTACGCGGCGGCGGGCGGTTTCGATGGCCCCACGCATGTCGGCCCCCCGCATCCCATAAGTGCCGCACAATAACTGACGTTAGCAGCGAGATATTGGTAGCACCCAATCGCCTCGACAGCGCCCGACAGAAGTCTTGAGGTTTGCGGCAGTTGGGAGCGACGGGCCGCGGCTTTGCAGATTGGCCGCGCAAACCGGGAGGCGGGCGGCCAGCGACGGTCGTGGGGCCATGCTGGCTCGATTCAATTCGCGACCCGGTCTCCGAGCGATTTCCGCAGTGAACAACCTGGCGCTTGCGCCCATTGAAAATCGGTGGTATTTGGATCATAAATGGCCTAAAGTTTTTTATGCGATGACTCTCGGGCAGCGTGCAAACTGAGTGCAAGCAAAAAAGCGAATGGAGCGTCTCCGATGAAAAAACTTCCGCTTACATATATTGCAGCTTTCTTCGTAGCTTCTCTTTGCCTTGCTCTTGCGCCGGTCGCTTTCTGTTCTGACATCACAGGCGAAGTGAGCGGGCCGCAAGGTCCAGTGGCTGGAGCTCAAATTACTGTCACGGACTCGGGCGGAAACGTAGCTGGCCAAGCCACGACCAATGACGCGGGCCGGTATTGCATTACGGGACTCAGCCCGGGCAATTACAAGAACGCGGTGAATCCTCCGGCAGGCGCAGGGTTCCAAGCAGGAACGGTCAACGGCGCGATACCAGCGGAAGGTCTGACGGAAGACTGGTCACTATCATCCGCCCAGGTCGCAGCTTCTTCGGCGAATCCGCCGGGCGCTTGCGGCGGATACATCTTGGGCGGTCTTGGCACTGCAGGCGCCACGGTGCTTGGAGTCGCCATCCTAGCCGGAGGCGGGTTCGGCGGCTTCGCGGCGGCAGGCGGTTTCGATGGCCCCGAGCATGTCGGCCCCCCGCATCCCGTAAGCCCCTCAATATAACTGACATTAGCAGCGAGACATTCGCAGCACCCAATGTAAATCTTTGGGGGCCTGTCGTTTCGCTTTGTGCCTATCCACGTAGCGATCCGCGTTCTGCGAGGCGGTCCAATTAATCTAAAAAAATGCAATCTGAGGGGAAGCTTGTTTTCCCTGGTACTGCTGTCGGTCCTCGGACTGCCGGCATGCGCGACCGACAGCGCGCCAGACGCGGACACGATCTCATCCGAGGGCGTCCCCCCCCCCCAGTTGGATAGTCAGCAGCGGCTTCAGGAAATCGCGGCCAAGCGGGCACACGATTCTTTTTCGATCGACTTTGGCATTGGTCCCGGAGACGTCTTGGAGATTTCAGTTCCTGATGTCGATGAGGGAAAGAAGCGGGAGGAGCGGATCTCACCACAAGGAACCATAGAACTGCCCATTGCAGGTTCGCTTCAGGTGAGCGGTTTGAGTGAACCGCAACTCCATGACGCGCTGACCAAGGCCTACTCGAAGTACATCAAAGACCCGCAGGTGGATGTTTTCGTAAAGAGTTACAGCAGTCGTCAGGTGGCCGTGGTCGGGATGGTGAACAAGCCGGGGCTGTACACGGTGAACCGACGGAACGAGACCATTTTAGATTTGATTGGAGAAGCTGGTGGCATGTCAGATGGGGCCGGAAGTTCGATCGTTTTCGTGCCAACTTCGGGCAGTCAGAGCGCAGTTGCTCTCAATAAGACCTTTGCCAGTCTCCAATCTTCGGAAAAGCCACCTAGCGACGACAGCTCCGGTGCCACGGTCGCAGTCGCGGCTCAGCAGCGCGTTCAGATAAACGCGGAAGAGCCCGATACAAAAGCCGCAGCCAACTGGCAGGCCTCAAGCAGCGCGGTACCTGGCACTCTTGCGCCGGGAAGCAATTCGATTCTCATAAATGTCACGGGCGGCAATCAGAGCCAGCTGGCCGTTGCGGTGAGACCGGGCGACCTGATCATGGTCCCGGCCCGAGGCCAGGTGCTTGTCAAAGGGTGGGTGGACAAACCAGGTGCCTATCCAATCACCCCAGGCATGACAGCGTTGGGTGCGGTTGCGGCTGCTGGCGGGGAAATGTTCAGCTCTTCTGCCATGGTGCTCCGCGCCAGCGGCGGTGGCGCGAAGATCCAGCTGCCGGTCAACTTGTCCGACGTCGCAAGCGGACAAGCTTCGGATGTCCAGGTTCAATCCGGTGACATTGTGATCGTCGAACGTTCGGTGGTAGGCGCCTTGCCATACCTCGTATACTTCTTGGCGCAGCATTTTGGTACCGGCCTGTCGATGGCAGCCATTTAGCCTGACCGCCCTTTCGGATCCATCGAATCTCCGTTCAGGGCGCATTGGGTACTTGCACGAGCAGGGATGCGGGTTTGAATCAAGGCAGCTCAGGAACCGGCACCGGGCCGAGGCTGAAACGCGCCCGTTGAAATCGTTGTAGAGCGCCACGTGACTGGTTCCGATTACACTCCGGTCGCGATGATTTGAAGTTCGATTGGGACTTGGCTTTGGCACGTGCCCTGTCTGATGCGCCTGCGCATCCGTCGGTCCGGTCAATGATTAATTGCCAGCTTTCGCAGTAACCCGTCGCAAGGAAGTTCAATTAACAGCATGCCGTTGGAATTGATTGCAAACGCCGCTTCTCCGACTACGGTGGGACGGTCCCTCGGCCGCCCTTGGCCAATGAAGAAACATCAAGTTGCGAACGTTGCCCTCGCGACGAGCCTATTCATTGCTGCCATACCGTCGCCGGGCCGATTCAATACCGATCTGGCCAACTGGATCTGGATCGCCGGAGCCGTATTGATGGGGGTATTTTGTCTGGTCCGATCAGCGCCGCAGACTAGCGCAACCAACGTGAGTTCCCTAGTTGCGACGGCGGGAATGATAGTCGCGCCGTTTTTGATGGTTCGGACTGCGAGTTCTACTATCGGCTTAGTTAAGGGCGGCGCGCTTGCATTCGAATTGCTTGGAGTCGCATTAATTCAGGTTTCGCGACTCTATATGGGGCGCAGTTTCGGGTTGCTGCCGGCAAATCGTGGGATTGTGACCAGCGGACCATTCGCAATGGTGAGGCATCCTATTTATCTCGGCTGGCTGCTCTTGTCGGCGGGATATGTTTTTACCTATCCGGCCGTCCGAAACGTTGTCGCAGTCCTAGTTTCCGTCCCCTTTATGATCTGGCGTATAGAACAGGAAGAGGCGCTACTCGATAACGATTCGGTTTATGCCGCCTATCACAAGCGCGTGCCATGTCGCCTTATTCCTGGCTTGATTTAAGTCCCGCTTAGCTCCACCGATCGACCATCCGCTGAAACCGAGCCAAGACTTCCGATCCTGACTTCGTCATAAACGTCCGAACCTTACCGATGTCCCATGAAACGCCTGCAATCGGATGTCGAAGTCGGCGCTACCTTCACCGTGTTGGTTGATCGCGTGGATCTCAAGGAGTCTGACGCCTATCCTGCGGATCCTGAGGACGGTTATGGATGGGAGAAGCTTTTCACTGAAAGGCAATGCCGGCATTACCTCGAAGATTATGGGCTGAGCACCCACGTCGTGCGCTTCCACAACATTTTTGGACCGTTGGGAACGTATGATGGTGGCAGGGAGAAGTCCCCGGCTGCGATTTGCAGGAAAGTGGCACAGGCATCGGATGGAAGCGAGATTGAGATCTGGGGCGACGGCAAGCAAACGCGTTCCTATTGCTACGTGAGCGACTGTGTCGAAGGCATCGGCCGGTTGATGGATTCGGATTTCCATCAGCCTTTGAATCTGGGCCAGGACCGCTTGGTTACCATCGACGGCCTGGTCGATATGGTTTGCACGATCGCGGGCAAGCGGCTGCGCAAGCGCTACGATCGGACAAAGCCGCAGGGGGGGTGCGCGGCCGCAACGCGGACCTGACGCTCATGAAGAAGACGCTGGGGTGGGAGCCGCGTGTTTCGCTCGAGGAGGGTTTGGAAAAGACCTATCGCTGGATCGAACGGCAGCTTGAGCAGACGGCGCGATTGCAGAGCTGAGGTCGTGGGGATGACGCAGCGACCACGAATCGTTATCACGGGCGTAGCGGGCTTCATCGGCAGCAATCTGGCGCAGCGGGCGTTGGCCGAAGGCTTCGAGGTCGCGGGTATTGACAACTTGGCCTACGGCTTGCGCGAACAGATACCTGCCGGGGTGAGATTTTACGAGTCTGACATCCGTGACGGAGAGCTGGCGGGGCTATTACGCCGTGGCGACGTGGTCTTTCATCTGGCCGCGAAGAACTGTAAGTTCCGTGATTTCCGGAACTGGGCCGAGCGCTAATGGCGCTTTCTCGAGAGTTGATCGGGAAACCTGGCAGGCGATCGTGTCCATACCGCGGTCGGGAAACTCATATGACGCTACGATTTTTGAACGGAGCGCTCGCGGTTAGGCGGCGCGCGTCTAGGGCGGCAATCCGGAACAAACCGCGCTTTCAGAGTGGCCGGGTTGTTGGTGCAATATTCGGGACGCGCGTTTGCACGCGCTGTATGCTCTTATGAGCACCGAGCTTTCTCCCTATCAGATCTCACCCTCGGGGCCACCACTCCCGTATACGTACGTCCGGGACGAACGGAATCTTTTTTCGAGCGAGGTAAATTTCAAGGAATACTGGGGGGTCATCCGGAAGCACCGGCTGATGATCCTTTCGCTGGTCTTCGGGGCTGTGATCATCGCACTGGCCTGGCGGTTCACCCGCACGCCGCAATACAAGGCCACCTCGACCATCCTGATCGAGTCGCAGGCGCCGCAGGTGCTGTCCGAGACCAAGAATTTCAACGAGAACCAGTCCGACTATAGCGGCGATTATGATTATTACCGGACCCAGTTCGATCTGCTGAAGAGCGACGGCCTGGCGACGCGCGTGATTGAGGACTTCGGGCTCCAAACGAGTCCGGTGTTTAATCCCACCGCGCAGCGCAGCGGATTCTTTGCCTCGGTGATCGGCTACGTCGAGGATGAGCTGGCAAGCCTGACCGGGTCGCAGAATGATCCGTCTTCAACAGCGGGAGCGGGGGAATCCGATGGTGTCGCTCCGGCAGTGCTCAAGGAGTATCTGGCCAGCCTCACGGTGGAACCGGTTCGCGGCACCCGTCTGGTGGTGGTGGGGTTCACCACGCCCGATCGCGAGCTGTCGGCGCGCATCGCCAACGCCCACGTCCAGACCTACATTCGGCAGGGGCTCGAACTGCACTCGCAGACTGGCAAGACCGTCGAGGAGTTCCTTCAGCAGAAGCTTGGCGAGCTCCAAGACAAAGTTGAGAAGTCGGAAGCGGCGCTGAATTCGTACCAGCGCAGTCGTGGGATCATCACCCTTGAGAGCGGTGATGAGAAGTCCGGCACCAGCACCAGCAGCCCCTTGATGCAGCGGCTGACGCAACTCAACACTCAGTTGACGGGGGCCGCCAGCAAGCGCATCACCCTGGAGACGCAGCATCAGATGATCGAGCGCGGCGAGTACGATTCGCTGCCCGAGGCGATTTCGAACCAGGTCATCCAGAACCTCAAGGAGCAGGTGGCGCAGCTGGCAATGCAGTATGCGGCGATGAGCAACCGCTTCAATCCCGGCTATCACCCACTCGATGACCTCGCGGCGCGGCTCGAGGCATCGCGCCGGGCGCTCAATTCCGAATCGCAAAAAGTGGCCGAGAGCGTGGACGCCGACTACCGGGCGGCGGTGGCGGACGAAGCGAAGGTTGGTCAGGAGATCGACGCGGTCAAGGCGCAGACGCTGGCTCTCAACGACGCCTCGCTGCAGCAGGCGGTGCTCACGCGGGAGGTTGACGCCAATCGCCAGTTGTATCGGAGCGTGCTCGAACGGATGAACGAAATCAGCGTGGCAGCAGAAGTGCCGGCGTCCAACGTCTCGGTGGTTGACCGCGCCAAGCCGCCGCTCGCCCCCACCGGCCCGCGCCTGCTCTTGATACTCGCTTTCAGCGTAGCGACCGCCGGCTTCGTCGGGATCGCGCTCGCGTTTTTCCTCGAATCGATGGACGATACGTTAAAGACTGGCGACGAGGTGCCGCGCTACCTGGGGCTGCCTAGCCTGGGCGTGATCCCAGACTTCGAGAAACTCAACGGCCGGGGCAAGCTGGGGTACGCTTACCGTCCCTCGCGCCTGCGCGGCGGGAACGCAGCCGTTCCGGCCTTGGATGTCAGCAGTGAGAACAGAGAGCTGCTGGTCTCACACGGTTCTTTCTCGACGGCGGCCGAGGTATATCGGGCGATTCGCGCGGCGATCATGTTTTCGCGGGCTGGCGGCGCGCCCAAGAGCATCTTGATTACCAGTTCTACCGCTGGCGAGGGAAAAACGATCACGGCGGTAAACATCGCGACTGCCTTCGCCCAGACCGGGGCGCGCACCATCCTGCTGGACACGGACTTTCGGCGTTCGCGGTGCCACGAGATACTGGAGATAGATCCGGGGCGGGGACTCACCGAGATTCTGGTGCGTCAATGCAACCTGGAAGACGCGGTCGTGTTGACCAAGGTGCCGGGGCTCTCCTTTATAACCGCCGGCGAATTACCGCCCAACCCGAGCGAGCTGCTCGCTTCGCCGGAGATGCGGACGCTGATTCAGCAATTGGCTGCGACCTACGACTACGTGGTGTTGGACTCGGCTCCGGTGATGCCTGTGAGCGACTCCGTTGGGCTCTCGACCATGGTGGAGGCGGTGCTGGTGGTGGCGGGCAACGATACTTCGCGCCGGCTGGTACGCGAGACCTGCCTGCGCCTGGGTAATGTAGGCGCGAGGATTTCGGGCGTGATCCTGAACCGGGTGGATGTGGCCAGCAATTCATCGTACCTCTACGATCACTACAGCTATTACTACTCGTACAAGCCGAGCAAAGGTCGCGAGCCCAGGGACCACAAGCCCGATGACGCTCCCTCGTCACCCAAGTAGATTTGGTTTTTTCAGGCGGGTCCGCGCAGAAATGCGCGTTATTCGGCAGTTTTCCGCCGACTGGAATTAGGTTGGTTTTCAAGGATACAGGCCAGCGTAACGGTCACGTTTATACGGCCGTGAGGTTGCTGGCTCCGCACAGAGACACGGGCGAATTGGTTACCGCACCCCCTCGTAGGCTGTAATGTTCTGGCCGGTCATTCTCCTCATCCCGTTTTCGGCGCTTGCGCTGGGAGCGGTTCATGCCTGGGCCTTTGGCCTGGTGGAGCTGGTCAGTTTTGTCCTGGCCGCATTCTGGATGGTGAGGGTCGTGGCGGGTTGGGGGCCTCTGACCGCAGGCACCAATGGTTCCGCCACCCTGGCCGTGCTCGCCCTTGGCCTTGCCGCCGTAGTGGGTCTGCAGCTTCTGCCCCTTGCGCCAAGCGTGTTGCGGGTCATTTCACCGGAGACTTACGCACTGTACAGCTACGGCTTGCCCGGATGGCCGTCGAAGCCGGCTTATCGATGGGACACGACTGTGGCGCCGCAGCCCGGCAACCAGCGCCACATGCTGCCAACGCCGGATGAAGTGAAAGCTGGGATGCAGGTCCCGTTCGCGCATCCCGTAAGGGCAGCTTCGAGCGTTTCTGCAGCGCCTTACCTGAGGGCGGGAGCTTGGAAGCCGCTTTCAGTCGCCGCACCGATGACCCGGGTCGGTCTGCTCAAGCTGTTGATGTATTGCGCGCTGGGTCTCTGGTTGTTGCTGTATCCGTTAACCGGGAAGCAGGAGCTGCGGCTCTACAAGAGCGTGGTCCGTACCGTGCTTGCGACCGGACTCGTGATCAGCCTGGTGGGACTCGCCGAGCAGCTGTTTCCCAACGGCAAACCGCTGTGGATTTTTTCTCCTTACGATTGGGGGGGCGCGCCGGTGTGGGGCGTGCGCTGTTTTGGTCCGTTCGCCAATCCCGATCATTTTGCCGATTACCTGGCGATGGTATGGCCGTTTGCGCTCTCCGGAATGCTCTTTCCGAACCTGCTTGGCAAGGTACGCGATCGGATGGCGGTGCCAATCCTGTGCGGGACGGTTGGGCTGGTGGTACTTGCAGCGCTCCTGGCTACCGGCTCGCGGGGAGGGTGGCTAGGAGCGGCCGTCGCGAGCGGAGTCGTGCTCGCTCTGGCCTTGCGCCTGCCCGAGCAATCGCAGCCGGCGATTTTTCGCCGCGGCACACGCGCCCGGCTCCTGGTGGCGCTGGGCGGCGCGCTGATCGTGGCGGTCTTTCTAGCTGCGCTATTTACCAGCAATGCGAGCCGATCCGAAGCGGACACTAGGCTTAACCTTGCGCTGCATCAGGATTCCATGTGGGAGCGCAGCCTGATGGCCAGAAATTCGCTGCCGATGATCAGCCAGTTCCCGCTGTTCGGCGTCGGGCTCGGCGCCTGGCCTGAGATCTATCCCAAATACTCTCCACCTCCCTGGGATAACGTCTTCATGAACGCCGCCCACAACGAATATGTCCAGTTCTTTGCCGAAGTAGGTCTGCTTGGGGTTGCACTTGGCGCAGGGTTTGTCGCGCTGGCGGGGCTGCGCATCGCATCGGGAATCATGACACTTGCGCCGGAGTTGTTTCCCAGCGCCGTCGCCTGCACCGGCGCGCTGGCGGCGATCGCGACTCACTCGCTGCTCGATTTTCCCTTGCGGATTCCCGCCAATGCGCTGCTGGCGACGATTTGCCTGGGCATGCTGGTGCGGATGTGCGGGAGAGTTACGCCTCACACCGAGCAGAGCTCACCGGCGGGCTGGCGGCAAAGGGCAGCGGCGGTTGGGATTCTGGGCCTGTGTATTGTGGCGATCACCGCGACTTTTGAGCAACAGCGACTGCCCTTCCCCTACGATCTGCGACGTCCGCGCAGCGTCGATGAAGCCGTCACGGAGATCCTGCGTTATCCGACCAACGCGGGCTTGCACGTGGACTTTGCTCAGCTGCTGGATTTGCCGAGCCAGGCCCCGATGAGAGAGGCGGAACTCGATGCGGCCTTGAAACTCGAGCCAACCAATCCGGGCGCGCGCGACATGTTTGCCGCCACGCTCGCGCTATCTGGCAACCGGGCGCGGGCATTGAGCGAGATGGAACAGTCGGTGTTCTATGCGCCGGATATGGCCGATCATTACTATCTGAGTGGGCGCATCATTCCTTGGCTCATGCCCGATGAGCAAGGGGCGATTATCGCGGGGCTCAAGCGCGCGGCGGCTGCCGGTTATAGGCCGGCGACCTACACTCTGCCGGATTTCTATGATAAGTTTGGGCGCCACCGGGAAGAGGGCGAGTTTCTGGTGAACGCCGCGTCCACCGTCCACGATCCGAGCACCAGGTCGGCGATGCTCAATCACGCAGGTGCAGCGTTTGTGAACGCAAACGATCGTTCACGCGCCGAGCAGGTACTGAAAGAGGCGATCGCCGCCGACCCGCGTAAAGCCGATGCCTATCGGACCCTTGCGCTTTCAGTTTACGCAAGCAGCGGGAAACTACAGGATGCCCAGCGCGTGATCCGGCAGGGAATCGCGGCGGGTGCTCCCGCAGCGCCCATGTACGAGGTGCTGGCGGACGCCGAAATTTCGCGGCATAACCTTGCCGCCGCAGAGGACGCGCTCGAGAAGGGGGTGGCCCTCGAGCCCTCTAACTTCGAACTGATGCGCCGGCTCGGCGAGCTCTACAGGAGCGACAACAAGGTCGAACGCGCGACGCTTTGGCTTAGCCGGGCGACCCGGCTCAATCCGCAATCGGCAGCGGCGTTTTTCAACTTGGCGCAGGCTGAGGAGGCCAACTACCAATTCTTTTCCGCCGAGCGAGCCTATACGCAGGCGCTGGCGCTCGACCCCAACAACCCCGGTTACCGCGCCCGTTATGCCGATTTCAAACGGAAAGTCGCCGAAGCGAAGAGTCACTAAAAAGCATTGGCCAGTCTTGCCCGTCTCACCGTCCGGGCGAGTGCCGCACTACAAGCCCGCGCGATGAAATAATGGACGCGCGTACTTTTCGGTTCGTGATCAATAGAGGTCTTACTTATATGCGCTCGCCGAAACCGAAGCGCCGAGCAGGCGGTACACACTCCTGCCGTGGTTTCTATCTCCCGCACAGGAAGACGCTTATATCGCCGATTTAAACCGGGCGGCGGTGCCCGACTACATTCTGTTGACAGGGCGAAGCAGCCCTGCGTATGGCGCGAACTACTTCGGAATCGATTATGGTCAGAAGATCTGTCACTGGATCGAATCGAGCTATCACGTTACCGGTGAGTTCGGGCGCTTTCGCAGCGATGACGCCAAGCGACCTCCCACACCGACAGCCGAGGCTATCCCCACCTTGGCTGCCTTGCTCTACGAGAAAGAGGGACCTGATCATGACGATCAGACTCGGTAGTCATCGCGAGCGGATAAGCGACCCCGCTTTAGTCAATTGGTGAACCGACGCGCTTCGGAATTATTTTACTTGATCTAGTTTGATGAGGATTGCAAAAAATTATGGCTGAGAAGCCGGGAAATCATCTGGCTGGAAAACGGGTGGCAGTCACGGGCGGCGCTGGATTCCTGGGCAGCCGTGTGGTCGCCGAACTGCGAGGGGCCGGATGCGCTGAGATATTCGTGCCGCGTTCGCGCGACTACGACTTGCGCCGCGCGGACGCCGTCGCGACCATGTACGCCGACGCGCGCCCGGAAATCGTGATTCATCTGGCAGCGGTGGTAGGCGGCATTGGCGCCAATCGTGAGAATCCGGGACGATTCTTTTACGACAACCTGACGATGGGCGTCGAGTTGATGGAGCAGGCGCGGCTGCGGGGTGTATCAAAATTCGTCGCGGTTGGCACGGTCTGCGCGTATCCGAAATTCACGCCGGTGCCGTTCAAGGAGGACGACCTGTGGAATGGCTATCCGGAAGAGACCAACGCTCCGTATGGATTGGCGAAGAAGATGCTGTTGGTTCAGGCGCAGGCGTATCGCGAACAATACGGCTTCAACGCGATCTATCTTCTGCCGGTGAATTTGTACGGTCCGCGCGATTCATTCGATCCGTCGAAGTCGCATGTGATTCCGGCGCTGATCAAGAAGTGTCTCGACGCGGTCGCGACGCGCGCACCGCGCATCGAAGTATGGGGTACGGGCGCCGCAAGCCGCGAGTTCCTGTTCGTCGAGGATTGCGCGCGCGCAGTCGTTCTCGCGACTGCAAGGTACAACAAACCCGAGCCCGTGAATCTGGGCGCAGGGATGGAAATCAAGATTCGCGACTTGGTCACGCTGATCGCGCGCCTGACCGGCTTCAAGGGCGAGATCGGGTGGGAGGCGAGCAAGCCCGACGGACAACCGCGGCGATGCCTGGATGTATCCCGCGCCGAGCGCGAATTCGGCTTCAGCGCGTCCACGGACTTTGAGACCGGGCTGCGGCGGACGATCGAATGGTACCGGTGCGAGTCCCAAATCAGGGCGGCTTCATGACGGCCAGCCAGTGGTGAAAGGAATTATAATAAGGCGCTGACCCCCGGGCGCTCCTGGAGTAGTTCAGTTTCGGCGTTGCGGCGGCGCCGCCCCACATGATGAAGATCATCGCCCCATTGATTTTCCAATCGAGCATGATGAAGCGGCCAATTGGAACCAATTCCCTGCTTATTGCCTTTATCGTCTCCGCGATTGTCGTCTGATGCGAATCGTCTATCTGGGAATTAACTACTGGCCTGATGAGACCGGAATCGCTCCCTTTGCGACCGGTCGCTGTGAGTATTTGGCTGCGCGTGGCCACGAGGTAATTGCCTGCACGGCGCCGCCATACTACCCGCAGTGGCGCGTCCCGCGGCCCTATCGCGGGCGCTTGCTGGGCCGTGAGCAGCACAATGGCGTTACCATTCTGCGCTCGTGGCTCTACGTCCCGCGCCAGCCGAGCGCCGCGCGGCGCATCATGCATGAGGCTTCTTTCATTGCATCGTCCTTCGTAAATGCCTGCTTGCGTAAGCGCCCCGATCTGCTGTTCGTGACCTCGCCGCCACTTGGGCTCGCGGCGAGCGCAATCGCCTTGAGCCGCATTTGGCGAGTGCCCTACGTGTTTCATGTGGAAGACTTGCAGCCTGACGCAGCGGTGGATCTGGGGATGTTGCAACCGGGGCGCATTGCCAAGGCCCTGTATCGGCTCGAGAGGGCGGCCTACCGCAACGCCGCGCTGGTCTCGACGCTGACCGAGACAATGCGTCAGCGGATAATCGCCAAAGGGATTCCGCCCGAAAAAGTGACTTTGTTCTCCGGCTGGGTTGATCCCCAGTTGTTCCTGATATCGCCGGTGACCGCTTCCCCGGCACCTCGTGAACTGGTCGTTGCCCACTTCGGCAATATGGGCGTCAAGCAAGGGCTCGATGTGGTTCTCGCCGCGGCGCGTATCACCGCCGACAATCGCCAGATTCGCTACCTGCTGGTTGGGGACGGCGCCGCCAGACCTGCCTTGGAGGCGCAGGCGGCCTCGATGGGCCTGACCAACCTCCAAATCCTGCCGTTGCAGCCGCAGGAGCGCTTTCTGGAATTGCTCGCGGGCGCCGGCGTTTGTCTCGTGACGCAGCAAGCGAATGTAGCCGATATTGTATTCCCTTCAAAAGTCCTGACCCTGCTTGCCGCTGGGCGGCCTGTGGTTGCCTCGGTCAGCGCCGCCAGCGAAGTTGCCCGTGTAGTAGTCGAGGCGGGGGCTGGGAGAGTCGTACCTGCTGAAGACGCCGGCCAACTGGCTTCGGCAATTGTCGAATTGTGGCAATCGCCAGCACGATTGGCGGCCATGAGTGCCGCTGGTCGCGCCTATGCTGCCGTGCACTGGAAGCGGGAGACAGTGCTGAAGGAGCTTGAAGCCGGGCTCCTCGGAATTGCCAATAGGAGATCTCGCGCGGCAGGATCTGCCACTGTAAGCGCAGCAGCTGACCAAGGTGAAATACAGACTTAAGTTTACTTCAACCCGGAGCATGCTTTTGAGACCGCAGCCCTGCCACAACATGTCAGAGTCCGGGCCTGAACAAGAGGAAAAACGGGTCACTCACGTGGTGGGGCCCTTTTCACGCCTTGGAGAACGGCTGCGCTCCGGAAGAGTCAGCGTTTTGTGGGTCCACGGCTACGCCCGCCCACAGGATTCGCTCGACGAAAAGCCTGGAGCGGATCAACTAGCCTGAACATGAAACCCGACGTACAGCGATTGCATTCCAGATTCTACGACTCTGTGCCCTCATGGGTTAACGGAACGGAGCGCTTTGCTTCGAGCGTCAGAAAATACCTGGACCCGCGCATGATGGTGTTGAACCTTGGCGCCGGACCGGGATCCGGCTGGCTCCACTTCGATCGCGAGGTTAACCGCGTTGTCGGTCTGGATCCCGACAGCGCGATTGGATGCAATCAAAGGCTGACATACCGGGTTCGTGGTATAGCCGAAGCGCTGCCGTTTCGCGACGAAGCCTTCGACTTGGTCTACATGGATTGGGTTGTTGAACACTTGCCGTCGCCAAAACAGATGGCAAACGAGGTATACCGGGTACTCAAGCGGGATGGCAGGCTCCTCTTCCGTACCGGTAACCTGTTCCACTACAGCTATGCAATCGCCTGCCTTACCCCGCACTGGTTCCATAAAATTCTGTTGAATGGGAATAACGACACTGATCGGTACCGGACCCATTATCGCATGAACACGGTGAGATCTGTACGCCGTGTGATGGAAGCGGTGGGATTCGTCGAGGATGAGTTGACTATGATGGAGCCGGATCCGGCCTATGTGTGCATGAGCAGGCCAACCTTTCTGGCTGGAGTGGCTTACGAGCGTTTGGTTAACCGCTTTGAAGTTCTCCGACCGATAAGGGCAAACATTTTAGGGTGTTTCCGCAAGCCCGCCTACCAAGCTCGCGAATTTGACTCAAATCGATGCAATACTGCAGTGACCGACCTCAGCGCCCGAAGGCCAAGGCTATTCTGACCAATGTGGGCTCAATCGTTTGCGGCGCCATGCGCTTAGCCGCGCGATATTGAGGGCGATGGACGTCCCCATTTGGGCGAAGCTTCCGGGCGTGGACCGGAAAACCAAGGTGCGGCTCGTGCGCCACGCCAGGTCATCTATTCTTTCCGGCGGAGTGAGACCAGGTATTTTGCGCTGTTTTGCGTAATCAGACGACAATTTGGGATTGAATCGTTCTGGGATGTCGGAGCAAGTGTCGGTTACTACAGTTGGCTCACCAAGAGCATCTAGGCGGAGGTCCGGATGCTCGAGCCCGATCCCGACAACTTGGCGGGGGCCGAAATGATGGAATTGGGCGCTTTCGTGCTTAAGAACCTTATTCGTTTCGATCTCCTCCTTTACTGCGAGCGATCGCCTTTACGGCTCGTGACCATACCCTGCTGCGGATTGCTGGTCCGACCGATGGACTGACGCAGCCATCAGCAGTCGTGAAGAGCGCAAGACTCGATCTATGCTGAACGCACAACGCACGCTTCTTCAACAGGCGGTGGCATTGTTCGACGCGATCACCCTGACCGTGTCGTTCGCGGCAGCCTATTTTCATCGTCAATTGGGTCTTCGCGAGGCGCTTCAGTGCTTCCGCATATATCTGGCTCTTGGGCGCAATCATTCCGATTTGGATTGCCGGTCTCTCAATCAGCGGCCTCTATCGGGCGGTTTCTTACGGCCACGTTCAGGGGTTTGCTTAGCCGGCTGATCGAGGTCCAGGCCATGTCCGCGATGGTACTGCTCAGCAGGTTGTTCATGACGAAGTCCGAGGCCACCTTCCCTTCGGTCACCCGCCGATGCTGGTAGCACGCCGTACTGTTATGCGCGAGGCGGTCGCCGCCGCCGACACGGCTACGGTCGTCGTGGCATTTGCCGCGTCGTGGTGGGTGCGCACTGCTGTTTTCGGCTCTGCCATGCCTCCGTTTGAGAACTATCTGTGGCTGTCGTGGGTAATCGTTCCGGCGTGGCTCGGAAGCCTG
>Ga0207926_1000753_pt1 | contig 15928 bp, 13 predicted proteins | sample NGESurdeep072012_8_FD_184454 | JGI IMG/M metagenome (GOLD analysis project Ga0207926, IMG submission 184454) | Arctic peat soil microbial communities from Barrow, Alaska - NGEE Surface sample 210-1 deep-072012 (SPAdes) | ecosystem: Environmental > Terrestrial > Soil > Wetlands > Peat ...
GCCGACAATGGGCTTATTGAGGGTGATGGCCCCGGTGGACCCGAAGAAGGCGGCATCGCCGAAGGAGAAGATGCCGCCGTCGGAGGCCACCTCCCAGTAGCCCTTGCCGTCAGGGGTGGCCGCCATGCCGACAATGGGCTTATTGAGCGCAGAGCCAGCTTTGGAACCGTGAAAACCAGCATCGCCGAAGGAGAAGATGCCGCCGTCTGCTGCCACCAACCAGTAGCCCCCGGTAGGCGCGGGAGCGCTTGCGGCGATGAAGGGGGGCACCACACCGGCCAATGCTGGGACCGCCTGTACCGTCGAGAGAATGTCAGGGGAATCGTTGGCCTGAAAGACGAAACCTCCGGTGTCGGGACCGGTGCTCACCTGAAACGAGAGGAGCGACGAGATCGGGGTGGCGGAGCCATGTTGAAAACTAGCGAAGAGTGGAGACTGGCCGAGTGCGACAAGGGCCTGGACGACCAACGCGGTGGAGTTGGAATCGGAGGATCCGGGGGCGGTGGTGGCATTTGGTTCATATCCCCATCCCCCGTCAGGGTTCTGGGCCCCGGTTAGAAATCCGAGCGCGGCAGTAGAGATAGCCGAGGTAACTGCCGACTGACTGGCAAGACCTTGGATGGCAAGCGCTGTCGAGTTGGTATCAGGCCCGGCGAAGGAAGCCGGGTCACCGTCGCAGGGATTGGCGGTCGTGATGTAGCTGGTCCAACCACCGTCAGGGCACTGCTGCCCCCGGAGCCAGGTGATGGCCGAGCCGACCACACCCTGACTGGTGTCACCGACCGCTGCCAGCGCAGCCAGAGCCAGACCTTGGCGGTAGGCACCGTCGAAGGTCGGATCCTGAGCACCGAAGAGTCCGGCGTCTGTGCCACTGGTTCGTTCCGTGGCCACCAGGCGAGTCACCAGGTTTGTGCCACCGAAGTTGGTCGGGTCGACACCCAACGCATGGGCATCCAGAATCAGCAGCGACAACTGACCGGGACCGTCGGTGCCGGTCACGGTCACGTAGTCGTCAACGTGAGCTTCCAGATACGTGAGCGCCAACTGGGCCCCGGGGATGTCGATCCCGGTGGCGGCCAGCGCCAGGACTGTATTGGCGGTAAAGGACAGGTTGGCCTGCCCCGTAGTGGGCGATGGTATGAAGCCCTGCGGAGACAGTTTGGCGGCCAACCATCGAGCCCCCTGGTCGGCTGCAGTCGTCTGCGGGAAGTTGGTCGATGTGCCCGGCGACGATACCGACGATGACGGTGCGATGACGGGGGTGGCGGCCGTCGCTGTAGCCGGTCCCGCGACTAGGCCGACCGCCAGGCAGATCGCCGAGGCGACTGCCACTCGTAGGCGTTGAATGGGCATGTTGGGTTTCCTCACTCTGGAGGCAACGACCCGGAAGCGCCACATTCCCAACTGCGAAACAGAGACTGACCGAGCCACTGCCGCAGTTCTCGACGGACATGGCTCAACTCAGCACTCCCGCGGTATCCCGGCTCGTGACTCGCCTGCTTTGGCGTGTCACCTACGGTTGCGGACCAGCGCCGGAATTCGACCGGCTTCCCCTTGGCAGTGCATTCGGTTGTGGATGCAGACGCTAGCAGTCCGCATCGAATCGCGCCCACGTGGACCCGGTGAACCGCCCTGCTCTCCGCCCTACACTCCAGGCCCTTGAGCGACACCAGCCATGGCCCCACGGCCAGCCCGGGCCCCAGCGTGATGACCCCGGGTATGGTCCTTCTCTTTGCCACCGCCTGCGGGGTGTCAGCGGCCAACCTCTACTACGCCCAGCCCCTGCTCCCTTCGATCGCCCGCAGCCTCAATGTCCGGTCGGGCACGGCCACCTTGATCGTCAGTGGGGCCCAGGTCGGTTACGGCATCGGTCTGGCCCTGTTGGTCCCGTTGGGCGACATGTTGGTTCGGCGCCGACTGGTTCCGGGCATCCTTCTCATCGCCGCGGCTGCCCTCTTCGTGGCGGCCGACGCCCCCACCATCACCGTCCTCATCGGGGCGGTGGCGGTAGCCGGAGTGTGTTCCGTCGCCGCCCAAATCCTGGTCCCGTTCGGTGCCCAGCTCGCTGACGACATGAACCGCGGGCGGGTCGTGGGCACCATAATGAGTGGTCTGCTGATCGGGATCCTGTTGGCCCGGACGTTTTCGGGGCTCATCGCCCAAGTCGCCGGTTGGCGGGCGGTGTACATGGCGGCCGGCGTGGTCGTCCTCGCCCTCGTAGGACTTTTGGCCCGCACCCTGCCCAGAGAGGATGCGCGGCCAAAGCTCATCTACCGCGAATTGCTCGCCTCCGTGGTCCACTTGATGCGTTCCGAACCGCAACTGCGACTGCGTTCGGCGTACGGCGGTCTGGCGTTCGCCGCCTTCTCCGTCCTTTGGACCAGCTTGGCGTTCCTGTTGGCCGGGTCCCCGTACCGATACAGCGACGCGGTCATCGGACTCTTCGGGCTTCTCGGTGTCAGTGGAGCCCTGACCGCGTCACTCAGTGGTCGTCTGGCCGATCGGGGTCGGGAACGATTGGTGACCGGAGCATCGTTGGTCATCACCGTGGGGTCATTCGGTCTCCTCGCCCTCGGTTCCCATCAGCTGTGGGCGCTGATTGTGGGAATCGTGGTTGCCGACCTCGGTATCCAATCGGTGCACATTCAGAATCAACAGGTGATCTTCGCCATCGACCCCAACGCCCGCTCACGCCTCAATACCGGATATATGGTCACCTACTTCATTGGTGGTTCGATCGGGTCCGCCACGGCCGGGGTGATCTATTCCCGGGGTGGTTGGACGGCAGAGGTCGTAGTGGGCATCGCCTACAGCGGTGCCGCCCTGGTCCTGTGGATGCTCAGCCAGAGGTTCGGTGTTGGACGGGCTGACATCGTGGCGGGCCTCTGACGCGACAAGATTGGGACCATGTCCGCGTTCAGCCGATTTGATCGGATCATCGGCGGGGTCCTTTTGGCTGTGCTCATCGGGTTGGTAGGCCTGGGCATTGCCACCAGGTCTGGGGCCAAAACGACATCGTCGGCACCCGCCGCGTCCAGGGGAACCTCCCATGTGGGTGAGACGACCTCCACCGCTCCGGCGCCAACAACCACCGGGCCGCCCACCACCACAACCACCACAACCACGACGACAACGAAGTCGGCAACGGCAGCGCCACCGCCAATCGGGGGGCAGGTCACCGCGGTGGGCGACTCGGTAATAATCGATATCCAGCCCAATTTGGAAGCCGATATCCCTGGGGTGAGCGTCGATGGTCTGGTCAGCCGTCAGTTCGAATCGGGGATCGCGGTTGTGCAGGCCGACCGGGCCGCCGGCACTCTGGGAAGCGTGTTGGTGATCGAGTTGGGGACCAACGGCACCGTCACCTCAGACAATGTCGACGCCATGATGCAGGCCGCTGCCGGGGTGAAGCGGGTGGTCTTTGTCAACGTAGATGTCCCCCGCTCGTGGGAGGCCTCCGACAATGCCGTACTGGCCGCCGGGGTGGCCCGATATCCAGGAGTGGCGGTGCTGGCCGACTGGTACTCCCTGTCGTCACCCCATCCCGAATGGTTCACGGCCGATCAGGTCCACCTCAATCCGACCGGAGCATCAGCCATGGCCACGTTGATCGCGCAAAACGTCTGAAGCCACCGGCGCCGATCCCACCCAAGCGCTAGTCGAGCTCTTTCAACCGTGAGGCATAGCGGACCGACTTCTCGGTGAGTTCGCTCATCATGGTCTCGAGACGGGCCTGTTTGCCTGCCACCACTTCACACAGCTTGTCGTTGATGGCTGACGCTTCGAGCAGAATCTCCCGGCGGCGTCCCTGGTCGGCGCCCGACCTGTATTCATGACGCAATCCGGCCAAATCATCCTCCCCCCGAAGGATGTCCCGAATCTCGCCGAGGTCGAAACCGAGCAATGACTGCAGCTCACGAATGTGGACGATGCGGCCCATGTCTTCTTCGGTGTAACGCCGGGCCCCTCCGGCCGAGTAGTTGGCCGGGGCCAGCAGCCCGATCTCCTCATACCAGCGAAGGGTACGGGGGGACACGCCCGCACGTTCAGCCGCCTTTCCGATGCGAAGCAGCCCTCCCCCACTCGACACCTCATCCACTGGCCGTTCCGGGTCGTCGACTCCCACGGCCAAAGTTTACGTCAACGTAAAATTTCTCCGCCAGTCATGAGGTTGCCTCCTACTCCAGCCAAGGTCGCCCGCGTGTTCCTCCTGTACGCCGACGGATGGATGACGACGGATCGATCGGGTGTTCGCGTTCTGAGGCTGTCGGTGCCTGTGCTACGCAGTGGTCATGCCCAGATTCGAACCGTTCATTGGCCTCCGGTACGACACCGCCCGGGTCGATATGAACATGGTGATCGCCCCACCCTATGACGTCATCGATGCTCCGGAGCGACAGCGCCTGGCCGGTCGCCACAGCGCCAACGCGGTGCGGGTGGAGCTGCCCGAAGCCGATCACCGGGCCGGATTGGACAGGTACCAGCATGCACGGGCCATGCTCGAATTCTGGCAAGAGGCGGGCACCCTGGTGGCCGACCCCTCACCCTGCTTCTATGCCTACCGGATGACCTCCCCCGGTGGCCGTCCTACCCACGGGGTCATTGGGGCGTTGGCGATCGACGAGGACAATGTCGGCGACATCCTTCCTCACGAGCAGACCCTTCCCAAACCCAAGAGTGACCGGCTCGACCTGCTGCGGGCCACCCGCACCAATCTCTCTCCCATTTGGGGACTCTCGCTCACGCCGGGTCTGACCCAGACCTTCATCGCCATCATCGCGGCCGGCCCGGCCCAGATGGCCGCCACCGATGATGATGGCGTGCTTCACGAGCTGTGGGTGATCAGCGGCTCCGCCTCCATCGATGCGGTCCGCCAGGCGGTGGGCAACTCTCGGGTTGTCGTCGCCGACGGGCACCATCGCTACGAGACCGCCCTGGCCTACCGGTCGGAGTTGGCCACCGAAGGTGACAAGACCCTGCCTGGCGCTGATCTGATCATGGCCCTGGTGGTGGAACTGAGCGAGGACCAGCTCGAGGTCGGGCCCATCCACCGGGTGCTGTCGGGACTGCCCGACGGGATCGATCTGGTCGACGCCTTCTCCTCGTGGTTCGACGTGACCAAGGTCGGCGACCTCACCCGGCGCACACTGGCCGCCCTGGGCGAATCGGAAGCCCTGGCTCTGGTGATGCCCTCAGGAGCCTGGCTCCTGTCGCCGAAGGACGGCACCCCCGAAGCCGCGGGCGCCTCGCTCGACTCATCCATGGTGGCCCTGGTCATCGCCGAGCTCCCCGATCATGAGCTTGAGTTTTGTCATACCTGGCAAGAGGCGGCCGAGGCCATCGACTCTGAACAGGCCCAGGCCGTGGTCCTTCTGCGTCCAGTCACCGTTGCCCTGATCTCCGAGTGGGCCCGCAGCGACAAACGCATGCCGGCCAAGACAACCTATTTCCATCCCAAACCGCGCACCGGCATGGTTTTCCGGCCCTTACTCGCCTGAGCTGGACAGGTTCCATCCCTTGCCCGTGGCGACTTGGTTCTGGAGTATTCGGTCGGTAGCCTTGGCTCCCGGTCGCCTGGTCGCCCGGTGCCGTTATCGGCGGATGTTGCCGGTCAGTGAGGGGGAGAGGGTGGGTCGGAGCCGGATCGTCGCCTGGATGGCGACCGCAACTCTGGTGCTGTCGGCGACCGCCTGTAGTGCGTCGGCGGCTGCCACCCGACAAGTGGGATTGCAGCTCCCGATCACCCGGGGAACCACCCCGGCCGCCCCGACCTCGACCGCGGTCACCGCGGTCACCACCGCTACCGTGCCCTCCACCACCTCTAGGACCGCGCCTGTCCCCATTGTCCAGGCCCCCGGGTGGTCGGTCCCTCTGGCCACGTTGCCCCCGGGAGGAGGGATTACCTCGGTGTCGTGTATCTCTGACACTTTCTGCATCGCTACCGGCGGAGGGGCCAACCAAAGTGACGCCACCGGAACTGTCGGTGCCGGTGAGACCCGATCCTGGGACGGAGAGGCCTGGTCCAATCCCTCCGTCTACTTCCCGGCACCCACGGCTGGAGCGAACGGACTACCGATCATGCCGACGATTACCTGCGTCAGCGGGCCCTTTTGCGTCATCGCCGATGGGTCTGGCTTCGTAGCCAACGGGGACGGAACCAACTGGATCGCACCGGTACCGCTGAAGCCGGCTCCGCCCCTCACCACCAACCCCACCAACCCCGGAAGCGGCCACCCCGGTGCACGTGAGGCCGCGGTGTCGTGTGCAACGAGCAAATTCTGCACCATCGTCGACAACTCCGGGAACGCATACACCTGGGAACACGGCTCGTGGTTGGCGCCACAGGCCTTCGGGTCCGGAACCGGTCCGGACGCCGTGGCCCTCTACGCCTCTGACCGCGTCGGGGTCTCGTGCCCGACCACATCGGCCTGTACCGCGGTTATCGGCACCGCCGTCCTCGATTGGAACGGAAGTACCTGGTCCAAGGAGTCCCTTCCGTGGACTCCCACCCTGGCCGATCCCTCTCATCGTGCCGCCTCGGTGAGCGGCAATCCCACCGCCATCTCCTGTGCCACCTCTACGTTGTGCGCCATCGTCAATGGTTCGGGCACGTCCTACCGCAATGGCGCTCCGACCTGGTCTCCGCTTCAGACCATCGACCCCGCCGGCATGCTCGATTCCATTTCGTGCCCACAGGTGTCTTTCTGTATGGCCGCCGATACCGATGGTTTCATGGTCACCTGGGATGGCACGACCTGGGCGCCACCAATCAAGGTGATTCCCGTGGCCACCGATTACACCGGGATCGGCACATCGGTATCATGCTCCTCGGCCAACTTCTGCATGGTCATCAACGGGGACGGCGACTATGCCACCTACTCGGGACCGACCGACGGCTGATACGCAGCTACCCAGATGTTGTCGCCGATGACAGCATCGGAACCCGTAGGGGACGTTGCGAACTGAACGACTTGGAGATCACGTGACCAACAACTATCGGACCATCCGCCTGGACGTGCACGACCGGGTTGCCACCATCACCCTCGATCGACCCGACCACCTGAACGCCTTCACCAATACGATGAGAAGAGAGCTCATCGACGCCTTCGACCACACCGATGCCGACGATTCAGTCCGGGCGGTGGTGGTCACCGGGTCAGGTAGGGGCTTCTGCGCCGGCGCCGATCTCCGGGGCGGCGAAGGCACCTTTGACGAATACGCCTCACGGGATGAGCACTCCGTTCCCCGTGACGGCGGGGGTACTGTCGTGCTGCGGATCTTCGACTCCCTCAAACCCGTCATCGCCGCCATCAACGGGCCGGCAGTGGGGGTCGGCATCACCATGACCTTGCCGATGGATATCCGGCTGGCGTCGGAGAGTGCCAAAATCGGTTTCGTCTTCAACCGGCGCGGGCTGGTGCCCGAAGCGTGCTCGAGTTGGTTTCTGCCCCGGTTGGTTGGCATCAGCCGGGCGATGGAGTGGGTGGCCACCGGTCGGGTCTTCGATGCCACGGAGGCGCACCAGGGTGGTCTGGTTCGCAGCGTGCACGCTCCTGATGCACTGCTCGATGCCGCCTATGCACTGGCCACCGAGATCGCCGACCACACCTCCCAGGTGTCGGTGGCGATGAGCCGTCAGCTGCTCTGGCACATGCTGGGAGAATCGCACCCGATGGCTGCCCACCGGGCCGACTCCCTGGCCCTGTCCTTTCGGGGACCGTCGGCCGATGCCCATGAAGGCGTGCTCTCCTTCCTCGAAAAGCGCCCAGCCGCCTTTCCCGGCCGCCTCAGCGAGGGTCTCCCCAACTTGTTCCCTGACTTCCACCCACCCACCTATGGCTGAAGCAGCTTCGATGGATCGGCAAATGGAGGATCCGGGATGGTTGTAGGTAGTGTGGCCGGCGGTCCATCGGATCGCCGAGAGGATGCTCAGGGGGAGCCATGAAGATCACCACGATGCTCAGCTATGCGGGCGGGTTTCGAGAGTCCGCCGCACAGGTGGCCGAATTCGAAAAGGCCGGACTCGACCTGGTGTGGGTGGCCGAGGCGTACGGCTTCGATAGCCCCAGTCTCATGGGGTACCTGGCCGCACTCACCGAGCACGTGGGGATCGGTGCCGCCATTCTTCCGATCTATACCCGTACTCCCACCCTGATCGCCATGACGGCCGCGGGTCTCGACGCACTTTCGGGCGGCCGTTTCGAGCTCGGGCTCGGGGCGTCCGGTCCGCAGGTCATCGAAGGGTTTCATGGTGTGCCCTATGCCGCCCCCTTGGGCCGCACCCGCGAGGTCATCGAGATTTGTCGCAATGTCTGGGCCCGCGAGGCGCCTCTCACCCACGACGGCAACATCTTCACCCTTCCCTTGCCACCTGACCGGGGAACCGGTTTGGGCAAAGCCCTCAAGATCATCGGCCGGCCGGTCCGGGCAGATATTCCCATTTGGGTGGCGTCTCTGGGCGAGAAGAATGTGGCCTTGACCGCCGAGTTGGCCACTGGCTGGATACCGATGATCTTCATCCCCGAAAAGGCCAAGGCCGTATGGGGATCGGCGCTCGATGCCGGGATGGCCCGTCGGGATCCCACGCTCGGTCCATTGCAGATCACCGCCGGCGGCCTTCTGGCCATTGGCGACGGGGACGACGTGAAGGCTGTCCGTGAGCTGTCCCGGCACATGCTGGCCCTCTACATCGGGGGCATGGGAGCCAAGGGGAGAAACTTCTACAACGACGTGGCCCGGCGTTGTGGGTATGAAGATGCTGCCGAGAAGATTCAGGACCTCTACTTGAGTGGAGACAAGGCTGCGGCTGCCGCCGCCGTCCCTGACGATCTACTCGAACTCACCTCTCTCTGTGGTTCCGAGGGCTATGTGGCCGAGCGCATCGCCGCCTACGCCGAAGCCGGTATCACCCATCTGCAGGTGGCGCCGGTGCCGGTGGGCGATCAGCGACCAGTTGACCTCATCGAGAAGGTCAAGAAGCTGGTGGGTTGAGGGTCACTCGTTGACCATTTGGGTGAGAGCCACGACAGACTTCCAGTTACGGGTGGTGGCGGGGACGCCGAGTTTCTTTTCGAAGAGGGCGTTAGTCAGCTTGGTCTCCCCGTACCCACCAGGTATGGAGAGAAATATGTCGGAACCGACCACTCGAAACGTATCGGGGGCGTAGCGGACGGCCAGGTCGGCAATCCCACGTACGCGGCCGGGGTCGGGAATGCCGTCCAAGAACGTCACGTGGAAGAGGGTGGGCTGGTTAAGGGGAGCCAACCCCTCGTCGGCGAAGGGATTGGAGGTGCAGGTGCCCACCAGTTCCTCCTTGGTCCTCACCAGCACCGGCACATCGACATCGAAGGCGGTGTGGATGCCTTGGGCCAGGGTGGGGGCAATCTGTGACCGGGGCACGTCGGAGGCGAAGACGAGATTTCCGCTCTGGACATAGGTGCGAATATCGTCGAACCCCAACGAGGAGGCAAGCGTGCGAAGGTCGGCCATCGACACCCGGTCCCGGCTCCCGAGGTTGATGCCACGCAGCATGGCTACATAGGTCTGCATGCCGGGGCGTGTCCTTCTCTTCCGATCAACCCGCCGATCCCGGCCGATCGATCCGGACTACCCCACCGTCCACGACGAACCGGAACGCAGCAGCGCGGAGATGTCACCCTCGCCCTTGCCTTCGATCACCGCGTCGACCTGTCGGGTCATCTCGAGCCCGTATTCGGGCCGGTCAACGTCACGGAAAACTCCGATCGGCGTCGGCTCGTAGGGTCCACGGGACAACCGGCTGAGCTGAAAGGCCAACCCCGGGTTCTCTCGATGCTCATCGTGCACCAGCAGTGCCGACTCACCGACATCGGCCACCGACACCACCTCTACCGCACCGTCAGGACCTCGCACCACCCCGTGCTTGCCCTCGGCTCCGAAACGGATCGGCTCCCCGTGCACCAGGGGAATGAGCATCTCGGATCGGTGATCTTTGCCGGTGATCTGCTCGAAAGCCCCGTCGTTGAAGACGTTGCAGTTCTGGTAGATCTCCACGAACGACGAGCCCTTATGGGCATGGGCCCGGCGGAACATCTCCGTCATGTGCTTCCGGTCCATGTCGTGGGTTCGGGCCACAAAGCTGGCCTCGGCCCCGAGGGCCAGGCTCAGTGGGTTGAAGGGCTGCTCGAGGGAGCCGAAGGGTGTCGACTTGGTGACCTTGGCCATCTCCGAGGTAGGTGAATACTGACCCTTGGTCAGACCGTAGATCTGATTGTTGAACAACAGAATGGTGATGTTCACGTTCCGCCGCAACGCATGAATCAGGTGGTTGCCGCCGATCGACAACGAGTCACCATCGCCGGTGATCACCCACACATCGAGGTCGGGCCGGGTGGCAGCCAAACCCGTGGCGATGGCGGGAGCCCGCCCGTGGATGGAGTGCATTCCGTAAGTGTTCATGTAATACGGCAAACGAGCGGCGCAACCGATACCCGAGAGGAACACCGTGTTCTCGCGTCGGACACCGAGGTCGGGCAGAAGCATCTGCATGGCGGCCAGGATGGTGTAGTCACCACACCCGGGGCACCACCGGACCTCTTGGTCGGACGACCAGTCCTTGCGGGTGGTAACGGGCACCGGAACCGATGCTCCGTTGGTGTGAGTTCCGTTGGCTTGGGCCAGGTCAGTCATCAGTGGGAAACCTTTCCATCGGCGGGGACTGTTCCATCGACAGGGGTCCCGCCAACCGAAGAGGTCACGGCGTCGGAACGACCGTCACCACCGTCCTCCGCTCTGATCAACTCCAAAATGGCGGACTCCATCGACGCCGCCCGGAAGGGGATCCCCTTCACTTGAGTAAAGGAGACCACGTCAACCAGGTATTCGGCTCGGAGTAGACGGCTGAGCTGACCCATGTTGACTTCGGGCACCAGCACCCTGCGGTACCGACGCAGCACATCACCGAGGTCAGCCGGGAAGGGATTCAGATGGACCAGGTGGGCATGGGCGACTTTGTGGCCCTTGGCCCTCACCCGCCGGACTCCGGCGGCGATGGCCCCGTAGGTTGATCCCCAACCCACTACCAAGACATCGGCATGACCGTCCTCATCGTCGACGTCAGTGGGCGGGATGTCATTGGCGATACCGGCGATCTTCGCGGCCCGGAGACGGGTCATCCGCTCGTGATTGTCCCCGTCATAGCTCACGTTTCCCGAGCCGTCGGCCTTCTCGAGCCCACCGATGCGGTGCTCCAGACCGGCCAGACCGGGTGGTGCCCAGGGACGGGCCAGCGTGGTCTCATCCCGGAGATAGGGCCAGAACACCTCGTTGCCGTCCTCGTCGGTGTGATTGGGGCCCGAAGCAAAGTCCGGGTCGATGACCGGCAGGTCGGCCACATCGGGTAGCCGCCATGGTTCGGTGCCGTTGGCCAGGTAGCCATCCGACAGCAGTATCACCGGGGTGCGGTACTTCACGGCGAGGCGAACGGCTTCAATTGTGGCTTCGAAACAGTGGGAGGGAGTTTTCGCCGCCACGATGGGAAGCGGGGACTCACCGTGACGTCCGTACATGGCGTGGAGCAGGTCGGCTTGTTCGGTCTTGGTCGGGAGGCCGGTCGAGGGTCCTCCCCGTTGGATGTTGATGATCAGCAGCGGAAGCTCAAGGCTGACGCCCAGGCCCATCATCTCCGCCTTGAGGTCGACACCAGGGCCAGAGGTGGTGGTGACGCCCAGCGCCCCACCGAACGCAGCGCCCAAAGCGGCGCCGATACCGGCGATCTCGTCTTCGGCCTGGAACGTCCGGACTCCGAACTCTTTGTGCTTGGACAACTCGTGGAGGATGTCCGACGCCGGGGTGATCGGGTAGGTCCCGAGGAACAGCGGCAGCCCGCTCTGCTTGGCTGCCGCGATGAGACCCCAGGCCGTGGCGGTGTTGCCGGTGATGTTCACGTACTCACCTGGTTCGAGGGTGGCCGGGCGCACCTCGTAGGAAGACTCGAACAATTCGGCTGTCTCGCCGAAGTGGTACCCGGCCTTCAGGGCCCGGAGGTTGGCTTCCATCACGAGAAACTTGCCCTCGTACTTCGATTTGATCCACTCGGCGGTCGCATCAATGGGACGGGTGTAGAGCCAGCAGATGAGCCCGAGCGCGAAGAAGTTCTTGGAGCGCTCAGCGTCCCGGGGCTTCACCCCGGCGTCCTTGGATACCTCCGTGGTGATCGACGTCATCGGGATCTCATAGACCGTGTAGGCCGACAAACTGCCGTCGGTTAACGGGTTGACGTCGTACCCGGCCTTGGTCAGGTTGCGCTCTTCGAAGGCATCCACGTTGACGATCACCGTGGCACCGGGAGGAAGGTTCGCCACGTTGGCCTTCAGGGCGGCCGGGTTCATCGCTATCAAGACGTTGGGGGCGTCGCCGGGGGTGAGAATGTCGTGGTCGGAGATCTGAACCTGAAATGCCGATACACCGGCAAGGGTGCCGGCCGGGGCTCGGATCTCCGCCGGAAAGTCCGGGAAAGTCGCCAGGTCGTTCCCGAAGAGAGCGGAGACGGTGGTGAACTGGTCGCCGACCAGCTGTATGCCGTCACCCGAGTCACCGGCGAACCGAAGGATGACCCGATCGAGAACTTCAGACACATGCTCATTCATTGTGGTGTCGGACACCGTGCTCCTCTTCGAACTGCTCTTTCGCGCCATTCTGTCGCGCTCAGTCGCCGGTCGACCACTCGGCGTCATCTTCATATGAACCAAAACCTGTGAACCTGGCCGGCGCGCCGCATATGGCGCCAATGTTCACAGTCTATCGGCAGGGGCAAACCCCGCCGCGGAGGCACCGATACCCGATCGCGGCCCGATGATCCGGCCGACCCGTTACGCGATCGTCACGTCGGGATTGAGATACACGTCCTGAATGGCATGGATGAGGGCCGCTCCCTCGTCGAGTGGCCTCTGGAAGGCCTTTCGCCCCACGATCAGACCGGTTCCCCCGGCGCGTTTGTTGATCACCGCGGTGCGCACGGCTTGGGCCAGATCGTCCGCCCCCTTGGATTCACCCCCCGAGTTGATCAGGCCGACTCGACCGGCGTAGCAGTTCACCACCTGCCAGCGGGTGAGGTCGATGGGGTGATCGGTGGTCAGTTGGCTGTACACCAAGGGGTCGGTCTTCCCGAACTGAAGGGCGTTGTAGCCACCGTTGTTCTCGGGTTGCTTCTGCTTGATGATGTCGGCCTCGATGGTGACGCCGAGGTGGTTGGCCTGGCCGGTGAGGTCAGCCGAGAGGTGATAATCGATATCACCTTGCTTGAAGGCGCTGTTGCGCAAGTAGCACCACAGGATGGTCATGAGGCCAAGTCGGTGAGCCTCGGCGAATGCCCTCGACACCTCGACGATCTGGCGGTCGGCTCCCTCGGAGCCGAAGTAGACGGTGGCACCCACGCCGATGGCGCCTAGATCTGCGGCTTGGCGCACCTCCCCGAACATCACCTGGTCGTAGGTGTTCGGATAGTTGAGGAAGTCGTTGTGGTTGAGCTTGACGACGAACGGGATCTTATGGACATAACGTCGCGCCACGATGCCTAATCCTCCGAGGGTGGTGGCGATGGCGCTGCAGTCGGCGGCAATGGCCAGGTCACACAACTTGGCCGGGTCGAAGTAGGCCGGAAACTTGGCGAAGCTGGCTGCCGCCGAGTGTTCGACACCCTGATCGACCGGGAGGATCGACAGGTATCCGGTGCCGGCGAGACGCCCGGTATTGCGCAGCGTGCCGAGGTTCCGAAGCACCGTGGGCGACCGGTCCGAATCGATGAAGATCCGGTCCAGAAAATCGGGCCCGGGCAGGATCAGGTGCTCGGATGGGAATGCAGTAGCGCGGTGGGTGAGGAGCGAGGCGGCCTCGTCGCCCAAGAGTTGTTCGAGATTCATGGTCTCTGAGCCTAACTGGCGCGGCGGGGGCCTTTTGGCGTGCGCCGTACACGGGCGGGCGGTCCAAGCGACTCGAGCCGCTGGGCGATGTCATAAGCCTCGGGGTCAACAGTGGCGATGCGAAGGAAGAGCTCACGGGCTTTCGGAAGTTCGCCTGAGCGCTCCATCAGGTCGCCCAACACATACCACTGGCGCAGGTGGCGTTCGGCCGGGTTGCGGACCAGACGGCCGGCACCTGCCTCGACCAGCAGCGTGATGGCCCCGGCCAGATCGCCGGTGTCGGCCCGGGTACCGGCCACCACCAGACGACCCTCGGACAGGACCTCGGGATCGGGAGATCCTTGACGCAGCTCGGTGTAGAGAGCCTCGACGCGCTTGGGGCGGCCCAACGCCCGATGGCAGTCCATGCGGACCGGATGTTGGTCTACCGATCCGGTCAATGCCGCGAATGCCTCGAGGTTCGGGAGGGCGGCCTTCCAATACCCCTGGTGGTATTGGCTGAGAGCGAGAAGTTCACGGGCCGACGGGGAGCTCGGGACGGCGTCGACGACGGTCTTCAGGATCCGGGAGGCATCCCGATGACGTTCCCGTTCATAAGCGCCGATGCCGGCGGCCATGCGCTCAGTGATGCGTTCGCGAAGATGATTCCAGTCCGGTCCGGCCGCCGATGCCAGCTCGTTGGCAATATCAGGGGAAAGTTCGGGTTGCGCCGGAACAGCACGATGGGCCGGGGGTCGCAACGCGTCGGAGCGCTTGGCATGGCGATCTTCTTCGATCCACTGCTCGGGAACAAACTCGTCGGTACGCCTCTTCGATCGACGACGGCCTTCCGGAGTGTCTTTGTCGGGACCATGCTCGGTCCCTTCCCTCACCGTGCTCGCGCCTCGGCGGGCCACACTCCCCCATCCTTTTCGGACGACCGGGTTCCGCTGAGGGCGAGGATCCCATTTGGCCTCAGGACGACCGGCCCGGTTGGCTGCACCCTTCGACCGGGAATCACTACTGGTCCTTCGGCCGCTACTCGAGGAACGATCATCGCGTTCCTTCCAGGCACCCGGCTTACCGGCCGCACGGCTGGAGCTGGAACCGCCGCTGCCACTGCCGCCGTAGCCGGCACTCGAAGAGGGCGAGCGAGACCCGGTACGCGATCCCGACCCTGTACGAGGTCGCTCTCCCTGATAGCCCGACAAGGCGCGCCCCGAAGAGCTCGACCTCGAATTGGAATCGGGTCGACCGCGGCTGCCTGACCCACCACCGGTTCCGGAACCCGATCGTTCTGAACCCGATCGTTCTGAACCCGATCGTTCTGAACCCGATCGTTCTGAACCACTGGATCCCGACGGGCGAGGCGGGCGGCCTTGTCCTCCCGAGGACCCACCGCGGCCTCCAGAACTCGAGCCCTTGGCACCCTGGTAGCCGCGACTACCTCCGGACGACCGGTCCGAAGAGCGTTTGGGCCCTCCTCCTCCTGATGCCCTTGGGCGCGGAGTACCAGAGGGAGTTCGTGCGGCCATGGTAGAGAAGTGTACTCACTGGGCGATTCGGGCCTCACGGATCGGCCGCCGCCGACCCCCACTGCGCACTACCCACTGCGCATGGCCAGACAGAATGCAAAGAAGCCCCCCGCTGAGCGGGGGGCTTCTTCAGAGATATCCCGGCGACGTCCTACTCTCCCAGGGGGCTACCCCCCAAGTACCATCGGCGCTGGCGAGCTTAACTGCCGTGTTCGGAATGGGAACGGGTGTCTCTCCGCCGCTATGGCCACCGGAAATTGTGCGCTCTCAGAGGCTCCAGGACGATCACCTGAATAGGTGACATCCGAGCCCGGCGTGACCGAAGATCGGTCACCCCTGAGCGTTCCATAGCGAGCACGAGCAAGTTCCCAAGCCCTCGGCCGATTAGTACCGGTCAGCTGAATGCGTTGCCGCACTTACACTTCCGGCCTATCAACGTGGTCGTCTGGCCACGGGCCTTACCAGGTTAACCCTGTGGGAGATTTCATCTTGGAACGAGCTTCGCGCTTAGATGCT
>Ga0207926_1000766_pt1 | contig 15789 bp, 10 predicted proteins | sample NGESurdeep072012_8_FD_184454 | JGI IMG/M metagenome (GOLD analysis project Ga0207926, IMG submission 184454) | Arctic peat soil microbial communities from Barrow, Alaska - NGEE Surface sample 210-1 deep-072012 (SPAdes) | ecosystem: Environmental > Terrestrial > Soil > Wetlands > Peat ...
CGTCGATGAACTTCTTCGCCTTCTCTTTCGGCAGCGATTGTGCGACAGCGCGGACCACGCCGCCCTCGATGCCGACGTCGGCCAAGGTGGTGTCGGTGGCGGTCACAACGGTGCCGTTAGCGATGATGGTGTCGAATGCCATGAGTCAGACCTCCCGGGGAGCATGAGTCTTACACGAATAAAAGTGCCATTTTTGTTACGCAGCGAATCATAAGCGGCCATTTTCGAGAGCACAATGCATTTGCGCGGATTCGCTGCAACTCTCGAGGGCCGCTGTTTGCCCGGAATTCCGGATGGCCCATCGCCGGGAGCGACGGTTGCGCCGAATCCATCGGCCGCACGCAATTTGACTTGGCCGTGTCTGTCGCGATATCGTAGCCAGAACGGCTACAGAAGGTACATTATGAAGTTTTTGAGTACGCGAGATCTGCGGAATCGGCCGGGCTACGTCCGCAAGCTGGCGCAAAAGGAAGACCTGGTGCTTACCGCCAATGGCAAGCCGTTCGCGATGCTGCTCGGAGTGGAAGAAGACGAACTCGAGGATACCGCGCAAGCGATTCGCCAGGCCCGAGCACAACTGGCGCTGTCGCGCATGCGCAAGAAAGCCGCCAGCATCGGCACCGATAAGATGTCGTTGGCGGAGATCAATGCCGAAATCCGCGCCGCGCGTGCAAAACGAAAGTCCGCGTGAGGATCGTAGTCGACACGAACGTGCTCGTGTCGGGTGTCCTGAATCCCCATGGCCCCCCCGGCCGCATCGTCGAAGCAATGCTCGCGCGAATGTTTGTCGTCCTCTGCGACGACCGGATCATGAGCGAGTATCGCTTGGTTCTTTTGCGACCGGTGTTTCGGTTCGAGACGACGGAGATGGAGGCGATGCTCGATCACATCGAACGCACGGGAGAAAATATTATTTGCGCGCCCGCCGGTCTGATCCTGCCTGACCCTACCGATCTACCGTTTCTGGAGGTGGCCATCGCCGGCCATGCCGATGCTTTGGTCACGGGTAACCTGAAGCACTTTAAGCCGAAACGTGGACATCATGGTGTGACTGTTCTCAGTCCAGCCCAATTTGTACGCCAACTCGCGTAAGTACCCTTCTCATGCGCCTTCGCTACAATTTGTGCTATCCTCCGGCCACTTTAACCAGCTTATGGGGTATCCGATGAAATTCGGTTTTACGTTGAAGCCCGATATCGCCGTGGACCGCGTGGTTTCCCTCACGCGGCAGGCGGAGGCGGCGGGCTTTGAATACGGATGGATGTTCGATTCGCACGTGCTCTGGATGGAGTGCTTCCCGCTGATGACGCTGATGGCGGCGAATACCAAGCGCTTGAAGATCGGGCCCTGCGTTACCAATCCGGCGGTGCGCGACATCACGGTGATGTCGAGCCTGTTCGCGACGCTGGACATTATTAGCGGACGGCGGATGCAGCTCGGCATCGGGCGCGGCGACAGTTCACGGCGCGTGCTGGGAAAGAAGCCGGTGACGGTGGCCGAGCTCGAGCGTGCGATCGGGCAGTTCCGCGACCTGACCTCCGGGCGTGAGATTGAGTATGACGGGCAAAAGACGAAGATCACCTGGGCGCTGGGATCGCCGCCGGTGTGGGTCGCCGGCTACGGGCCGAAGGTGCTGACGTCGGCGGGACGCGTGGCCGATGGAATCATTCTTCAATTTGCCGATCCCGACCTGATTGAGTGGTGCGTGGGATTCGTGCACCAGGGCGCGCGCGAGGCGGGACGCGATCCGAAATCAATCGAGATCATGGCGGCGGCGCCGGTGTGGGTGTCCGACGATTTGAAGACCGCGCGCGAACGGGTGCGCTGGTTCCCGGCGCTGGTGTCGAACCACGTGATTGACCTGATCTCGAAGTGCAAGCCGGAGGATCTGCCGCCGGCGCTGACGTCGTACGTGCAGGACCGCGGAAAGTACGACTACCTCCACCACTGCGAGGTCGGAAGCGACAACGCGGACTTCGTGACCGATGAAGTGGTGGACCGCTTCTGCATCATCGGGCCGGTCGAAGCGCAGAAGAAGAAGCTACAACGTTTGCAAGAGGTTGGGGTGACACAGTTCAACATCTACTTGATGTGCGGGGAAGAAGAGAAAACCCTCGACCAGTACCGCGATCAGGTGATCCCGGCGTTTGCAGGGCAGGCTCTAGGCATTGGGCATTAGGCGTTAGAAGATTCGTATTCCGTATTCCGTATCTCGTATACCGGTCAGAGTCTCGCACCGGAATACGGGATACGGAATACGTGTTTCAGCCCGCTGGCGTCGCATCCTGCACCCGCGCGGGTTCCGCTCGCATCAGGGCGTAGTAAGTAATGAACGACACGCCGAAACCGACGAACCAGGAATAGTCGTAAAGGAAACGCACGGCGGGCGCCACCAATCCGGTCAGCGCCACAGCGGCTCCCACCACCAGCGCCGCCACGGCGTTCCAGTTAAAGCCCTTCGAGTATTCGTAGTCACCCCCGCGGAGATAGAGGTCGTTGACATTCAGCTCGCGGCGGCGCAGCACGAAATAGTCGCAGATCATGATGCCCGCCACCGGGCCGAGGACGGCGGCGTATCCGCCCAGCCATCCGAAGATGAAGGTGCGGTGATTGGCCAGCAGCTTCCACGGCATCATGGCGACGCCCATCACGCAAGTCATCATGCCGCCGGTCTTGAAGCTGATGCGGCGCGGCCAGAGATTCGAGAAGTCATTCGCGGGCGAGACGACATTGGCGCCGATGTTGACGTTCAGCGTGGCCAGCAGGATCGCCAGCAGCGCGATCACCACCGCGATCGGCGAGTGCATGCGGCCGAGGAGCTGGATCGGGTCCCAGATGGCTGTGCCGTAGATGACGACCGTCGCCGAGGTGACCGCCACGCCGATGAAGGAATAAAACGTCATGGTCGTGGGCAGCGCGATGGCCTGTCCGATCATCTGCGCGCGTTGGTTCTTCGCGAAGCGCGTGAAGTCCGGTACGTTGAGCGAAACGGTCGCCCAGAATCCAACGGCGCCGTTCAGGGCAGGGATAAAGAACTTGAGGAAGTCGGAGAAGCTGGCGAACTGCGAGGGTGCGGAGAGCATGGGGCCAAAGCCGCCGGCGCTGCGGTAAGCCCAGCCCAGCAGTACCACGCCGACAATCAGCAGGATGGGTGCGCTGATGCCTTGCAGGATGCGGATGTACTCGATTCCCTTGGCGATAACTGCGACGTTAACCGCCCAGAACGCCATGAAGCAGATGGCGGTACTGTTGGGTACGTTTCTCCATGCCGGCCAGAGGATGGAGAGCAGCGAGTTGATGGCTTCGCCGCCGATCCACGTTTGAATTCCAAACCATCCGCAGGCGACGAGCGCGCGGAGCACGGCGGCGACGTTGGCGCCAAGTACCCCGAACGACGCGCGCGCGAAGACCGGGAAGGGAATACCATAGCGCGCGCCGGGATGCGAGTTGAGCAGCATGGGCGCCAGCACGATGGCGTTGCCGATAAACACGGTCGCCACCGCCTGCTTCCAGTTCATCCCGCCCTGGATGAGCGAGGCGGCCAGCATGTATGTAAGGATGTTCACCGACATCGAGACCCACAGCGCGGCGTAGTTGTAGGTGCCCCATGTGCGCCGCTCCGGCGGGACGGGTGCGAGGTCTTTGTTGTAAAGCGGCGAGTCTTCTATGCGCTGCTTGGCGCGAGACGCCATCCTTACCCCTAACTTGTGAGTACAACCCTACAGAAGGGACCGGGCACTTTTGGGCCCGGGTTACCCGGGCTTATGTTGCTGATTCCATTAGGTCGGCAAAAAAACTACTAGTTAATAGTTACCAGATGGATAACAGGTCTCAGGCCCCCACCGCCACCGCCTTGTTCGCCACCGCTGCCATTGCCTTGTCCATGGTGCACAACGCGACGTCCACGTCGGCCTTGCTGATGTTGAGCGGCGGTGAGAGGCGAATCACGTTGCCCACCATGCCGCCCTTGCCGATGAGCAGGCCCTCGCGGCGGCACTCTTCCATGAACTGGTTGGTTGCTTCCGGCGCCGGTTCCTTGGTGTCGCGGTCCTTGACCAGTTCGATCGCCTGCATCAGGCCCATGCCGCGCACGTCGCCGATGAGCGCGTGCTTGTTCTGCAACTCGCGCAGGCCGTCCTGGAAGTACTTGCCCGTGGTCGCCGCGTTCTCCAGCAGGTTCTCCTCTTCGATCACCTGGATGACCGCGCGCGCGGCTGTGCACGAAACAGGATTGCCGCCGAAGGTGGAGATCTGCAGGCCCTTGAAGCTGCCGGCAATCTCGGGCGTGGTGAAAGTGGCGCCGATCGGGACGCCATTGCCCAAGCTCTTGGCGGCCGTGATCATGTCGGGCACGACTTCCCAGTGCTCGATGCCGAACCACTTCTTGCCGGTGCGTCCCCAGCCGGTCTGGACTTCGTCGGCGATAAAGAGGCCGCCGTACTCCTTCACGATCTTGACCACAATCTTGAAGTACTCGGGCGGCGGCGTGATGAATCCGCCCAGTCCCTGGATCGGTTCCGCCATGAACGCCGCGATCCGGCCGGAGGTTGTGGTCTGAATGACGGCTTCCACGTCGTTCGCACAGGCGACGTCGCACGACGGATACGTCTTGTCGAGCGGGCAGCGATAGCAGTACGGGTTCATCGCGTGCACCACGCCAAACGCGCCGGGCAGCGACTTGCGCCAGGTGTTCTGCCCGGTGATGGACTGCGCCAGTTGCGAGCGTCCGCTGTAGGCGTGACGCAGGGCGACGATCTCGTAGCTGCCGGTGTGCACGCGCGCCAGTTGCACCGCAGTTTCGTTGGCCTCGGTGCCGCTGTTGGTGAAGTACGACTTCGAGAGTTTACCGGGCGTGATCTGCGCGATCTTCTCCGCCAGCGCGACGATAGCCTCATTCGGCAGTACGGTGGAGGCGTGTTGGAGGCGCTTGGTCTGCGCGATGATCTTGTCGGTCACCTTGGGGTTCGCGTGTCCAACCGATATGGTGACGATGCCGCCGAAGAAGTCGAGGTACTGCTTGCCGTCGGCGTCCCACAGGTACTGCATGCTGGCGTGGTCGGTGACCAGCGGTTCGGCGAAGTAAGTGCTGACGGAAGGGAAGAGGTATTCCTTGTATTTGCGGATGATTTCGTCGCGTGTCATGTGTCCTACTTTCCCGCGGCGACGGTGCGCCCGCGGCCGGATTGTTCGGTGATGGGTTCGTAGGAATCGGGCCGGCGGTCGCGGAAGAACTGCCACACCTGCCGGACTTCCTGGATCATGTCGAGGTCGAGATCGGCGACGACCACTTCATCCTTATCGCGGCTGGCTTGGGCGATGATCTTGCCGCGCGGATTGCAGAAGTAACTCTTGCCGTAGAACTCGCCGATGCTCCACGGTTTCTCGATGCCGACGCGGTTGATGGCGCCCACGAAGTATCCGTTGGCGACGGCGTGCGCGGGCTGCTCAAGTTCCCACAGGTATTCGCTGAGTCCGGCAACCGTAGCCGAAGGATTGAAGACAATCTCCGCGCCGTTAAGGCCGAGAATGCGCGCGCCCTCGGGAAAGTGGCGGTCGTAGCAGATGTACACGCCGACGCGGCCGACCTTCGTCTGGAAGACCGGATATCCCATATCACCGGGGGTGAAATAGAACTTCTCCCAGAATCCCGGGTGGCAGTGCGGGATGTGGTGCTTGCGATACTTCCCGAGGTACTTGCCGTCGGAGTCGATCACGGCGGCACTGTTGTAGTAGAGGCCGGTCATCTCTTCTTCGTAGATCGGAATGACGAGCACCATGTGGTGCCTGGCGGCCACCTTCTGCATTAGCTTGATGGTGGGCCCGTCGGGAATGCGCTCGGTCAGGCCGTACCACTTCTCCTGCTGTTCGGCGCAGAAGTAGGGGCCGTAGAAGAGTTCCTGGAGGCAGAGCACCTGCACCTTTTGCTTGGCGGCTTTTTCGATGAGCTTGAGGTGCTTGTCCACCATGGCTTTCTTGATCTGCGCCATGCTGTGGTCGGGACCGAACACGTTTTTCGCCTGGATCAATCCGGCGCGTACGATTCTGGGCATAAGGGTTCTCCGAACTTTGGGTGCCCCACCCTGACCGTTTTTGGAAGGGTGGGTCGAACAAAACAGGCGCTACTCGGGCCAGCGCGCGGTGATGACCTTGGTCTCGGTGTAGAAGCGCACGCCGTCCTTGCCGAGCGCGTGCGCGTCACCGAAGAACGAGGCCTTCCATCCGGCGAATGGGAAGATCGCGACCGGGGCGGGCACGCCGAGATTTACTCCGACCATGCCGGTCTGCACGGTCGCGGCATATTTCTTCGCTGCCGCGCCGGACCTGGTGTAAATCGAAGATGCGTTGCCCTGCTCGGTGCTGTTCACGATTTCCAGCGCCTGATCGAGGTCGTTGGCGCGCACCACGGAGAGCACCGGGCCGAAAATTTCTTCACGGGCAATCTTCATCTCGGGCTTGACGTGGTCGAAGATGGTGGGCCCGAGGAAGCAGCCGTCCTGGGAATTGCAGGCGTCCTGGCGGCCGTCACGGACCAGCTTGGCGCCTTCCTTCTCGCCGGATTCGATGTAGCCAACGATGCGCTTGCGGGCTTCGGGCGTAATGACCGGGCCCATGTCGGCGCCGGGCTCGTCGCCGGGAGCAACGCGCATCTTGTCCACCGATTTCTTCAGCTCCGCGATGAACGTGTCGCCGGCTTCGCCGACGGCAACCACGACGCTGGTGGCAACGCAGCGTTCGCCCGCGCATCCGAACGACGAGGCGAGCACCGAATCGACGGCCAGCTTCATGTCACAGTCGGGCATGACGATGGAGTGGTTTTTCGCGCCACCGAGCGCCTGCACGCGCTTACCATTGGCGGCGGCAGTCTTGTAAATGTAGCGCGCCACCGCACTGGAGCCGACAAACGAAACGGCCTTCACGCGCGGATCGTTGAGGATCGCGTCCACCGCGTCTTTCGCGCCATGCACTACGTTGACCACACCGGCCGGGAGTCCCGCTTCGTAGAGCAATTCGACCGCCAGCACGGTCGAGCGCGGCACCGCAGGCGACGGCTTCATCACGATCGTGTTCCCGCACGCGATGGCCAGCGGGAACATCCAGAGCGGCACCATGAAGGGGAAGTTGAAGGGCGTGATGCCGGCGCAGACGCCGATGGGCGCGCGCACGGAAATCGTGTCCACGTCGCCGCCGACGTGATCGGCGGTTTCGCCCATCAGGAGCGTGGGCGCGCCGCAGGCGAACTCCACGCACTCCAGTCCGCGCTGGAACGAGCCTTGCGATTCGCTGCGCGTCTTGCCGTTTTCCTCGGTATTGAGCGAGATGATGCGGTCGGCATTCTTCTCCAGAATGGCGTGATAGTGGAAGAGGATGCGCGCGCGATTGAGGACCGGCATCGCGCTCCACAGCGAAAACGCTTCCTGGGCGGCACCGATTGCTTCGGAGATTTCTTCCGGCGTGCAATAGGGCACCATCGACGAGGGCTGGCCCGTCGAGGGATTGATCTGGACTTCGGTGCGGCCGGCGGACTCGCGCCGCTCGCCGTTGATCAGGATGGGACATGTCGCCACTGCGGCCGAAGCCGCCTTCGCAACCGTAGCCATATTGGAATCCTCCACTACCCGCACAGGTTCCGCACGCGCCGGGCGGGGCCGCATGGAATGCTGAGAGGGCGCGATTTTACACCAGCCGGGGCGGAATTTCCCCTGCGGAATGCGGGTTACAGCCCATTTTCAGGCAGGTCAGACACAGCCCTTGGACAGTATGGACTTGAGTTGCTCCTGCCAGGCTTCCGGCGAGCTGTGAATGGCGCGTCCGAGAAAGCGCGAACGCAACTGGCGAACTTCGGGAATACGGCGCGCCGCGATGGCATACCGGTGAAACTGCGGGTTCATTTCGATTTCGTCGTCCGAGAGATAAATCGGACGGCGGCGGAAGTTGAGAATGCCGAGTGCGGCATTGAGTGTGCGGATTGATTCTTCTACCAAGGCCGGATTGTTCTTCAACTCACCTGCTTGAGAGAGTTCGACCAAGCGGAAGAAGTAAGTGGCGCGACCACCGGTGGAGCTTGCCTCCCAGGCAACGACGTTTCCCGGTTCCGATGATCCGGGTGTCGCTGCGAGGGGAAAGAAGAACCAATACATCGTGTCGGGCGCGGCAGAGTCGGCGTCGGGGAGACCCTCTGTCGCGAGATCTTCCTGTTGCTCCGGGGATTGCTCAGTAGATTCGGTGGCGGATTCGGCAGGAGAACCTTCGCGGTCTTCGGGCCGGATGAGCTTGAATCCGGCGGAAAGCAAGTCGTGCGCGGTCCGCTTGAGAAGCTCGTCGTAATACGGTTTGAGCGCGGCATCGACCGCGTTCGCCGCCAGGGCTGCCGGCGTCTTGCCATGAATGGCGGCCAGCTTCGCGACCGGCGCCGAACGGCCTTCGCGCAGGAGAGCTGCCGTCGCCTGCAACTGATCGGGATTGAGGAACGGAAAGGCGCGATGGATGGCCTGCGCGCTGTTCGTCGCCAGCGTGTTGACGGTGTCGCGCAACTTGCGGGCAAAGTCATCGGAGCGCTTGCCGAGGCCGCTGATGCGCAGAGTGCGGTCGCCGGCATCGAGCGCGATTTCGTGGTTGTCCTCGCGGACGGCATCCACGTCGGCGAGCCGCCATTGAAAGCCCACGGCTGCGGTCGGCAGCACGGCGAGATTGCTTTCGTAGAGGCGTATTTCCGCGTCACCGGCGCGCGCGGCGGAAGGTTGAGACGAGAGTGGCTTGCCGCATTCACGGCAGAACTTCGTCGCCTGGGTGCGGGCGCCGCAGGCGGAACATTTGACCGAAGTTGCCAGTTCGAAGCGTCCATCAAAGCGCGCGACTTCCTTCATGTCTCCAACCAGCAGGCACTGCGCGGCGCGATCGCGAAATGCTTCCAGCAGGTCGTGTGCGATGCGCTCGAACGCCTTGCCCAGTTGGCGCAGGACGAGGGTTCGCCCGGTATAGAGCGGCAGCTTCAATTGCGGGTGCCCGGCGATGACGCCGTCCAGGTCGCCGAGATCGAAGGCGATCGGCGCGGCCGACTCGGGCGTGAGGGTCAGCGTTTCCTTGTCGAATTGGAACCGGCAATCGCCCTGCTGGAGGACGCTGCCGTTCTCCGCGATGTACTGGAAGTTTCCCGTGTAGTCGGCCATGAGGAAGACACAGAGTAATCAATTTCCGGCGGGTGTGCCAACGCGCTGCTGTACCAGGGCACGGCTTCAGCGGCTGGCGAATCCAGGGGCTGAAGCCCGGCGTCAGAGAGATCCGGCGTGCGGCACGACTATGGCCCTGCGGCCAGGGAACGGTCACAAATGCAACGTCCGCCGCTTTGCAGCTTCGGGTGAGTTCAGGAGCAGCCCTGGCGAGGGTGCTCGCGCTGCGAATTGTAATAGTTTTGTAAGATTAATCGCTAATGTGACGTAGATCACGTCGCGATGTACAGCAGGCGAATACCGTGGCAACAAGGGAGATTCCGCCTAGTGCAAGTACATCCCAAGGGCACCGGTGCCCGCGTATTGCTTTCGTCCGTGTTTGGCCCCTACGCACAAGATGACGAGTTCGGCAGCCGCTCCATCAATCCGATGGAGCTCTATCACAACCAGGTGACGCGCGAGCAGGGCGCCTTCTCGCTGCGCATGTTCCACCGCTCCTGGGGCATCATGATGATCCAGGAGAACATCTCCGCGCCCTGCACGGTGCTGGATTTCCCGGAGCGCAAGGATTTCGCGCGCGAGCTGACACACAATCACTACGACGTCGTAGGGATATCGGGAATTATCAGCAACGTCGGCAAGGTACGCGAGATGTGCCGCATGGCGCGCGAGCTGTCGCCGAATTCGACCATCATCGTGGGCGGCCACGTGGCGGCGATCCCCGGCCTCAAGCACCTGATTGACGCCGACCACATCGTGACCGGCGAAGGCATTGCCTGGATGCGCCAGTTCCTCGGCGAAGATCCTGACGCGCCGATTCGCCATCCGGAAATCGTGTCGGGCTTCAATATGCGCGTGCTGGGGATGCCGTTGCCCAACGCGCTGGCCGATACGGCGGCGACGGTGATCCCGTCGGTCGGCTGTCCGATGGGCTGCAATTTCTGCACCACGTCGGCGTTCTTCGGCGGCAAGGGCAAGGTAGTCAACTTCTACGAGACCGGCGCCGAATTGTTCGAGGTCATGAGCGAGATGGAGCGCAAGCTGGGCGCGAGGTCGTTCTTCGTGATGGACGAAAACTTCCTGCTCCAGCGGCGGCGCGCCATGGACCTGCTCGACCTGATGCGCAAACACGGCAAGTCGTGGTCGTTCTACGTTTTTTCGTCGGCCAACGCGCTCCGCAAATACACGATGGAGGAGCTGGTCGAACTCGGCATCTCATGGGTGTGGATGGGGCTGGAGTCTCCGAACTCCAACTACGCCAAGCTTGACGGCACCGACACTCTCCAGCTCACACATGAACTTCGCCAGCACGGCATCAAGCTGCTCGGTTCGACGATCGTCGGGCTGGAGCACCACACGCCGCAGAATATCCGGCACGAAATCGACTACGCCGTCTCGCACGCCACCGACTTCCACCAGTTCATGCTCTACACGCCGGTCCCGGGCACGCCGCTGTTCAAGGACATGCAGGAGCAGGGACGGATGCTCGACGTGGACCTGGCCGACATCCACGGGCAGTTTAAGTTCAATTTCGAGCACGGCGCGATCTCGCGCGAGCAGTCGAAGAATTTCCTCGACTGGGCCTTCCGCCGTGACTTCGAGCTGAACGGGCCCAGCCTGTTCCGCATCGTGCAGACCACCTTCCAGGGCTGGATGCGCTACAAGGACCATCCCGACCAGCGCGTCCGCGCCCGCTTCGAGTGGGAGGCGCGCAACCTGCGCAAGACGTACAACGCCGCGCTCTGGGCGATGGAGCACCGCCTCAAGAAGACGAACGAGGAGGTCAGCGGGCGCGTGCGCGAGTTGCGCAAGCAGGTCGAAGCGGAATTCGGCGGCTTCAGCAAGTGGGCGGCGCGGCTGGTTGGTCCGGTAATGCTTTGGACCGCCAAGCGGGAAGAGAAGCGGCTGGCGAAGGGAAAAACCTACGAGCCGCCGACATTCATCGAACGCAGGCATTGGGCCGGAGCAAAGTAAGTAACGAGTACCGAGTAACGAGTAACGGGAAAACCGGGACGACATGAGTCATCCCGGTTTAGTTTTTCCTAAAGCCCAGAGCCTAAACCCTACTTCGTTCCCACCAGTTTCCCGGTCGAGTATGAGCTCAGCACTCTCACGTAATTTGCGCGTTCAAACGCCTGCGGGTTGGGCACTCGCTTGAGGCTCATGCTGCCCTGCATCTGGCGGATGCTTTCATACTCGTGCTCTTCCATCCAGCGCACGAGGTCGTCGCGGACGATGCGGAAGCGCTCCGGGCCGTGCTCGAGGATCGCCGACGTCATCATCGACACCTTCGCGCCCGCCATCATCGACTTCACCACATCCTCGGCGGTGTGGACGCCGCCCGTAATCGCCAGGTCGCAATCCATCTGCCCGAACAGGATCGCCACCCAGTGCAGGCGCAGCTTGAGTTCGTTCGACCGGCTCAACACCAGGCTGGGCACCACTTCCAGTTTTTCCAAATCGAAATCCGGCTGGTAGAAGCGGTTGAACAGCACCAGCGCGTCGGCGCCGGCAATGTTCAACTGCTTGGCGACGTTGCCGAACGAGCTGAAGAATGGCCCCAGCTTCACCGCCACCGGGACCTTCACCGCCGACCTGACCTCCTGCACCAGGTTGACGTACTCGCGCTCCACGTCGAAGCCGCTCTGGTACGCCTTGGTCGGCAGGAAGTAGATGTTGAGTTCCAGCGCGTCGGCGCCGGCCTCTTCCATCAGTTTCGAGTAACGCGTCCAACCGCCCTTCGACACGCCGTTCAGGCTCGCCATTACCGGCACGCCGAGCGCCTGTTTGCATTTGCGCAGATGTTCCAGGTACTCCTGCGGGCCCAGCGCCGTCGTCTCCAGGTCGGGAAACATCTGCATGGCCTCGGCGCCGACATTGGCCGCGTTCCAGTATTGGCGGTCGAGCTCGTTGCTGTCGACTGCAATCTGCTCTTCGAACAATGAGTGCAGAACAATTGCCGAGCAGCCGGCGTCTTCCATTCGGCGCAACGCGTCCAGGTCCTTGCCCAGCGGGGACGCGGAAGCGACCAGCGGATTCTTCAACTCCATTCCCAGGTACGTCGTCTTCAGGTCAATCATGCTTTCACCGTTTCCTGTTTCTCGGTTGCGACTTCCTTGGTTGTCACCGGCGTTACCTTCAGCGCCGCCATGGCCGCCATGTGCTCGTAGAGCCTCCAGCGGTGCGCCACGTCTTCCTGCGCTTCCTTCAGCAGTTCGGCGGCGTGCTGTGGGGCCGCTTGCGTGAGCATGGTGTAGCGGGTTTCGTTGTAGATGTACTTCTCCAGCGGGATGGACGGCGCCTTGGTGTCGAGCTGGAACGGATTTTTGCCCTCGAGCGCCAAGTCGGGGTTGTAGCGGAACAGCGGCCAGTGACCGGACTGGACGGCCAGTTTCTGCTGCTCCAATCCGTGCACCAGGTCGTAGCCGTGCGCGATGCAGTGCGAATAGGCGATGATCAGCGACGGCCCGTCGTAGGCTTCCGCTTCATTCAGCGCCTTCAGCGTCTGCATGTCGCTCGACCCGAAGGCCACGCGCGCCACGTACACGTTGCCGTACGCGACCGCCATCATGGCCAGGTCTTTCTTCGGACGCGGCTTGCCACCGGCGGCGAACTTCGCCACCGCGCCGCGCGGAGTGCTCTTCGACATCTGCCCGCCGGTGTTGGAGTAAACCTCGGTGTCGAGCACGAGGATGTTGACGTTGCGTCCGGATGCGATCACGTGGTCAAGTCCGCCGTAGCCGATGTCGTAGGCCCAGCCGTCACCGCCGATGATCCAAACGCTCTTCTTCAGCAGCACGTCGGCGAGCGAGAGCAGGTCCTTGGCTTCCGGCGTGTTGATGCCGGCCAACTTCTGCTTGAGCGCCGTCACGCGCTCGCGCTGCTTCTGGATGCCGGCTTCGTTCTTCTGGTCGGCCGTCAACAAATCGGCGGCGAGGGCTTCACCGATTTGCGGAGTGAGGCGCTGCACCAGTTCGTGCGCGTATTCCGTCTGCTTATCGAGTGCCAGCCGGATTCCGAGACCGAACTCGGCGTTGTCCTCGAAGAGCGAGTTTGCCCAAGCCGGGCCGCGCCCCTGAGCGTTGTGCGTATACGGCGTGGTCGGCAGGTTGGCGCCGTAAATCGAGGAGCACCCGGTGGCGTTGGCAATCACGGCGCGGTCGCCGAACAACTGCGACACGACCTTGATGTAGGGCGTCTCGCCGCAGCCTGCGCACGCGCCGGAGAACTCGAACAGCGGCTCCATCAGTTGCAGGTCCTTCACCTGGCCGACGCTGAGGGCAGTGCGGTCCGTCTCCGGCAACGTCAGGAAGAAGTCCCAGTTCTGCGCTTCCTGCTCGCGCAGCGTGGGCTGCGGGACCATGTTGATGGCCCTGCGCTTGGGTTCGGTCTTGTCCTTCACCGGGCAGGCTTCCACGCAGATGGCGCAGCCGGTGCAGTCTTCCGGCGCAACTTGCAGCGAGTACAGTTCGTCGCTGAACTGCTTCCACCTCGCGGCCGTCGACTTGAATGCCACGGGCGCGCCCTTGAGCGCGGCGCGGCCGTACACCTTGGCGCGAATCACCGCGTGCGGGCAAACCATGACGCACTTGCCGCACTGGATGCACAGCTTCTCGTCCCACGCGGGAATTTCCAGGGCGATGTTGCGCTTCTCCCATTTCGCCGTGCCGCTGGGGTAGGTGCCGTCCACCGGCATCGCGCTGACCGGCAGGGAATCGCCGTTGAGCGAGATGATCTCGCCCAGCACGTTCTTCACGAACTCCGGCGCCTGTGCCGGGACCGGCGGTCGCATGTCAAACGTGCTCGTCGCTTTTTCCGGGACCTTTACTTCGAATAGGTTTTCCAGCGTCGCGTCCACGGCGGCGAAATTCTTTTGCACCACCGCTTCGCCGCGCTTGCCGTAAGTTTTCTGGATGGCGTACTTGATCTGCTCAATGGCCTGCTCGCGCGGGAGCACACCCGAGATGGCGAAGAAGCAGGTCTGCATGATGGTGTTGATGCGGCCACCCATGCCCGTCTCGCGCGCCACCTGGATGGCGTCGATGACGTAGAACTTCAGTTTCTTGTCGATGATCTCCTGCTGCACGGTACGCGGCAGGCGGTCCCAGACTTCGTCCTTACCGAACGGCGAGTTGAGCAGGAAAATCGCGCCCTCCTGCGCCGCCGTCAGCACGTTGATGCGCTCCAGGAACTGAAACTGGTGGCAGGCGACGAAGTTCGCGCGCGAGATCAGGTAGCTGGAGCGGATGGGGTTGGGGCCGAAGCGCAGGTGCGAGATGGTCATCGAGCCGGACTTCTTCGAGTCGTACACGAAGTAGCCCTGCGCGAAGTTGTCGGTCTCCTCGCCGATGATCTTGATCGAGTTCTTGTTTGCGCCCACCGTGCCGTCGGCGCCCAGGCCGTAGAACATGGCGCGGACCGTCTTCGGGTCTTCGGTGGAAAAGGCGGGATCGTAGTCGAGGGAGGTATGGGTCACGTCGTCCACGATGCCGATGGTGAACTGGTTCTTCGGCTCGGGCTTGCTCAGGTTGTCGAAGACGCCCTTGACCATCGTGGGCGTGAATTCCTTCGAGGACAGACCGTAGCGCCCACCCACCAACTTGGGCGCGGCTTGGTTTCCACGGAACGAAGCGACGACGTCGAGGAACAGCGGCTCGCCCAGCGCGCCCGGTTCCTTGGTGCGATCGAGAACGGCAATCGCCTTGACCGTCTTCGGCAGCGCGCCCAGGAAGTGCTCGATCGAGAACGGACGATACAACCGGACCTTCAGCAGTCCGATCTTCTCGCCGCGGGCGACCAGCGCGTCGATGGCTTCGTGCGCGACATCGGCGCCGCTGCCCATGATCACGATCACGCGCTCGGCATCGGGCGCGCCCACGTAGTCGAACAGCTTGTACTGGCGTCCGACAATGGATGCGAACTTGTCCATCGCGTTCTGCATGATGGTGGGCACGGCCAGGTAATAAGGATTGACCGTCTCGCGCGCCTGGAAGTAAACGTCGGGATTCTGCGCCGTGCCGCGAACGACCGGGCGCTCCGGATTGAGGCCGCGCTCGCGGTGCTTTTTCACCAGGTCGTCGTCGATCATCGCCCGCAGGTCTTCGACAGAAAGCTGCTCGACCTTGGCCACTTCGTGCGAGGTGCGGAAGCCGTCGAAGAAATGCACGAACGGAATCCGCGACTCCATGCTCGCCGCTTGCGAGATGAGCGCGAAGTCCATCGCTTCCTGCACGTTGTTGCTGGCCAGCATGCCCCAGCCGGTCTGGCGCACGGCCATCACGTCCTGGTGATCGCCGAAAATGGAGAGCGCCTGGGCGGCCACGGAACGCGCGGCCACGTGCATCACGCACGGCGACAACTCGCCGGCGATCTTGTACATGTTGGGGACCATCAGCAGCAGGCCCTGCGCCGAGGTGAACGTGGTGCCCAGCGCGCCGCCCTGCAACGCGCCGTGCAGCGCGCCTGCAGCGCCCGCCTCCGATTGCATCTCGATCACCAGGGGCACCGTGCCCCAGATGTTCGGCTTGTTTTCCGACGACCACTGGTCACTCCACTCGCCCATCGGGGACGATGGCGTGATCGGGTAGATGGCGATAACTTCATTGATTTTGTGCGCGACGTA
>Ga0207926_1000769_pt1 | contig 15753 bp, 9 predicted proteins | sample NGESurdeep072012_8_FD_184454 | JGI IMG/M metagenome (GOLD analysis project Ga0207926, IMG submission 184454) | Arctic peat soil microbial communities from Barrow, Alaska - NGEE Surface sample 210-1 deep-072012 (SPAdes) | ecosystem: Environmental > Terrestrial > Soil > Wetlands > Peat ...
CCTTCACTTCATGCCACTGCTGCAAGGCCCAGACAGTTTGCCGAGTTTTCGCAATGGCGTCGCGGAATTCCTGGAGAGCTTCGGCGTGTGGAGGCGTGCGTTTAACGACTTTCTCGATGTGGAGGAGCCCGCGAGCGCAGGCGCGAACCAATTCATCGGGATCGTGCGGAGATTTGAAAGCGGTGAGAACTCGCAATGCTTCCTGCGCTACCGTCTCCGACTTCGCGGACGATGCGGCATCTTCTGCGCCTTCCGCCACTTCTACCGGTACCGGGGGCTCCTCGGCCGGCGCTGGAGGCGGTGGCGGCGGTGGCGGGCTTGGGTGGTGCGAACGCTCGCCGACAAAGTCATCCAGAAACGCCTGCGGCTCATGGATTTCCGACCATATCTGACGGTCCTGCTCCAGCAGCGTGAGGCCGACTTGCTCCTGCGTCGGATCGCCCGGCCGTCCGATCCAGACCACCTTGAATAATGCGCGCTGCTGCTTGTACTGGACAGTGACCGCATCACCCACCCCCAACGGGACCTTGACCCCGCCAACGCGCGCTCCCGCACTACTGGCGTTGAGAGTGTAGGCCAGGATGTTGAACGGTTTTCCGGCGCTGTCCGTCCCCCAAATGTGGATGGGAACGACCATCTTGACGCGCGACTTTTTTCTCAGGCCCATGGCTAGCGATTCTGCGTCGTACAATAACTGCCGATACAATAAGTTACACTGTTATCTTCTATCTAATAACTTGGATCTTTTCCATAGTAATCTTGACTTTAACCGATCACTTAGTCCACTTTACACCTAGCTCATATATTTCCTATTTAAGATGCCTAGCGTCTCGAGGATTTTGGTGGCGGCTCCGAAGAGTACCAGCACCATCGAGTCGATGCGGCGCAGTACGCGCCTCCGGATCGAAATACCGGTCCGGATGCGTAGTTTGGATCCAAAGTCCCCATTCGACATCCTGACCCACACCCTGATCGTCAATGCCCAGGGTTGCGGTCTGCAGACTGCCGCCGAAATTCCTCTTAACACTCCCGTTGAATTTGCCATTCAGGACCGGGTGGCATCCGGCCACGTGCTGAACTCGACCCTGGTTGATTCAGAACGCAAAATCTGGGTGGTCGGAGTGGAACTCAACCAATCCGGGAATTTCTGGGGCGTCGATCCTCCCCCCGCTGACTGGGAAGCTGCCGCCTCACCAGCGACGGATGCAAGTCCGCGTATCGTCGAAAGCTCTCAGGGAAAGCTGAATCCTTTCGCCAAACGGAAGGCGCCTAAATCGGCGAAGGTTGATACACCACCCACGGCAGAATCCGCGGCTACTCCGTCCATTGCTTCGCAGGCAGGGCTTCCGGTCGCGAACGCGGAGGAACTCCGCAGCCGCTTCGACGCGCTGCTGGAGGAATTTGGCGCGCGCTTGCGGACGCAAGTCTCAACCGATTGGGAACGGTGGCGCGCCGACGCCACATCCGCCCTGAGCACAATTCAGAACGAACTCGGCCGCGAATTGGCGGCCGATGCCGATCGTTGGCGCCAGGAAACGCAGAAGGCGGCGGACACGTTGGCCGGACTGTTGAAGAGCAGCGATGATCGCGCTCGAATCGCAGAGGAGCAGGGTAAGCAGATCGGTGTAATCGCGGCCGCCGCTCAGTCGGAGATCGCCGCCGCCGTCGAAAAATTACAGCGCGGAGCGTCAACTGCACGGGGTGTCGGTGAAGAGGCTGGTGCAGATGCCCAGTCTGCGCGCGATGAGATTGCACGCCTCAAAACCGAACTGCGCGACCTCGCTGATAGGGCACCCGCGCTGGTGGACGGCATCGTCAAGGAACGCGCCGCGCAAACGATGGATTCCTTGGGGAGCCAAGTCGAGCAAAAACTTTCCTCTGCGATTACGGCCGGATTGCAGCAACTCCAGGATCGTCTCCAGGAAATGTCCAGCGCTGCGGATGCCGACCTTCGGCGCCGCCTGCTTGCCGACTTCGAGGATCGTCAGGAGAAATTCCTGGCGACCGCAACTACCCAACTGGCGGAGATCCAATCGCGCGAGGTGGCCTTCCGCTCCTCGGCCGACCAGCTCTTGTCACAGCTTGCTCATCAGGCTGAACAGGCGATGGCCGGGTTGCGGGCGCAGGTCGAAGAGCTGGTCGCCCGCCATGAATCCGACCTAACGTCGCGCTTGTCCGTTCGCCACGATGAGATCGTCCGCCAGCTCGGTACCGAAAGCGAGCGGCTGCGCTTGCTCCAGGCTGCTGCCGAGCAGGCGTTGCACGCAGTCGACGAACGTCAACAAGCTGCCGCCAAAACCCAGGCCGATCTCGCCCGGGCCGCCGAAGCTGCTTTGCAGAACATCGATGGCCGTCATGCCGCCGCGCAGACCGCGCTCGACAAGGCGGCGGCCGACTCCCTGCAGAAGCTGAACGCCGGTGTCGGGGCGGGTCAGCAGCACCTCGAAGCGCGTCTGCAACAGCAGGCTTGGGAATACGACGCGCAAGCGGAGGCTGCGGGCGCACGGTTGCAGGACAAGCTCGCAGCGGCCCTGCAAAAGCTGGAAACGGATATCGAGCAAAAGCAGGCGGCATTGTCCGCAAACCTCGCCACCGATGGCGGCAAGGTTGCTGACCAGGTCCGCTCCACCCTCCGCGGCGAGAGCGAGCGTTACATCGCCGATATCGCGGCGGAGCGCGAGCGCCAGGCAGGCGCTTTCCGCGAGCAGATCGGACAGGAACTCCGCCAGCGCGACGCTGAATTCCAGGCGAGGGAGAAGGAAGTCGCGGCCAGCGTGGCGGCGCTCGAAACTCAACACCAGCAGGTCGCCGCCGAACTCGCCGAGTTGCAGAAGACCAGGACCTATATCGAGTCGCTCATGGCCGCGCTCCCCAATACCATCCGCACTCAAGCTCAGCAGCACGCTTCAGAAGCTTGGGATAACCTGCGCGCCCGCTCGGAAAAACAAATCTCGGAAACGCTGCAAGTCGAAACCCAGCGCGGTGCGGCGCGGTTGCTCGAAGAAATCGGCGCATCAGCGCTCCAATTGCGCGCGGAGATGGCGGCGCACGCGCAGCAAACCGCTGCCCGACTGCAGGACAAGCTGGCCGCAGTGCTTTCGGAGCGGCAGCAGCAGCTCTCCCGCGAAATGGAAATGCAGGTCGCACAACTCGAGACCCGCGCCACCTCAGTCGTCAGCACCGCCGGCGAAGAATTACGGCGCAGTGTCGCCGGCACCCAGGACGCTGCTCAGTCTGCGGAGACGCGATTGAAGGAAGCCGCCGCGAGCGCATCCGCCGAGTTTTCGAAACAGGCGCAACTGCAGGCGGAAAACCACCGCGTTGCAGCGGAAGCCGTTTACGACGCCGCGCGCCGCCGCTTGGAGGAGGTGGCCCAGAAGTCCGAACATCTTCTTGGCGAAACCGAGGCGACGCTGTACAAGACCGCAGGCGAAGTCGCGACGGACGAAATTGCCCGTGCGCGGCGCGAGATACGCGAGAGCGCTAAGCCCGACACCGACGCGGCGCTTGCCGCTCTGCGCGCCGATTCCGGTAGCATTATTGCCGGGCATACGGCGAAGATTTCGGCGGCCGCGGCGCAAGCCGGCGGCATTGCCGATCGGTTGCAGGGCTTCCAAGTCACCGCCGAGGCGCAATCGAAGGCGATGCAAGAGCAGCTTACCGATGCCCAACGATGGCTCGGCGAACACACCGCCGAATTCCAAAAGACGGTGCACGACTCGTTTCTTCTGGCAGGGGGCGAAATCCGCGGTCGCGTGCATGCGGCCGTGGACAGCGCCGACGAGATGATTCGCCAGAAATCGAAGGATGTGATGGCCACCGTCGACTCAGCGAGCGCGCACCACGCCCAGGCGTTGGCCCGGCAAGCCGAGGAAGCTCAGTCGCGGATCCTCGCTATTCAGCAGAGCGCTACCAATTCGGCCGAGGCCGTCCTGAAGTCGCGTTTGGCGGATACGCTGGATCTTTTTCGTGAGGACGCGGCGCGCTTGGCGGAAAGCGCGTTGGCGCGATGGCAGTCCGCCATGGACGACACTCTCCACTCAATTCCCGATTTGCTGCGCAACAACCTGGACGCGGTGGAGAAAAACGCGGCTTCTAAAGGCGCTTCTTCCGCTGGCGGAAGTTAGTGCACGATGTGCATGTTCGCCCAGTCGTAGGCGAACTTCTTTCCGCAATCCAGACAAACGATATAGTGCCCGGGCCCGGTGCCGACGCTCTCCCATTCGCGGCTGGAACGCGTGTCGCTGCCGACCGCCGCGGCGTACGGTTTCGAGGTATGCCGGTGAGAGCAGGCGATTCTCAGGATTTGGAGGAGCTTCTCAAACATAAGGCCGCCGATACCGATGGATGATTGCGAACAATTTCAGAATTCCGATTCCTGATTCCTGACTTCTGAAATGCCATGCCGCAAAACAGAAATCAGAAATCAGCGAGTTGGAAATGGACTTACGCCCGGGCGCCGGCGCCGGCGGTAGTTTCGAGGGGGGCCTTTTCGGCCTTCTCGGCTTCGCCATTGGCCTTCTGGCCGGGCTTGCGGATGTCGATGCCACCCTTGAAGAAGGCGCCGTCCTCGATGCTGATGCGCTGCGCCACGACATCGCCGGTGAGCGAGCCTTCGTTGCGGATGTCCACGCGATCGCTGGCGCTGAGGTTGCCGCGTACCTTGCCGGTCACGACGATCTCGCGAGCGATAATGTTGGCATTCACCACGCCGTTGCGGCCGACGGTCACGCGATTGCCGGGGAGATTGATCGAGCCCTCGACGCGGCCGTCGATATAGAGAGATTCAGACCCCGTGACCTCACCCTTGATGACCAGCGACTTGCCGATCGTGGCCTGGTCCTGCGAATTCATGGTGGCGTTGCGCGGAGCCGAAGCTGGCGCCGGTTCCGTTGTCGGAGTGAAGGTGGGAGCGGTAGGGCGCTGCGGCTCCGGTGTTGTTCCCGGCCCGCTGGGCTGATTGGTGGGCTTCCACATGGCGATACAGGTCCTTTCGTTACAAGGGGAGTCAAAAAGTCAGTGTCGCACGTACACAGCCAAAGCCCCGGTTATCGCGTTCGAAATCCTTTGTGCTTTAGCCAACGTGAGTTGCTGGTGACACCCTTCCGTTGTAGCACAGATTTCCACGGCCTGCTTGGGCCGGCGGACCGTTGCGCGGTGTAAATCTTCTCCGTCGTCGGGTATTTGTTATATCGGGCCAAGGCCCTGCGCGACGCCTCGATTCGCGCGTAACCCGCGGCGACGTTCGGTTTACGGCATACGTCATAAGGAATCCGGAAATAGTGTCATGCAGGTCCGGGCCCGACCGAGGTTTTTTGCCGTGCACCGTCTTTGCTTGCGCCCACCCTGCTTGCGTCCTAACATTCCAGATTCGCGAAATCCGGGGAGCCCCGCGTGATCGGCCAAACCATCTCCCATTACCGCATCGTGCAGAAACTCGGGGGCGGCGGTATGGGGGAAGTCTATGAAGCCGAGGACATCCGCCTGGGGCGCCGCGTCGCGCTCAAGTTTCTCCCCGACAGCATGTCCGGCGATCCGGTGGCCCTGGAGCGCTTCCAACTCGAAGCCCGCACCACCTCGTCGTTGAACCACCCGGGTATTTGCACCATCTTCGACATCGCCTCGCACAACGGACTTCCCATCATCGTCATGGAGTTGTTGCAGGGCGAAACGCTGAAGCAGCGGCTCTCCCGCGGTCCGCTGCCGCCGGGTGAAGTGATTGATTACGGCATTCAGTTGGCCGACGCGCTCGAGGCAGCGCACCAGCTCGGCATCATTCACCGTGACATCAAGCCGGGCAATATTTTCCTGACCAAACACGGCCATACCAAGGTGCTGGATTTCGGCTTGGCAAAGCTGAAAGCCGAACCCAGGGCACCCGAGTTGCAGCCGGTTGCGGCGACCCATCGCCCAACTTCGGAAGCGATCACGAATCTCACCTCGATTCCCGGCACGACGCTGTACATGTCGCCCGAGCAGGTCCGCGGCCAGACGCTCGACGAACGCACCGACCTCTTCTCACTCGGCGTGGTGCTGTACGAGGCGGCGACCGGCCACAAGCCCTTCGAAGCCCACAACGCGGTCTTGACCATGACCGCGATCCAGCACCAGCGGCCGGTGGCGCCCTCGAATTACGACGCGGAAATGCCGTCGGGGCTGGAGCAGGTTTTGGGCGGACTGCTGGAAAAGGACCGGCGGTTGCGCTACCAGAGTGCGCGTGAACTCGCCGAGGATTTGCGCCGGCTGAGACGCCAGATGGAACTCCGTCAGGCCGAGGACAGCGATATCCAACTCGTCATTCAGCCCAGCAAGACCTTTCGCAAGCTGAGCCTGCGCCAAATCTATTTTCTGCTCGGCGCGGCCGGCGCGATCACCACCATCCTGCTGGCGGTCACCATCTGGTGGGCCAAGCAAGCGTCTTCCAGCGGCGTGACCGGGGCCGCCAATAACACCATCCTGGTGCTGCCGTTCAACAACATCGCGCATGACCCCGACGTGGACTACCTCCGCCTCGCGCTCGCGGACGAGCTGGTCAAGATCCTCGCTTACACGCGCGCCATGGAAATTCGCCCCGTTCCGACCGCGCCCAGGTACATGCGTGGTGAATTCGACCCGCAGCAGGCAGGCCGGGAATTCAAGGCCGCCATCGTGCTGACCGGACACTTCATGGCGCAGGGCGCGCGCCTGACCATCACCATCGAGGCGATCGACGTCAAGCGCAACCGCCTGCTATGGCAGGGAAGCTTCACCGTCCCGCAGCAGAACCTGATTTCCCTGCAGGAAGACCTGGCATTCAATGTGAAGAGCGGCCTGCTGCCCGCGCTCGGATCGCAGGCGGCGATGCTCTCCAGCGCGACGCAACCGCGCAACGCCGACGCCTACGACCTGTATCTTCGCGGCGCGGCGCTCCCGCGCGATCCGGAGCCGAATTCCACCGCCGTCGTGATGCTGGAGCACTCGGTCGCGCTCGATCCCAAGTTCGCCCCGGCGTGGGATGCGCTCGGCCTCCGCTACTACTACGACGCGACCTACGCGGGCGGTGGCATGGAGGCCTTCGACAAATCGGCGGAGGCCTATGAGAAGGCGCTCAAGCTCGATACGAACCTGATCTCATCGGTCGCCCACCTGGCGCGCATCCGCGCCGAGCGCGGCCAGATTGCCGACGCTTACCGCGAAGCCCATGACCTGGTCGCCCGGCGGCCGGAGAATGCGCAGGCCCACTTCACCGTGGCCTACGTCTTGCGTTATGCCGGGATGCTGCACGATTCGGCCCGCGAATGTGACGCGGCGCTCGGGCTCGATCCCAGCAACTACGATTTCCGCTCCTGCTCCTTTGCCTTCGCCGAACTGGGGCGCACCACGCGCGCGCTGGAGTACGTGCACCTGGACAGCGGATCGGAATGGGCGGCAAGCGTCTCTCCGTTCATCCTGTTGCGCGAAGGCCGCATGGAGGAGGTGCGCATGGCGGCCGCCAAGATTCCGCCAGGCCCCACCTGGTTCGCCCCGCTCTTGCAGGCGTGCGTCAAGCCGGTCGCCCCCGCCGAGATGAAACGCCTGGCCGACCAGGCTGCGCCGCAACTGCTCGCCTTGCGCGACGCCGAGCTGCGCTACTACCACGGCGCCATCCTGTCGTATTGCGGACAGACGGACCTCGCGGAGAAGCTTATCCAGAGCGCCATCGCCGCGCACTATTGTTCCAATGTCGCCCTCCACACCGACCCGCTGCTGGCGAAGCTGCGCGCCACGCCGGCATTCCCCGCGCTGGAACAGGCGGCGAAACAGTGCCAGGAAGATTTTCTGAAATCGACGAAGTGAGAAGTGAAATGTAGCGCTGGCTTCCAGCCGGCCGTTCCGCTGGCAAACTTCCGGCGATGCTTTACGGCCTTGTCAATATTGTCCCGTACGGATCCAGCACCAGCTTGCGCGTATCTTTCGGCACGTTGATCCGCAACTTGGTGTCGGGTCCATCCGCGAACACACGCGCCACCAGCTTCAGCCCCGCCGCGGTTTCCGCATACAACGGTACCGACGTCACCAGCTGTTCGGGTGCTTCCTTTTGCAGGATCGTCGCCGTCGCCGTCGCGGACTTGCGGTTGATGCGCACATCTTTCAGGTCGAGTTTCGGGATCGCGCTGCCGTTCACCCAGCCGTCGAAGAACCAGTCCAGCGATGCCCGGTCTTCGTAACGCACCGACGCCGGCAGCTCCTCCTCCACCAGCATCTGAAATTCACGGGTGGAGATTTCCCGTCCCTGGTAACGCTCGCGCAGCTTGCCCAGCACGCGCAGGAACGGCGCTTCGCCGGCGGGACGCTGCGACAGCTTGGCGCCATCGTCGAGCAGCGTGCGCAACATGTGCAGGAGCCAGGTGCCGCGCCCGTAGCTCACGATATTGAATCCGTTCGGGAAATGCGACGAGTTCAGCCGCTGCCCCAGCGTCACCGGCCCGGCTTTCGCGTTCTCCTCTTCGCCGGCATTCCTGGTGAGAAGATGCTGGCGGTAGAACTCGAGGAAGTACTTGCAATCCTCGGCGTGGTCCTGCTCCAGCGCGAGCACGGCCGAGTAATTGGCGAGCGCCTCCACCAGCCACTGATCGCGATAGCTTTTCCAGCCGATCAGGTCGCCCCACCACTGGTGCGCCGTCTCGTGCGGCGTCATAAACTCGCTGTAGAGCAGCGTTTCGCCCGGCTTCATCCGCGCCTTGAGCAGCTCGTCCCGCGACAGGTACGCCAGGCTCGACAGGAACACCAGCCCCGGCCAGGCTTGGCCGTAATTGCCGGGCATCTGCGTCAACGCCAGCGATGAGTAGGGAAATGGTCCGAATTCGCGCGCGAAGAAATCGATGGCGTGCGCGGCCTGCTCGGCCACCCGGCTCGCATTGCGCGCCGGATCGGGTGCGTCCTTCGGCGGCGCGGGTGCAGGCGCCGCCGTGTTAGCGGAAGGTCGTACCAGGAAATCGTGTTCCACGCCCGCCGTCGCGTAGACGTCCACCTGGACGTCGCCGCTTTTGGCGGTTGCCAACGTGTAGCGCCCCAGGTTGAAGCCCGCTACCGGCAGCGGGCGTTCCGAAACCCAGTGCGACGTGGTCATGCCGTCTTCGGAGGTCTGCTCCGTGCGCTTTCCCGTCGCCACCAGTGTCCAGTCCGACGGATAGCGAAACTTCAGGTCGAATCCCGCCATCACCATGCCGCGGTTCGGGAACCAGATACCTCGTGCCCCGACATACAGCAGCCCGTTGCCCGCGTCCGACAGCACGTCCCCCGTGTAGGTGAAACTCATGCGAAAACGCTGGCCCGCCTTCAGCGTCTCGGGGACCATGACCGCGACGACGTCGTTGCCGCGCCGCGCCAGCGCACTGCCCTCGATGGCGATGTTCTGCAGGAATTCCAGCGGCCTGCCGTCTACCTCGACCTTTTGCACCTTGAGATAACGTGACAATTCGAAGAACAGCAGCCGGTCGCCGCTCTGTCGCACCTCGATGTCGAGCTTCGCTTCCGCCGACAGCGTCTGGGGCGGCGCCACTTTCGAGTCCACGACGTAGCTGTGAATGCGCAGACGATTGAGGGTGGTCACGCTCTCCACCAGGCTCCGCTCCGCTTCACCCGAGCGCTCGCTCCGCCGCGCCGAGCGCATGGGAAACGAGGTCAGCACGTCGTAATACCCGACCCCACCCTCTCCGTAACTAAAACGGAAGAGCGCGATCTGCTCGGCCGAGAGCGTGTCGAAGTAAACGTCAAACACGCCGAGCTTTGGCGATTGCATGCGCGCGCGCAACATGCGATCTCCGGCGGGCGGCGGCTGGTTCAGGTAGCTGGCCATCAGGCGCAGCGTGTCGGATTCGGCCAGCGTCTTCGCCGGGACGCTCCACTTATCGAGAAACGCCTGTGGTTCTTCCGCTGGATTCAGGTGCGGCTGCAGTTGCGCGAAGGTGTCGTCGTTGAAGCGGAAATACGCGGAGGTGAATTTCTCCTCCATGACCGCCGTGCCGGTGAACAGCGCCAGCGATCCGCGTTCCGCCTGGTCGGGAGGGAAGACCAGGATGTCGCCCACGCCCTCGAAGAACGCGCCGGTGACGCGTCCGTCCACGCTCTCCAGGAAGCCGATGATGCCGTCCTCCAGCGTGATGTGCAGGTCTTCGCGATCGAGCGACGCGTCGCGCACCGAGTACACCGCCTTCGGGTCCAGACGGGCGCCCGCCAGTTTCCGGTACAGCGCCGTGCCGGGGCCGCTGATTTCCGGCGGACCCGCGTGCGTGCTCGGGGCCTGCGGCGCCGATGTCGCGGGCTGCGGCGGGTTCTCGAGAATCTGCGCTGCCGCGCCCGCACAAAGAAACAGCGCGACCGCGAGCGCCGCGACCGAGCGAGTCCACGGAATGTTCCGTTTCAGCACGAGACGCAAACAAAAAAGTAACTGGAATGATTGTGACTCTCGTTCCATCGCTACCGTTCTCAGGTCCTTCTCACAATGCTAGAATGCGCGCCTGTGCGCCGATCCTGCGTAATCGCCGTTCTCGTCTTCGCCATCCCTTGTCTGGCGGACGTCACGATCTATTTGAAGAACGGCCACACCATTGTCGCCGATTCGGTATCGGAGAAGAACGGCCGCATCCAGTACACCATCGGCGAGGACCGCTACGCAATTCCGAAGTCGCTCGTGGATCGCATTGAAAACGAGCCATCCCGGCCGCTTTCCGGTGACGCCGTGCGGCCCGGCCGTGAATCGGGCGCCCTGGTCCAGGATCCCGAGCTGCTTCCCACCACTCCCTCGCGCGGCCTGCCGGCGGCGGACCGCCTGGCCTCGCGCATCATTCGCGACGGCAAGGTGGACGACGAAGCCCTCGCCTTGCTGGAGCGCGCCGGCAATTCCGATTCGACCGCCGCCGGCTTCTTTGCCGCCGGACGTTTCCAGTTTGAGCGCGGCAATCGCGACCGCGCGCGCTTTTACTTTGAGCGCGCGCTCACCTTCGCGCCGCAAAACGACACCATCCTGAGCCACTACGCCGCGACCCTGGTTCAACTGGGCCGCTCCTCGGAAGCCGTTCCCTTCGCCGAACGCGCCGCTCGCCTGGCGCCCAACTCGGCCGATGCCTTGACGGTCCTCGGTTTTGCCTACTACGGCTCCAACGGCGACGGACACGCCATCCGCGCATGGAAGCGCGCCCTGGAATTGCATCCCGACGAAACCCTCAAGGCTTACGTCGCCAAGGCCGAGCGCGAAGAGAAGGCCGAGTCTGACTTTCGCCAGGCCGAAACCGGGCACTTTGTTGTGCACTTCGAAGGCGCCAGCATCGAGGACGGCGTTCGTGCCAGCATCCAGGCTGAACTCGAAAAGGCCTACGGTGATCTGGTCAACGCACTCGGAGTTTCGCCCCGCTCGAGCATTCCGGTCTCGCTGTACACCAACCAGGCGTTCTTCGACGTAACCCAGGCCCCGGCGTGGTCGGGCGCCATCAACGACGGCCGCCTCCGCATCCCCATCCAGGGCGTAACCGAGGTCACGCCCGAACTTCGCCGCGTCCTCCGCCACGAGCTGACACACTCCTTCATCAGCCAGATTGCCGGCGGACGCTGCCCGCAATGGCTGAACGAGGGGATCGCGCAATTGATGGAGCCGCGCACTTCCGGTACCACCCGCGGCCCGCGCCTGGCGCAGCTTTACGCGATGGGCCAGCAGATTCCGCTCAACGGCCTGGAACTTTCATTCCTCAGCTTTTCGCCCTTTGAAGCCGTTCTCGCCTACGATGAATCCCTCGCCGCCGCCGAGTACATTCGCGACACGTACGGAATGCCGGAACTGGAGTCGATCTTGCAGAAAATCGGTGAGGGCAGCTCCACCGAGTCGGCTTTGCGCGTGACCATCCGCGAGGGATACTCGGGGCTGGAAGAATCGATTGGCCGTTACTTGAAAGTGAAATATGGAAAGTAGCCGTCAGCGGGCAGCGACTCAGCACTCGCGACTTGCGACTGGCGGCTGGCGACTGCCTGTGATAATTTGGCCCGCACGTCAGGCCCCGTCATGAAGATTCCCTTCGCTAAGACTGCAGCAAAAGGAACGATGCGCACCCCGGAGCGCCCGCAGGCTCCGCAGTTGAGTTCCATCACTGTCGGTGCGCTTTATCGCGGCGCGCGCCAGGGCGGCGATTACTACGACTACATTTCCGCCGGTCCGCGTTTGCTCATGCTCATGCTGGACATTGCCGGACGCCGCGACGAGGCGCTCAACGTCGCCGCCGCGGTGCAGGAAACGTTTCGCGCTGCCGCCGACCTTTTCGCCATCGACGAGGTCAACGAGTCTGTCGCTGTCTCCCAGTTGCTCCTCGAAATCAACCGCGCCATTATTACGGCGGCGGGCGGTGTCCGCTGCGCCCCCGGTATCCTCGCTTCCTACAACGAGGTCGCCGGTACGCTCTGGTACATCAATGCCGGCCATATTCCTCCGCTGCTGAAGGACGGCGCCGGCGTGAACCCGTTGCCCGCCAGCGGCCTTCCACTCGGATTGTTTTCGCACGCCACCCACGACGCGAATATTTGTGTCATGTCGGAAGGCTCCGCGCTGCTGCTGGTTTCGCGCGGCCTGGTGGAAGCCAAGGCGGGTGGCGAGGAATATGGATTGGACCGGGTGAGCCAGACCCTTGCCGCAACGCCGCTCACCGATGGCCAGCAGTTGTGCGTCGCCGTGCACGAATCGGTGCGCAACTTCATCGAGAGCCGTCCCAAGCACCGGTTTGTGCCCGGCGGAGCGCGCACCGTGGGTGAGGAAGACCCCTTCAGCGCCAACGACGCAACCGCCCTGGCCATCGTCCGTTCCGCCACAGCCGCTGCGAAGGCCTGAGTCACTCGTTCAGTAATCCGATTCGCAATCGTCAATCGACAATCAAAAGTGCTTTTCGCCGTTTTCTATTTATCGAAAACGCACCCCCTGGCAGGTCCTTCTATCCCGCACCCAATCCGCAACTAGCCGTGCCCATTCGGGTTACCTAGTGCGGGGAAGACGGAATACGTGTGCCCGCCCCCATGAGACAATAAGAAGAACTCTGCCGGCTCAGCCCGAAATGAAGAGCATCCCGCTCCGCGGGGCTTTGTTTCGCGCCGGCAGCTTCGGTCCGGAAGAAGTTCCTGATGGAGATCCTCAATATTTCGCCGGCCCCGGCGCCCCCCGAATACGATATCGAGGCGCCCGACTCGCCCATTCACCTGCTCAAGCTGCAGGATGACTTGGCGCGTTCCCGTCTGCGCGAGGCCTTCTGGATTTCCCTCATCTTCCACTTGCTTCTCGCCTTCACGCTCGCCATGTCTCCCAAGTGGATGTCGGCGCGCGGCGGTCTCCTGGTCGCCAGCGCCGAAGACCTGCTGCGCGAACGCAACGCGACATTTCTGGAGATGCCGCCCGACCAGATGCACCCCAAGGTCCGCCCGAGCACGAACGTCCTGTCGGATAAGGACCGGATCGCGATGGCGCGTCATCCCGACAACACCCGTCCCATCGAAACTCCGAGGGACGTGATGCGCCCCGGATCTCCCGCGCCCGCCGGTCCCCGCAACGGGCCGGCCATGGCCCAGGCCAGTCCTCCGCCGCAGCCCGGACCGCCGGCACCACAGCCCGGTACGCAGCGTCCACCGGAAAACACCAACCTCGCCGCCAAGTTGGAAACGCCGCCCAGTGCCTTCCCGCGCACTACCTTCGGGGGCGGCCTGGTTTCCGCCGGTACCGCGATCGAACAGGCCGCCCGTGCCGCGACGATGTCGCGCGGTGGCGGTGGCGGCTCCGAGGGGCAGTGGGGGATGGGAGAGGGAACTCCGCACGGCGCCGTTGGCCCCATGGACATCATGAGCGACACCATGGGCGTGGACTTCGGTCCCTATCTCCAGCGCGTGCTGCACGTCGTGCGCGAGAACTGGTACACCCTGATTCCGGAAGTCGCCCGGGCGCCGCTCATGAAGCGCGGCAAGGTCTCGATTGAGTTTGCGATTTTGAAAAACGGACAGGTGGCGGGCCTGCGCATCATCGGTCCCTCGGGCGATATTGCGCTCGACCGCGCCGCTTACGGCGGCATTACTTCATCGAGCCCGTTCCAGCCGCTGCCCAGCGAGTTCAAGGGCGAATACCTCGCGTTGCGCTTCCACTTCTACTACAACCCCCAGCGCGGCGACCTGCAGTAGCAACTTGAAACTGAAACTCGAAACTGCCGTTCAAAATCCCTTCTTCGAATCCAGCAATATCGTCACCGGCCCCTCGTTCACCAGTTCGACATCCATCATCCTCTGGAACTTTCCGGTCTCGCAGCGCAATCCTTTCGCGCGAATCTTTTCCACGAAGGATTCGTACAGCCGCACCGCCTGCTCCGGCCGCGCGGCCGCGTCGAACGACGGACGTTTTCCACGGCGCACGTCTCCGAACAGCGTGAATTGCGACACCGCCAGTACCGCGCCGCCTTGGTCCACGACCGAGCGATTCATCTTCCCGCCGGCATCTTCGAAGATGCGCAGGCCGGCGATCTTGTCGGCGAGGTAGTCGGCGTCGCTTTCGCCGTCGTCGTGCGCGACACCGAGCAGTACCAGCAGTCCCTGGCCAATCGCGCCGACGGTTTCACCATCGACCGTTACCGACACTCGCCGCACGCGTTGTACCACCGCCCGCATGGTCTCTATTCCACCACAGTCCGCTGCTTGCCCCGTGGATTTTCCGCGCCCGCGACTGTCGGCGCGTTTCCGTGTTTGGACTCCTGTTGGGCAACCGCGTTCGTTTGTGAAAGCCAAACGGCAGCAAAGGTTTGGGGGCGGACCATCCGCCCTGTATAATCGACGTTTCCGCATCCTAACGTTGAGGTCGGACTATTTTTATTATTGCGGATATATTCCTGGCCGCTCGCCGGGCACTCTCCGGCCCGCGCACGCCGATGCGTCTCCGGCACTTTCTTCCGGCGCTGCTCGCTTTCCTGTTTTTCTCACTGGGCGCCTGGGCCCAGCAGGACCTCATCGTCGACGTCATTACTCACGGCCAGCGCCGGATTCCCGCAGAGACCATTAAAGCCCGTATGTTCATCAACCGCGGCGAGGTTTACGACCCCGCGGTGATCGAGCGCAGCTTCAACTCCTTGTGGAACACCGGCTATTTCGAAGACATCCGCTTCGAGCGCGAGCAGACACCCCAAGGCTGGATCATCCACGTTTACGTCAGGGAAAAGCCGACCATCCGCGAGATCAAGTACCTCGGCCTGAACTCGGTTTCGCAGTCCGACGTGCTGGACCGATTCAAGGAACGCAAGGTCTCGCTTACCCAGGAAAGCCAGTACGATCCAACCCGCGTCAAGCGCGCCGAGGTTGTGATCAAGGACCTGCTGGCCGAGCACGGCCGCCAGTTCGCCACTATCCGCACCGAGATTCGGCAGATTCCGCCGGCTGCCGTTTCCGTCACTTTCGTGGTTAAGGAAGGCCCCAAGGTGAAGGTGGGCCGCATCAAGTTCGAGAACAACAAGAACGTGAAGTCGCGCACGCTGCGCTACGCCATGCGCCACTCGCGGCCCATCGGCATCCCCCACTCCATCTTCCTGGAAAACATTTTCTCGCGCACCTACGACGCCACCAAGCTCAGCGAAGACATGGAAATGGTCCGCGACGCCTACCAGCAGCGCGGCTACTTCAAGGCTACCGTTGACAACCCGCAGACCAAGATCCGCGACGTCGGCTCCGGAGGCTTTCACATTCCCCTGATCATGAAGCCCGGGGGCAAGGTGGTGGACATTACCGTGCCTGTCA
>Ga0207926_1000787_pt1 | contig 15555 bp, 9 predicted proteins | sample NGESurdeep072012_8_FD_184454 | JGI IMG/M metagenome (GOLD analysis project Ga0207926, IMG submission 184454) | Arctic peat soil microbial communities from Barrow, Alaska - NGEE Surface sample 210-1 deep-072012 (SPAdes) | ecosystem: Environmental > Terrestrial > Soil > Wetlands > Peat ...
TTCCACAATGCGCGCCAGAGTGCCGCGCCAGCCGGCGTGGAACGAGCCGACCGCACGTTCTGCCGGATCGACGATGAGCACGGGAATGCAGTCGGCGGTGCGGACCGTGAGAACGATCTGCGGAGCGCGGGTAATCAGGCCATCCCCGGCGAGAGGTTTATCCGGCAGTTCCGCAATTTGGTGAATGATGCTGGAGTGGATTTGCTTCAGGGCCACCGAAGGCCAGGGTTTTCCCTGCGGGGCGGCGGCGCCGATGGCTAGGAAGAACAGCTCGCGATTGCGCTGCACCGTTTCGCGCGTGTCGTCGGCGGTAAGGCCGAGGTTAAGGGAGTTTCCTCCATAACATTTCGACACGCCACCGCGGCGCGTGCTGAAGCCGTGGCGCAGCCACGAGAGTCCGGCGAAGGAGTCGGCGCGAAGAATTTGGATTTTGTTACGAGTAGTAGCCCGGGTAGTTGGCATCGGATTGGATTGTAGCGAATCGTGCCGTATCGACGGGACTCGGGTGATGAGAGTCCATTCCCAGGACTTCGTCCTGGGCTACCAGCGAGTCGTCCCTTCGGGACTACAGCAAACCGGCCGCCTTGAGCCTTGCGCCCTGAGCCTTGAGCCGTCCGCACAGTGCTACAATACTGACTTTCGCACCGGTTCCAGACTCCTCATTCGGACGGTAGCCCCACTTGCCTGACCAACCGAATTCCAACATCGTCGTGACCTACGCTGACGCCGGTGTGGACCTCGAGCGAGCCAAGAGGGCCAAACAGCGCATCAAGTACCTGGCGCACAAGACCTTCACCAAGAGCGTGTTGAGTGAAATTGGCAGTTTTGGCGGCATGTTCGCGCTCGACAAGAAGAAGTACAAGGACCCGGTGCTGGTCGCCAGCGTGGACGGGGTGGGCACGAAACTGAAGGTCGCGTTCGAGATGAACCTGCACCACACGGTCGGCGCCGACCTGGTCAATCATTGCGTCAACGACATTGCCGTGCAGGGCGCGGCGCCGCTGTTTTTCATGGACTACTTCGCCACCGGCAAGCTCGATCCGGAAGTCGCGGAAAAAGTGGTGACCGGGATCGCCGAAGCCTGCAAGCACAACGGCTGCGCGCTGATCGGCGGCGAGACCGCGGAAATGCCGGGCTTTTACGAGAAGGGTGACTACGACCTGGCGGGATTCATCGTGGGCATCGTGGAGCGGGAGAAGGTCATCACCGGCAAGCAGGTCGCGCCCGGCGATGTGCTGGTCGGGCTGGCATCGAACGGTCTCCACACCAACGGCTACGCGCTGGCCCGCAAGCTGCTGTTCGGTATCGCGCGCTACTCGCCGGAAACGTACGTCAACCAGATCAAGAACAAAGTCGGCAACGAGCTGATGCGCACCCACAAGAGCTACTGGCCGGTGGTCAAGAAACTGGTGGACGCCGAGGCCGTTTCCGCGATGGCGCACATTACCGGCGGCGGCATCACCGGGAACCTGCCGCGCGTGCTTCCCAAGGGCACGGCCGCGGTGATCGACATGGGGTCCTGGCCCATACAGCCCGTGTTTACTCACCTTCAACACCTGGGCAATATCCCGCAGGACGAGGTCTTCCGCACCTTCAACATGGGTATCGGGATGATCCTGGTGGTTCCGCCGAAGAAGTTCGCCAAAGTGCAGAGCGTCCTCGAACGCGCCGGTGAAAAGGGCTACACGATCGGACGGATCGTGAAGGGCGACCGGAAAGTCATCTACTCGTAGTTCGCTGCGTTGGTTTGCAGGCCCGCATACGCCTGAGGTGCACCCCAAATACCTTTGCGGAGTCGATTGATTGTTCAGCCGGGTATTCAAGGCATTCCAATATCGCGATTTTCGCCTCATGTGGTTCGGGGCCTGCACTTCCAGCATTGGCACGTGGATGCAGCTCGTCGCCCAGGGATGGCTGATCTATCGCCTCACCCACTCCGCCTTCCTGCTCGCACTCGACCAATTCCTTAGTGGTATCCCCATCTTCCTTTTCTCCCTGGTCGGTGGGGTGATCGCCGATCGCGTGGAACGCCGCCGCATCCTGTTGGGCTCGCAGTGGGTGCAGATGGCCACGGCGACGACGCTCACGGTCCTTGTCGCCACGGGACTGGTGCATGTGTGGCATATCCTCTGCCTCTCATTCGTCAGCGGCCTCGCGCAGGCATTTGGCGGTCCGGCGTACCAGGCGCTGATTCCCACGCTCGTCAAACGGGAAGACATGCCCAACGCGATTGCGCTGAATTCGATCCAGTTCAACCTGGCCGTGACGGTAGGCCCGGCGCTGGCGGGACAAGCATTGGCGAAGCTGGGAGAAACGTGGTGCTTCGGCTTGAACGCAGTTTCGTTCCTGGCGCCGATTATTTCGCTCTCGATGATCACGACCCGCTTTCTGCCGGTCAAGACCACCGAATCCATCTTTACCAGTTTCAAGAAAGGTATTTCTTTCACTCGCAAGCAGCCGGGAATGGAAGCCCTGATTCTTCTTGCCTTCTTCATGACCTTCCTGGCCATGCCGATGCGCACCTACCTTCCCGTCTTCGTGAAGGACATCTTCCACCGGGGCCCGGCGACCTATGGCAACCTGCTTTCGCTGATGGGCATAGGCTCGATCTGTGGGTCACTGGGAATTGCCGCCGCCGGAAACTTCAAAGGCAAGGGACGGGTGGCTTTAGGCGGCCTCGCCCTGCTGGGGGCGGGAATCTCAATGTTTGCGTTTTCAAAGGCACTCCCGGTGAGCGGCGCGGCGATGGTGATAGTCGGGGCGGCGATGATGGCAGTCTTTGCGACCGTGAACTCGCTGGTGCAGTTGATCACGACGAACGAAATGCGCGGACGAGTGATGAGCGTGTATAACTTCGCCTTCCGCGGTGGCATGCCAATGGGGAATCTGGCGACAGGATGGCTGGTGCCGCTATTCACCGCGCCGGTCGTGCTGGGAATCAACGGACTCCTGCTGATCGCCGTCGCGCTCTACTTCTTCCTCGTGCAGCGGAGAATCGCCGCGCTGTAAGGGTGTGCGGGCGGGCGCAACGTTAGTTATAAATCCTTTGGCACCGAAGATCGGGAACCGCCGACATCTGCTAACAGCGGGCAGATGTGCGGCACCGGGCATGAGCGGTAGCCATGATGCGAAACCGTCGATAATTCGCCTTAGCGTAAGTTACGGGCCGACGGGCGAATAAACGGCGCACACTTACGATATGTGCTGTTATCACTCATCGACGTTGCCTTTTGATCGCACACTTGTTCCCATGCACCATCGACGCAACGACCAATACGACGCCATCACTTGATTTGTTAATCATTTACGTTGTTTTACCCAGCCATATAACGGATGCTGAATCGGCGTTAGTGTCCCGAAGGTGTCCCGAACGATTGCGGGAGCAACAGGATTGCGTGGAGGCTTAGCCTTGGCTCTCAATTCACTCTCACACGCGCCACATCTCAAGAAATCATTGTCGAGGCGCTGAAGAGTATCTCGCCGCCGTTGGAGGGAGTCGATACTCATAAGGGGCTGTAACCGATTGAAGTTTATTGGTAGAGCTCCGCCAGCGTCGTAATGTCGCTGATCACGAGTATTTCCCCAGATAGCAACCGTATCGCGCTGCCTTCTTTTCGACTAAACGCGGGGCTACCCACGATTTCCCAAGTGTTGCTCGCCGGGTCAAAAACCTCGGCGGTTTCGCCGGCAACCAGTACCTTGCCATTGGGCAGCAGCGCGGCAACGTGGGTCCAATAGGAGAAATTCATATTCGACGTAAACGTGAACTGTCCAGTGGCGACGTCAAAGATTTCCGCTGTGTTGGTGGTGGTGCTGCTGCTACAAAATTGAGAGTCGTTGCCGCAGCCGCCGGCGAGCAGCACGCGGCCGTCGGCAAGTAAGGTAGCACTGTTCATCCTACGACCCATGTTCATGCTGCCGGTTGGCGTGACGGTCGAGGTCGCGGGATCATAAATTCCGACTTCAGCAGAACCGAAGGGTCCGCGCCATGCAGTGAGCAACACGCGACCATCTTTTAGAAGGACGCCGGCAGTACTCGTCGTACCCATTCCAGGAATGGCGTCGAATGTACCGGTGGAAGGATCATACTGCTCTCCGTTGTTCATTAGCACCTTCCCGGTGAGGAGCCGCGTCGCCCATCCCTTGTACCCGTACCCCAGCATATCGCCGGTCGGGGTGAAAGTTCCCTTCGCGGGATCGAACAGTTCCGCACTGCTAAGGTAGACCGGGTCCAATCCCCTTGGCCCGCCATAGGTACCGCCCCAGCCGCCGGCAAGGAGTACGCGGCCGTCGGCAAGCAACGTCGCCGTATGACCCGAGCGCGGACGGTAGGCCGGGACATAGGTAAATGTGCCCGACGACGGGTCATACAATTCCAAGCTGTTGTTGGGCGCGACATCCTCACCGCCGCTGACAAGGACTCTGCCGTCTGCAAGGAGGGTTGCGGCAGCGTCCCGCCGAAATTGGGACATGCTGCCCGTCGGGCGGAATCCGGTGGAGACCAATGTGACGGTCACAGTCGCGCTCTTACTCGGGTCAAGAACTGAAGTTGCGACTAGGTGCAAAGTGGCAGCACCGGCAAATGGGCTTGGCGCGATGTAGTCGGCCTCATACCCCTGGTAACGCAAAACAAAGCTGCCCAACGGTCCTTCCTGAACTGACCACGTGACTGCCCGGTTATTAGCCCAGACACTCGCCCTGAGCGGCACCAGTCCACCCGGGCCCTTTACGCTGCTCTCGGGTGTAATGCTGATCGTGAGGGGCGCAACGTTTACCCACACCACACTGGACTTAGACGGGTCTGCATTGCTCGTGGCGACAAGGTGGTACGTTCCCGATGTCTGCGGCGCGGTGTATTGGCCGGCGGCGGTTATTGACCCTCCAACGGCGCCTTCCTGAATCGACCAAGTCACGGTTGTGTTCTCACTGCCAGCCACCGCCGCTGTGAACGAAATGGTTTCACCGAACGCCCCTATAAAGCTGCAACAAGGATTAATTGAGACTGCCACGACAGAAATAACGGAGATCGACGCTTGCGCGCTGACGCTGCTGTCCCACGAACTCGTAGCTACGACGTGATAAGTGCCACCGGTCAGAGGCGCGGTGTAAACGCCGGCCCTGGTAATCACGCCGCCCGCAGCGCCCTCCAGGACTGACCATTTGACGCCGGTATCGGCCGTGCCCGTCACCGCACTGGTGAAAGTGATGGTCGAGCCGCCGTTCACACTCGCGGTCCCGGGCGAAACAGTGAGCGACAGGGCAGGCACAGTCACGGTGGAGGTGGCGGTCTTCGACGGGTCAGCTTGACTGGTGGCGATCACATGGTAAGTTCCCGCAATCGCCGGAGCGAGATAGACTCCGCTGGTATTGACGGTCCCGCCTGTAGTTTCCTGCACGCTCCAACTGACGGCAGTATTGTTGCTGCCGGAAACAATCGTCACGAACTGGTACGTCGCGCCTTGCGAAACCGTCATCGACGTGGGCGTGATGGCAATAGCGACGACGACGTTCGCATGGTCAATGACGCTGGATGTAGTGGTACCACCGCCGCAAGAGATCAGACCCAGTAGGAGTACCTCGGATATGAGCAAACGCCCGCGCTTCATTTTGACCTCGCGGTCTAAGAGTAGTTATGGTCTGAGTCTAAGCCGCCGTGAGGACATTGCGACGAGTTTCCCGTGTTTCCACTCCGAGGCAAGTTCAAAACGGGAATACGGAGGAATAGCGAGTCCCGATGAAATCGTCGCCCTCTTGGACTGCTGGCGGCGTCTCGGCCGAAGCGACCGTGGACGAAAATCGAACGCCCACACATCGCGCAGCAGATACCCCGATGGTGAGGAGGTGGAGCGGCGCGATGTGTGGAGCACGCGGCTGTTATTAACCGCCGTGTACCGAAACCATGCAGGCGTATGTACGTTTCTGCAATGAGGGCACATCCACGTGGGAACTCGTTCGGGTGCAGGGAAGCATCAGTCGATTCGCAACGGCGATTATCAAAGCCCAAGGAATGCGTTTCACGCAGTCTTTTTAGCATGGTTCGCCAGTGTAACTGTCGTGAATGTATGGTCCGCCGCGCGCCTGCAAAGGAGAAGCTCGAAGAAGAAAGCCAATCTGCCGCAAATGTATCCTCTTGTCGAGGATCAACGGCGCACAGTAGCCCAGCTGCGCTCAGGAGCATTCAATGAGTGATAAATCGCCTTATCGTAAGTTACGCCCGAATCGGCACCCCTCTATGCGCCGCGTTGGACAATCTGAACAGTCCTAGCGCATCATCGCTGCATGAAGCAGCTGCAAGTTCCTCTTCAAATTCCGGGCCGAGAAGTGGTTATTGAATGGTTCGGCGAGTGGCCGAGTTTTCACGACGCGGAAATAGTTGCGCTCAGACTGGCCCGCTCGGGAAGCTCACTCTTGCAGGTGTATCCCTACTATCCGAGGAAACCAGCGACAGTGAACTTCATTTTTGACGAAGTAACCGATGTCGAACTATCAGACTTCAGCGTGCAGAACGTCATCATCGGCTTGGACATTGAGCAAGTGACCGACCAGACAAAAAGCGATGCAATCCGTGTGACATTGGGCCCGTGCTTCGGGTTGAGTGGCCGGATTGATGCGAAGCGACTTCGGCTTGAAGTGGTGCCGGGCAAGTGTCCAGATAGCGTAAGTCAATGGTGAGGACGATTTCGGGGCGATAACGAGTGATAAATCCACATATCATAAGTTAGCGCCCCTCGGCTCTACGGCCGCTTATACCCCGGCCCCCTCAGCACCTTTCCCGGCAGCGCATCCGTCGCCTTCCCGTCGCTAATCACCGCCATGCCGTTCACCAGCACGTAGTCCATTCCCACTGACAACTGGTTGGGTTCCTCGAACGTCGCCTTGTCCGTGACCTTCTCCGGATCAAACACGACCACATCGGCCCACATGCCCTGCTTGAGCACGCCACGGTCGGTCAGGCGCATGCGCTGCGCGGGCAGGGCGCTGAATTTGCGGATCGCCTCCTCCAGCCGCAGCTTCTTTTCCTCGCGGACGTACTTGCGGAGGACGCGCGGAAAGGTTCCGTACGCGCGCGGGTGCGGATGCTCCTTGCCCAGCAGTCCATCGGGCGCGGTGCCCTGCGAATCGTTGTCCACCGACGTCCACGGCTGCATCAGCGCCATGGCGACGTCCGGCTCCGACATCGCGAACACCGCCACCATGGTGAATCCCTGGTCCTCGATAAGCAGGTCGAAGGCGGCGTCGATCGGGTCCTTGTTCCACATGTGCGCGACCTCGGTCAGGCGCTTGCCTTGCAGCGGGAGCAACTTCGGGTTCTGCACCACGGCGATGAGAAAGGCGTCGGGGCCGGGGGCCTCCTGCCACTCGTTGTCCCAATCGGATTTCGGGTCTTCCATCTCGGCGCGGATTTTGGCGCGCGTGGCCGGGTCCTTGAGCCGCTCGATCATCCTGGCGTCGCCGCCGTCGTGGGCCCAGGGCGGAACGATGGCGGAGAACGAGTTGAACCACGCGGGGTAGGCGTAGGTGTCGGCGGAGATATCGATGCCAGAGGCGCGCGCAGCCTCGATTTTGGCGACGATCTCGGGCATGCGCCCCCAATTCGGTTTGCCCGCCGCCTTCAGGTGCCAAACTTCGACAGGGATCTTCGCCTCGCGCCCAATTTGAATGGCTTCGTCGAGCGCCTTCAACACACCGTTGCCTTCGTTGCGCATGTGGGTGGCGTAGATGCCGCCGAAGCGCGAAGCTTCCTTCGCCAGCGCGATGAGTTCCTCGGTGCTGGCGTAAGGTGCGGGCGCGTACTGAAGGGAAGTGGAGACTCCGACAGCGCCCTGCTGCATCGCGTCGCGAACGAGGGCGCGCATCTGGTCGAGCTCGGCGGGCGAGGGCGCGCGATTGTCGTCCTTCAGCACCATGCGGCGGACCTGCGTCGCGCCTACGTAGCTGGCGAGGTTGATGCCGATCCCCTGTTTTTCGAGGCGGGCGAAGTACTGCTCGAAGTTGCGCCAGTCGGGCGTGATCTGGAGGTGCTCGTAACTGAGGCGGTCGGCGGCGATGATGTAGTCGCTGAGCGGCGCGGCCGATCCGCCCTCGCCGGTGATCTCGGTGGTGATGCCCTGGAAAATTTTGGAGGGCAAGTGCGGATTGACGAGGATGGTGGCATCGGATTGGCCGAGCATGTCAATGAAACCGGGAGCGACGACGCGTCCGCGGGCGTCAATGGTCTGCTTCGCAGTTGCGCCCGCGAGGTTGCCGATGGCGGCGATGCGTCCGCTGCGGATGCCGACGTCGCCCGAGTACCAGGGAGAGCCGGCGCCGTCGATGATGTGGCCGTTGCGGATCAGCACGTCGAATTGCGGCTGCTGCGCGAAGGCAAACGCGGAGCAAAGAAGAACAGTGATGATGAGCAAGCGTTTCACAAGGTCACCTCAGGGTGCGGGAGTGGGCGACATCATAGCTGAAGGGCGGCAAATGGCGGATGGCTCATGGCGCAAAGCTGGTTCTCCATGGGCCATGCGCCTCGTGCCATGAGCCAAAATTTGCAATTTTCAAATTTCAAATTTCAAATGTCCCCATGCCCCACAAGCTCGGCATCCTGCTCTCGGGCCGCGGATCGAACTTCCTGGCCATCGCGGAGTCTTGCCGCGCCGGGCGGATTGACGCCGAGATCGCCATCGTCATCTCCAATCGCGCGGACGCACCGGGGATCGTGCGCGCGCAAGAGATGGGGCTGGAAGCGCGAGTGATTCCATCCCAGCGCCGCGTGCGCGAAGAGCACGATGCGGAAGTCATCGCAGCACTGAACGAGAAGCAGGTGGAACTGGTCTGCCTTGCCGGCTACATGCGGCTGCTGTCGCCGGAGTTTGTGCGCGCGTTTCCGAACCGGATTTTGAATATCCATCCGTCGCTGCTGCCGGCTTTTCCCGGCCTCGACGCACAGAAGCAGGCATTCGAGTACGGCGTGAAGGTCAGCGGCTGCACCGTGCACCTGGTGGATGAGCATCTCGACCATGGGCCGATCGTGGTGCAACGGACGGTGCCAGTGCTCGATACCGACGACGAGCACACGCTGGCCGAGCGGATCCTGGAGCAGGAGCACATCGCGTACACGGAGGCAATTGGGATCATGCTGAGCGGCGCTGTCGAGGTGAAAGAGCGTCGCGTGGTGCGGAAGGCGTAAACGCAGGGTCCCTCATCCTCCCTCGGGATGACAGCTTGCGGGAGCAGCAGGTCACAACCACGTGGCGGAGCCGTTGCTTCGGTGTGACGACGTCACGAAGACTTGTGAGCACAGTCCTGCGCGCGAGCGGGGAGGGAAGACTAAGATTTAGGGTTCAACAGCCAGGCAGGAGTGTGGAATGGAATCGACGAGCCAGACGGTGATGAAACCGGCGCACGGCACCGATAAAGCGCACGACGTGCTGCACACCGAAGGCCAGCCGCTGGACGCGCTTTTCCATCCGAAGACCGTCGCCGTGATCGGCGCTACGGAACGTCCGCAGAGCATCGGGCGGCGCGTGATGTGGGCGCTGGTGACCAGTCCCTTCGGCGGGACGGTGTTCCCGGTCAGCAAGGATCGCGCCAGCGTTTTGGGGATCAAGGCGTATCCGAACATCGCCGCGGTGCCGGAGATGGTGGACCTGGCGGTATTGGTCACGCCGGCAGCGGCGGTGCCGGGCGTGATCGGCGAGTGCGTGCAGGCGGGCGTGAAGGTGGCGGTGGTGATCTCGGCGGGCTTCCGCGAGCACGGCGCGGAGGGCGTGGCGCTGGAAGAGCAGATCAAGGAAAAGGTCAGCGGCAGCCGGATGCGCATCCTGGGGCCGAACTGCCTGGGCGTGATGAACCCGCTGACCGGGCTGAACGCGACGTTCTCGCAAACGATTGCGCGGCCCGGGAACGTGGCCTTCATCAGCCAGAGCGGCGCGCTGTGCACGGCGATCCTGGACTGGAGCCTGCGCGAGATGGTGGGCTTCAGCGCGTTCGTGTCGGTGGGTTCGATGCTCGACATCGGCTGGGGAGACCTGATCGATTATCTCGGCAACGATTCGCGGACGCAGTCGATCGTGATCTACATGGAATCGATCGGCGACGCGCGGAAGTTCATGTCGGCGGCGCGCGAGGTGTCGCTGAACAAGCCGATCATCGTAATCAAGGCGGGACGGACGGAGGCGGCGGCCAAGGCGGCGTCGTCGCACACGGGCGCCATGACCGGCAGCGATGAAGTGCTGGACGCGGCATTCCGGCGCAGCGGCGTGCTGCGGGTCAACGCCATCTCTGACATCTTCTACATGTCGGAGGTACTGGCCAAGCAACCGCGTCCAAAGGGACCGCGGCTGGCGATCCTGACCAACGCGGGCGGACCCGGCGTGCTGGCGGCCGACGCTCTGGCGTTCCAAGGCGGCGAACTGGCGGAGCTATCGCCGGAGACGCTGGCGAAACTGGATTCGTTCCTGCCACCGCACTGGAGCCACGGCAATCCGGTGGACATATTGGGCGACGCGAGCCCGGACCGGTACAGCAAGGCCCTGGAGACGACGCTGCAGGACCCGAACGCGGACGGCATCCTGGTACTCACCGCACCGCAAGGACTGACCGAGCCGACGCAGATCGCCGAACTACTCAAGCCGTACGCGCACACGACCGGTAAACCGATCCTGGCGTGCTTCCTGGGCGGAGCGGAAGTGGTGGCTGGGAACGAGATCCTGAATCGCGCCGGGATTCCGACGTTCCAGTTTCCCGATACCGCCACCCGCGCCTTTACCTTCATGTGGCGCTACAGCTACAACCTGCGCGGGCTCTATGAAACCCCGACGATGCACGACACCACCGACCTTCCGGCGGACCGCGCGAGTGCCCAGCGCATCCTCCGCGAAACGCTGGAGAGCGGGCGCACGCTGCTGACGGAAGCGGAGTCGAAGCGGCTGCTGGCATCCTATTTCATCCCGACGGTGGAAACGAAGATCGCCGGCACGGTGGACGACGCGGTCAAGTGCGCGGAAGAGATTGGATATCCGGTGGTGCTCAAGCTGCACTCGCAGACGGTCACGCACAAGACCGACGTCGGGGGCGTGCAGTTGAATTTGCGCGACGAGTCCGCGGCCCGCGAGGCGTACCGGGTGATCGAGACGGGCGTGCGCGAGAAAGCCGGAGAAGGGAATTTCCTGGGCGTGACGGTGCAGCCGATGGTGGCGCGCGAAGGGTACGAATTGATCTTCGGCAGTAGCATGGACCCGCAATTCGGGCCGGTACTGCTGTTCGGCCGCGGCGGGCAGATGGTGGAGATCGAAAACGACCGTTCGCTCGCGCTGCCTCCGCTGAATACCACGCTCGCGAAGCGCATGATTGAGCAAACGCGCATCGTCAAGGTGCTGCGCGGCGTGCGCGGCCTGCCGGGCGTCAACATGGAGTCGCTGGAAACGCTGCTGGTGCGCTTCAGCAACCTGGTGGTCGACAACCCGCGCATCAAGGAAGTGGACATCAATCCGCTGCTGGCGACGGGCGACCGCTTCCTGGCGCTGGACGCGCGCGTGCTGCTGCATCCGGCCGAAGTCGCCGACGCCGACCTGCCGCGCCCGGTGATCCGGCCGTACCCGGTGCAGTATGCCGGCAGGTGGGCGATGAAGGATGGAACCAGGCTGACCATTCGTCCGATTCGCCCCGAAGACGAGCCGCGGATGATCGAGTTTCACCACAAGCTCAGCGACCGCAGCGTGTACCTGCGCTACTTCCAGCCGCTGAAGCTGACCCAACGCACCGCGCACGAGCGGCTGACGCGAATCTGCTTTATCGATTACGACCGCGAAATGGCGCTGGTGGCGGAGATGGAATTGGCGGACGGCACGAACGAAATCATCGCGGTCGGCAGGTTGAGCAAGCTGCACGGATTCTCGGAGGCGGAGATTGCGGTACTGGTCCGCGACGAGTTCCAGCACAAGGGACTGGGCACGGAGCTGGTGTCGCGGCTGATGAAGGTGGCGCAGGATGAGAAGCTGAAGGCGGTCAGCTCGACCATGCTGGGCATCAACCGGGAAATGCGCGCGATCTGCAACCGGCTCGGGTTCAAGCTCGCCATGGACATGGAAGACGACGTGGTGAATGCGAGGGCAGTCCTTGGATGAGTAACGAGTAATAAGTAACGAGTACCGAGTAATAAGTAATAGGTAATAAGTGGTAAGCAAAAGCCTGGATCTGCCAGGCTTCGTTTTTTAACAGAAGGTGCGGAACCTGCAGGGCCACGCAGTGTCCAAGAATTACGGGCGTCCTTTTCTCCTTACTTGTTACTCGTTACTCGGTACTGGTTACTTCCATGCGACAATAGCTACTCACACCATGCGTATTCTTCGTGTTTTAGCCCTCTTCGTTGCGGGGGCGGCGTTCGCCCAGCAGCCCATCCCCCTACCCGCAGCCCCCAGCGCCGCCAAGCCGGACGCCGATGCCAAGGCTGCCGACTATTCGAAGGACCCGTGGGTCATCGAGTTTCAGAAGTCCGCCTACCGTTTCGAAAACGACGGCACCGGGACGCGCGAGGTGACGGCGCGCATCCGCGTGCAGAGCGAATCCGCGATGCAGGCCCTCGGCCAGTTGGTCGTGGGCTACAGCGCGGGCATTGAGAACGTCGAGATCAAGTACGTGCGCGTGCGCAAGCCGGACGGGACGGTGATCACGGCGCCGGAGTCGGCGGTGCAGGACCTGACGGCGCCGATCGCGCGCGAAAATCCGGTTTACACCGATTACCGGCAGAAGCACATCACCGTGCCGGGGTTGCGTCCGGGCGAGGTGCTGGAATACGACTTTCTCACCAAGATGGTGCAGCCTCTGGCGCCCGGACAATTCTGGATGGAGCACGACTTCAGCCAGCGCGGCATCGTGCTCGACGACGAACTCGAGGTCGATATCCCGAAGGGACGCACGGTGAAGTTGAAGACCGGCGCCGGCTTCGATCCGACGGAGACGGTGAAAGGCGACCGCAAGATCTATTCGTGGAAGACTTCCTACACCAAGCGCGAAGATGACGACGAGAAGAAAGAGGCGGCCAAGCGGACGCGCAACCCGCGTCTGAAAGTGCCCGCGGTGCAGATGACGACCTTCGCAAGCTGGGAAGAGATGGGCCGCTGGTACGCCGGGCTGATGAAGGACCGGATCGAAGTCACGCCCGATCTTAAAGCGCGCGCCGATGAACTGACCAAGTCCGCCGCCACCGACGTGGACAAGATCCACGCGCTGTACGACTACGTGGCGCGAAACTTCCGCTATGTGAGCCTGTCGTTCGGCCTCGGGCGCTACCAGCCGCACAGCGCCGCCGAGGTGCTGGCGAATCAGTATGGCGACTGCAAGGACAAGCACACGCTGCTGGCAGGCCTGCTGAAGGCGGAAGGGTTCGACGCTTCCGCGGTGCTGATCAACTCCAGCCGCAAGATCGATCCGGACGTGCCCTCACCGTCGCAATTCGACCACGTCATCACCATGGTGCCGCTCGGGGGCAAGCAGCTTTGGATGGACACCACCACCGAGATCGCGCCCTTCCAGTTGCTGATGTACCAGTTGCGCAAGAAACAGGCGCTGGTCGTGCCGACCTCGGGCGCCCCCGGCCTGATGGAAACGCCGGCCGATTCGCCGGTTCCGAACGACCAGCTCAGCGAGGTGAACGGCAAGATCAGCGAACTCGGGAAACTTACCGCGCGGGTGAAGGCGACTTTCAGCGGCGACTCCGAACTTCCGCTGCGTGCCGCCTTCCGGCAGACGCCGCAGATGCAATGGAAAGATCTGGGCAAGGCCATCGCGTCCATGCAGGGCTTGCGCGGCGAGGCCAGGGACGTTACGGCGGACGACCCGGCGAAGTCGATGGGGCCGTACCACGTGGAATACACGGTGGAGGTCCCGAACTTCCTGGAGTGGTCGAAGCGCAATTCGCAGCTGGCGCTGCCGATGACGCCGCTGCGCCTGCCCGAATCGTCGGATGCCGACGAGACCGCGCCCGAACCGTTCGAGATCGGCGCGCCGGGAAAAGTCACGTACCGGCTGAAGCTGGAGTTGCCTCCGGGATTTTCAGCGCGCGCGCCGCTTCCGTTCTCGATGTCGCGCGATTACGCGGATTACAAGGCCACCTATGCGCTGGAAGGAAACAGCTTCACGGCCGAGCGCTCGGTGAACCTGCGCTGGCGCGAGATTCCTTCGGGCCGCCTGCGGGACTACGCGGCGTTCCGGCGCGCGGTGGCGGCGGATGAGGCGCAGTCGCTGGCGTTGGAAACCGCGCTGGCGGGAACGGGCACGCCCAAGCCTCCGGAGGGCGTGAAGGCGGACGAACTTTATGAAGCCGCGGTCAGCGCGTTCCAGGCGCAAAACTACACGGGCGCGGTGGAGTTGCTGAAACGCGTCACGGAATTGGAGCCGAAGCACAAGTCGGCGTGGAACGATCTGGGCAGCGCGTACCTGGCGATCCGGCAAACGGACAACGCCATCAAGGCGCTGAATAAGGCGATCGAGAGTAATCCGTACCACGAGTTTGCATACAACAACCTGGGCCGTGCGTACTGGGAGAGGCGCGAGTACGACAAGGCGGCGGAGGCGTTCCGCAAGCAGATCGAGGTGAACCCGCTCGATAAGTACGCGCACCGGAACATGGGCGCGATGCTGCTGGAGCAGAAGAAGTACACGGAAGCGATGCCCGAACTGGAGAAGACGGTACAGCTCGCCTCCGACGACGCGCTCTCGTACGTCAACCTGGGTACGGCCCAACTTGAGCTGAACCAGGACGGCAAGGCGCTGGCATCGTTCGACCGGGCGGTGAACATCACGCCCGCGCCGGTGGTGTGGAACAACATCGCGTACCAGCTCAGCCTGAAGAACGTTCACCTGGACCGCGCGCAAAGCTACGCGGAATCGGCGGTGGCGGCAACCGCGGCGACCTTACGTAACCTGACTGCCGACCGCATGGAGATCGAGCAGCAGGCGCTGGTGGTGAGCCTGGCCGCTTATTGGGACACGCTGGGCTGGGTGTACTTCCAGCGCGGCGAGCTCGATAAGGCCGAAGGCTTCGTGCGCTCGGCGTGGGTGCTCGGCCAGCATGGCGAGGTCGGCGATCACCTGGCGCAGATCTACGAAAAACGCGGCGACCGGCAGAAGGCGATGCACCAGTACGCGCTCTCACTGGTCGCCTACAAACCCGACCCGGACACGCGCAAGCGCCTGGTGACGCTGGCGGGAAGCGAAAAAGCCGCCGACGCGTTGCTGGAACCGGCGCGCAAGGAGCTGGCGGCGATGTCGTTGGTGCCGATGGGGCCGCTGGTAAGAGATAGCCACGAGCCGCTCAAGGCAGACTTCTACGTTGTGCTCTCGCCGGGGTCGAAGGTGGACGACGTGCGCTTTATCAGCGGCAGCGACAAGTTGAAGGAGTTTACCGAAGCGTTGCGCAAGGCGAACTTTGCCGTTCCATTCCCCGACAACACGCCCACGCGCCTCCTGCGCAAAGGAACGCTGTCGTGCGAAAAGGAGTGCGTGTTCAAGCTGGCGCCGGCCGATGACGTCGGCGGCGGGGAATAGCATCTGTGGGACCGGCTGCCCTCA
>Ga0207926_1000790_pt1 | contig 15499 bp, 8 predicted proteins | sample NGESurdeep072012_8_FD_184454 | JGI IMG/M metagenome (GOLD analysis project Ga0207926, IMG submission 184454) | Arctic peat soil microbial communities from Barrow, Alaska - NGEE Surface sample 210-1 deep-072012 (SPAdes) | ecosystem: Environmental > Terrestrial > Soil > Wetlands > Peat ...
ATCAGGCTCGACCTCGACGTTCCCTCGGCCTGCCCCCGCCAGGCCAACGCCTACTTCAGCAGCTCCGATGCCGCGTTCATGGACCGCCGGCAGGCGAGCTGCCAGTTCGGCCGGATCAGGACCGGGCAGGTGGGGGTCAGGGGTGGCTGGCGGGTCTACTCCAGCGGGCCCGGCATCTACATCAACCAGCTGATCTCGAATGTGCTCGGCCTCCGGACGCACTTCGACGAGATGGCGCTGGACCCTGTGCTGCCCAGGCGCGCCGACGGGCTGACGTTCGATTTCGAGTTCGAGGGCCATGCGGTCCGCTATCTCTACCACGTCGCCGGCGACGGCTTCTCACCACGGGAAGTCCGCGTCAACGGCCGGCCACTGTCCGGCGGCCGGTACGCGGACAACCCCTACCGGCCGGGCGGCTTCCACATCTCGAGACGCGCCTTCGGCGAGGCGCTCGATCGGGACGAGAACCTCGTCGAGATCTACATCTGAGCTGCGCACGCGACGGCCGGTCTCAAACTGGGCGCCTAAGACGCAGCGGGTCGTCGCGCGGCGCAGATGACCGACCGTCATGACGCGGCGGTCTCGGGCCCACACACTGGCGTCAGGTCCATGCCCTGGGGACCCGGAGCGACCACGACGCGCCTGACCCGCGTCGAGTCCAGGCCGCACCAATCCCTTCCTGGCGAAGGAGATGACCGTGGACACCGTGAAGCTCGCCACCAAGCGGTCGTTCACGACCGATGAGGCGCGTGCAATTGCCGCCAAGCTGGGAATCGACTTCGGCGCGCTGGGGTGCGATCTCGAGCAGTTCCGAATGGGGCTTGGCGTCGAGCTCGAACATGGGCCCAGAGACCCGGAGACCGATGTCAGCGGGAACGATCCGATCGTCACCGGGAAGATCGCACTTGCCCACCTGACGGAGTTCCCGGACTACTACACCCGCCTGGCCGTCCTGGAGCGCGAAGCGGCCGACCACAAGCGCAGGAAGAAGTAGCACGGAGGCCGAAAGGAGATCGCCGGAAGGCCAACGGGCCAACCCGGCCCAGACGACCGAGCGGCGGATGCGGGCGGCGATACGCGCGGGCTCGATGCCCGGGCAACGGGATGAACTGTCGGACTGGTTGACGAAGAGGAGATCGAGATGAACTACCGAAGCGGTGGCATAGGGATCGTCGGCGTGATCGTGATCGTCCTGGTGATCCTCTTCCTGGTCGGCGTCATCAAGCTGTAGAGCCAGGCGACGGGCCCGGCGATCGCGTCCGGCCGGCGGGCGACATGACGGCCTGTCATGACGCCAAGGTTGGTGGGCCACACACTGGCCTGAAGTCCGGCGCTGCCGGAAGCCTTCGCGATAACCGTCGGTCCCTCGTCTCCGCACTCGTCGGGGCGTTGAACGGCCGGAGATGACTTCGGAGTCACTCGATGCTCGTGCAGGATCTGGCCAGGCGACAGCGTCCCCCGCATATCGGTCTCAGGCCCATGGCGTCGGCAGCGCTGCGAGTCACCGCACTCATCGCGTTCGCGGTGCTGCTGATCCTCGTCCTCCTGCCGGTGGCGCTCGTCGCAGCGGGCACGTAGCCGGCACGCGCCCGCCCGCCCGACACGGCGGCGCCGTGCTCGGCGCACCCGCACCCCGCGAACCGCCGCGGCGGGCCTGATGACGGACCGTAATGACGCGACGGAGCCGGGAGCGGACACTCGGCCTCGGGGTCGGTCCGCCACACGCGTACCTGCCTCGTGAACGGCCCAGCCGCGGCTCGCCATGCCGGGGCGCTGCGGCCCACCGAACGGGAGAACGGACATGCACCTTCCATCGATCTCACACCTGACGGGTCGGACGCGTCGCAAGCCCTTCAGCCAGGCGGTCTTCGCCGGGCTCGCGACGGCTGCAGCGCTCTTCGCGTCGGCCGTGTTGGTCGCCGCGGCGACCGCGCCATCGCTCGGTTCGGCGGAGAGCTTCGCCGTCCTCGGGGGCAGCACGGTGACGAACACCGGGCCGACCACCATCATCGGCGACCTGGGAGTCAGCCCGGGTGCCGCGATCACCGGCGTCGGAAGCATCACCCTCACCGGGGCGACGCATACAGCCGACGCGCTGGCGCTCCAGGCCCAGAACGGCGTGACGAGCGCCGTGAATGCGCTGAACAGCCAGGCTTGCACAGGGACCAACGTGCCGCTGGGCGGAGCGACGCTCACCCCGGGCGTCTACTGCTACGACTCGTCGGTCCTGTTGACGGGAACGCTCACGCTCAATGGCCCGGGGGTCTTCGTCTTCAAGTCCGTCAGCACGCTCACGACCGCCACTGACTCGAGAGTCGCGCTGATCGGCGGTGCGTCGCCGTGCAGCGTGTTCTGGGTGGTCGGCAGCTCCGCGACGCTCGGTACCAACACGTCCTTCGCCGGGAGCATCCTGGCGCAAACAAGCATCACCCTGAACACGGGCGCGAGCGTGTCCGGTCGGGCGATGGCGCAGACCGGCGCAGTGACCATGGACCACAACACCGTTTCGAACGCTGGCTGCGCCGCCGCCGCGGTGGCCAGCGCATCGCCGAGCGCATCGCCGAGCGCATCGCCGAGCGCATCGCCGAGCGCGTCGCCGAGCGCGTCGCCGAGCGCGTCGCCGAGCGCGTCGCCGAGCGCGTCGCCGAGCGCGTCGCCGAGCGCGTCGCCGACCGCAACGCCGGCCGCAACGGTGGCCCCAACGACGGTCGCCACGACGCCGCCGCCCACGTACACGGATGGTGCGCCGCTGCAGGGCGGGAGCTCGTCGTGGCTCCTGGTCCTGGCCGCAGCGGTCTTCGGCAGCATGGCGCTTCTCGTCGGCGCGCGAACGTACCGCGCCCGGGCACGGTAGGGGCCGCGCCCAGCAGGCGAGGCAATCGAATCGAGGAGTGGCCTCTGGTTCGGAGGAAGCGTCGGCCGGAGCGGGTCTGCACGACACGGAAGGAACGGGCGCAATGGGCTTCATCGCATGGATCGTCGTCGGCGCGATCGCCGGCTTCCTGGCAAACCTCGTCCTGCGCGCCCGTGAAAGCCTGCTGATGATGGTCGTCCTCGGCATCGTCGGCGGTCTCGTGGGCGGGTTCGTCGCAGCGAGCGTGCTCAAGATCGGCTCGGTCGACGGCATCAACGTCGAGAGCATCGTCATCGCCACGATCGGTGCGATCGCCGTCGTCTACGTCGTGCACCTCGCGACCGGTTCACGCGGCCTCATCAGTCGGAGGTGATCCGTGGCCTCCTCGAAGCCGCACAAGATGGCGCGAATCCGGGCGGGACCAGCTCCGAGCGAGCCGGTCCCGCCGCACCGCGCCCGCCGGGCCACCGCGGAACTGGAGCCGACAATCAAGATCACGAAGCACAGGGGACATGCACCTGGTCCGCGTGTCCCCGTCCATGACGGTCGCAACCTCATCGCGCGCGTCGGCCGCCGCATGTCAGGGGCCTTGAGGATCGTCCGCAGTGGTGCAACGCTTCTCGTCGAGCGGGTACCCGGGACCATCCGCGCGACACGGGCCGGCGCGGAGGGGACGACCACCGCGCTGCAGACGCTGCCCGACCCCACGCTTCGGTGGCTTGCCGCGGGCTCGGTCGGCCTCGGCGCCGGGCTCTCCCTTGCTGGGGCGCCGCGGCTGGTGGTCGCGGCCGGGGTCGCGCCGGCACTCATCGTGGGTGCGGCCATGGCCCTGCGCCAGGGTGAGCCGGTCGTTTCGCGGGGAGACGTAACAGTGACCGCCGTCAGTTGAGGTACGGGGCCGTCCGACGACGGCCGCTCCACCGTACGCGGCGTACGCTCCGCTGATGAGATCGAACCAGCCACGCCAAGGCCTGCCAGGTCGCGATCGGCGCCGGGTTCGCTCGCAGGCCGAGCTCGAAGAGCCGATCCTCGCCGAGCTCTTCAGCGTGGAGCGGCTGGAGCAGCACGCCCGGACGCTGGCTGTCGCCCAGGCGGTCACCGACGCGCCCCGTCGGGGACGCGACGTCCGGCCCCGCATCGCCGAGAACGGCCGCGTCCTGCTGGAGTCGTACCGCGTCCTGGCCCGCGCGATCAAGGACGAACGATGGATCACGCCGGCCGCCGAGTGGCTCGTCGACAACTACCCGATCGTGGACGAGCAGCTTCGCGAGATCCGCGACGACCTGCCGCCTGACTATTACCGCGAGCTTCCCAAGCTGACCGGCGGCCATCTCGAGGGCTACCCGCGGGTCTTGGGCATCGCCTGGGCCTACATCGCCCACACGGACAGCCGCTTCGACCCGGAGAGCCTGCGGCGCATGGTGCGGGCCTACCAGGAGGTGGAGCCGCTCACGATCGGCGAGCTGTGGGCGACCGCGATCACGCTCCGGATCCTCCTCGTGGACAACCTCCGTCGCCTCGCCGAGCAGATCGTCCGGAGCCGGGCCGCGCGGCAGACGGCCGATGAGCTTGCCGACAGCCTCGTCGGCCTCGGCGCGGACGGCCCGGAGGGCGCCGCGGCATCGCTGCGCCGCCTCTCGCGGGCTGCCCTCCCCACGGCGGCGCGCGTCCAGCTCTTCCAGCGGCTGCGCGACCAGGACCCCGCGGTCACTCCTGCTCTGCGCCTCCTGGAGGAGCTCCTGGCCGCGCAGGGGACCACGGCCGAGGAGATGGTCCGCCTCGAGCACCAGCGCCAGGCGACGATGAACGTCACGGTCCGCAACGTGATCACGAGCATGCGCCTCATCTCGTGGTTCGACTGGGCGGACTTCGTCGAGAGCGTCAGCCTGGTCGACGACGTCCTTCGCGCCCGGAGCTCATTCGGGGAGATGGACTTCGCCACGCGAGACCGCTACCGGCACGCCGTCGAAGAGCTGGCCCGTGGCTCGGGCCTGACCGAGATCGAGGTCGCCCGGAGGGCGGCGGAGATGGCCGACGCTGTGCCTGCCGCTGAGACGACGCGTTCCGCGGACACCCTCGAGCCGCCCGTCGCGGCCCGACGGAATCCCGGCTGGTACCTGGTCTTCGACGGCCGCCCCGCGTTCGAGCGCGACCTCCACGTTCGCGTGCCGCTGGCGCGCCGGCTCCGGCGCGCCTACGTCCGGGGCGCCGGGATGGGCTACCTCGGGACGCTCACCCTGGTCACCGCGCTCCTCCTTGCCATTCCGCTCCTGCTGTCGGGCGGGGAAGGCGCGGCGGGTGCCGGGATCCTCGTCGTCGCGATCCTCGCGCTCGGTCCGGCCTCCGATCTCGCGATCGCCCTCGTCAACCGGACGGTCACCGACGTGCTCGGCCCGAAGGCGCTGCCCCGGCTCGACCTCGACGACGGCGTGCCGACCCGGATGCGCACGCTCGTCGTCGTGCCCATGCTCCTGACCAGCGAGGCGGATGTCGAAGCCCAGGTCGGTGGCCTGGAGGTGCACTACCTGGGGAACCGGGAGGGCGACCTTCGGTTCGCCCTGTTGTCCGACTGGCTCGACGCCCCGACCGAGCAGGTCCCCGGCGACGACGAGCTCCTCGCCGCGGCGGTGGCCGCGATCGACCGGCTCAACGAGCGCCACGGCGAGGCGCCCGGGGGAGGCGCCCGGTTCCTGATCTTCCATCGGCGGCGGCGCTGGAACGCGGCCGAGGGCTGCTGGATGGGCTGGGAGCGCAAGCGTGGCAAGCTCCTCGAGCTCAACGCGCTGCTGCGCGGCTCGGCGACGACCGGCATCCTGGCCACGGGGCGGGCCTCGTCGACGCCGCCCCCGGACGTGCGCTACGTGGTGACCCTCGACGCCGACACGCGGCTGCCCCGCGGCGCGGTCGGGCGTCTCGTGGGGACGATTGCCCACCCCCTCAACCAGGCGACCTTCGACCCGCGGGCAGGCCGCGTGACCCGGGGCTACGGCGTGCTCCAGCCGCGGATCACCTCGACGCTCCCGGGCGAGCACGAAGCCACGATCTTCCAGCGGCTCTTCTCCGGGTCGGCCGGGATCGACCCCTATGCGTCGGCCGTCTCCGACGTCTACCAGGACCTGTTCGGCGAGGGGAGCTACACCGGCAAGGGGATCTACGACCTCGACGCGTTCGGCGCGGCGATGGCGGACCGCGTCCCTGAGAACGCGCTCCTGAGCCACGACCTGTTCGAGGGCACCTTCGCCCGGGCGGGCCTCGTGACGGACGTGGAGCTCTTCGACGAGTTCCCCTCGAACTACCTGGTCTCGGCGGCGCGCCAGCACCGCTGGGCGCGCGGCGACTGGCAGCTCCTGCCCTGGATCCTTGGCCGGGCCCGCGACGCGTCGGGTCGGCGCCGCCCCGGCTCGATCCCAGGCATTGCCCGCTGGAAGATGCTCGACAACCTGCGCCGGACGATGTCCGCCCCGCTCTCCATTGCCACGCTCGTCGCGGCCTGGACGCTCCCGTCGGTGTCGGCCGCCACCTGGACCGCGTTCGTCCTGGCCTCGGTAATCATCCCCGCGGCGCTGCCCGTCCTCGCGGGGCTCATTCCGCAACGCAAGGGCATCTCGAAGCGCAGCCACCTGCGCGCCGTGGGCGAGGACATCGGCCTCGCCGCGTCCCAGGTTGCCCTCGGCCTGACGTTCCTTGCCCACCAGGCGTGGTTGATGACGGACGCGATCCTGCGAACGCTGGCGCGGCTGTATGTCACGCGGCGCAGTCTCCTCGAATGGATGACCGCCGCCCAGGCCACGTCCGGCCGGACGCTCGACCTCGCCGGGTTCTACCGGCAGATGGCAGGCGGCGCCGTGATCGCGGCTGTCGTCGCCGCCCTCGTCCTCGCCGCGAAGCCGGGTGCCGGCTGGATCGCCGCGCCGTTCTTCGTCCTGTGGCTCGCTTCGCCGCTCGTTGCCCGCTGGATTTCCCTGCCGCCTCCCGAATCGGCCGCGGAGCAGCTGTCGGCCGCCGACGTCGGGGCGCTGCGCCTCACCGCCCGCCGCACGTGGCGGTTCTTCGAGACGTTCGTCGGCCCGGAGGACAATGCGCTGCCGCCCGACAACTTCCAGGACGATCCGGTGCCGGTCGTCGCCCACCGCACCTCGCCGACGAACATCGGGATGTACCTGCTGGCGACCGTGACGGCCCGCGACTTCGGGTGGATCGGGACGCTCGAGATGGTGGAGCGCCTGGAGGCCACGCTCGCGACCATCGGCCGCCTCGAACGCTGGCGCGGGCACCTGTTCAACTGGTACGACACGCGGGAACTGCATCTGCTCGAGCCGGCATACGTGTCGTCGGTCGACAGCGGGAACCTCGCCGGCCACCTGCTGACACTGTCGAACGCCTGCCGCCAGATGATCGACCAGCCGCTTCCCGTCGCGGCCGCGCTGGCTGGGATCGGCGACGGGATCGCGCTGGCTCGCGAGGCCGCCGGCGCGATCGGCGACGACCGGCGAAGCCAGACGCTCTCCCGGCGGCACCTCGAAGACGCCCTCGAGCTGCCCGCGCAGGTCGGCGCCGTCGTTCCCACCACCCCCGGGGCCTGGGCGGCCCGACTCGGCGAGCTCTCCGCGCACGCCCGGACGCTGTCGGACGTTGCCGCGGCGCTGACCGCGGAGCGCGGTGAGGGCGCGGAGGGCGACCTGGTGACCTGGGCCGACGCCAACTGGCGCGCGGTCACCAGCCACGGTCGAGACCTCGCGCTGCTCCATGCGACGTCTGAGGGATCCGGCCTCCCGACGATCGCCGAGCTGGCCGATCGGCCGGTCCGCGAGCCGGGCGAGGGATCGCCCGCTGCCGCGCTGCTGGTCCGACGGCTCCAGGCGATCGCGGACCAGGCTCAGCAGCTCTTCCGGGAAACGGATTTCAGCTTCCTGTTCGACCCGACCCGCAAGCTCTTCTCGATCGGGTTCCGGGTCCGCGACGGCGCCCTGGACCCGAGCTACTACGACCACCTCGCCTCCGAGGCCCGCCTCGCCAGCTTTGTGGCGATCGCCAAGGGCGACGTCACCCCGGACCACTGGTTCCGGCTGGGCCGCGCCCTGACGCCCGTCGGCCGGGGATCCGCATTGATCTCGTGGTCCGGGTCGATGTTCGAGTACCTGATGCCCGCCCTCGTGATGCGCGCTCCCGCCCACAGCCTGCTCGACCACACGTACAAGCTGGTGGTGGCCCGCCAGGTGAGCTACGCCACCGGGCTCGGTGTGCCCTGGGGCATCTCGGAATCGGCCTTCTACGCGCGCGACCTCGACCAGACCTACCAGTACTCGAGCTTCGGCGTGCCCGGCCTCGGGCTGAAGCGGGGCCTCGGCGAGGACGTCGTGGTCGCCCCGTATGCGACCGCCCTCGCGGCGATGGTCAAGCCGGAGGCCGCGGTCCGCAACTTCGTCCGGCTGAGCAAGGCCGGAGCTGCCGGGCGCTATGGGTTCCGGGAGGCGCTCGACTACACCGCTCGCCGGCTGCCGGAAGGGGCGACGGTCGCGGTCGTGAAGAGCTACATGGCCCACCACCAGGGGATGGTCCTGGTGGCCCTCGGCAACGTCCTCAACAACCGCGCGATGGTGCAGCGCTTCCATGCCGACCCGATCATCGAGGCGACCGAGCTGCTGCTCCAGGAGAAGATGCCGCGGGACGTGCTCGTGGCCCGGCCGCGTGCCGAGGAGGTGAAGAGCACCGCCGACGTGCGGAACCTCGTGCCGCCGATCATCCGTCACTTCACGTCGCCCCACGACGCGATCCCCCGGACGCACGTGCTGTCGAACGGGCGCTACGCAGTCATGGTGACCGCGGCGGGATCCGGCTACAGCCGCTGGGGCGACGTGGCGGTCACCCGCTGGCGCGAGGACGTGACGCGCGACTCGTGGGGCAGCTACCTCTTCCTCCGCGACATGGACAGCGGCGCGGTGTGGTCGGCGGGCCACCAGCCCAGCGGCGTGGAGGCGGACAGCTACGACGTCGTCTACGCGGAGGATCACGCGGAGTTCGCCCGTCGCGACGGCTCGATCACGACCGGCCTGACCATCGTCGTGTCGGCCGAGCACGACGCCGAGATCCGTCGCGTCACGCTTACCAATCTCGGGGCGCAGGAGCGCCAGGTCGAGCTGACCTCCTACTCGGAGATCGCGCTCGCGCCGCAGGCGGCCGACGTCGCGCACCCCGCGTTCCAGAACCTGTTCGTCCAGACCGAGTTCGTCCCCGAGATCGGGGCGCTCCTCGCGACCCGCCGTCCGCGATCGGTCGACGAGAAGCCGATCTGGGCTGCCCATGTCGCGGCGGTCGAGGACGAGGTCGCCGGCGTCATCCAGTACGAGACGGATCGCGCCCGCTTCCTCGGCCGGGGCCGCTCGGTCCGCTCGCCCGTCTCGATCATCGACGGGAGACCGCTCTCGAACACGGCCGGGTCGGTGCTGGACCCGATCTTCAGCCTCCGCTGCCGGGTGCGGCTCGCTCCGGGCGCGACCGCGCACGCGATCTTCTCCACGGTCGTCGCCGAGTCGCGGGAGCAGGTCCTGGACCTGGCCGACAAGTACCGGGAGACGGCGACCTACGAACGCGCGGCAACGCTCGCGTGGACGCAGGCCCAGGTTCAGCTCCACCACCTGGAGATCGATCCCGACGAGGCGCATCTCTTCCAGCGCCTGGCCAACCGGATCATCTACTCGGATCCGTCGCTGCGACCGGCGCCGAGCCTGCTCGCCCGCAACGAGCGGGGCGCGCCCGCCCTGTGGGCCCACGGCATCTCGGGCGACCTGCCCATCGTCGTGGTGCGGATCGACGAGATCGAGGACCTCGAGATCGTCCGGCAGCTGCTCCGGGCGCACGAATACTGGCGGCTCAAGCTCCTGGACGTCGACCTCGTGATCCTCAACGAGCACGGCGCCACCTACGCCGCGGACCTCAACGATTCGCTCGAGGCGCTCGTTCGCACGAGCCAGTCCATCCTGGTGTCGGAGGGCCGGCGTGGCCACGGCGACGTCTACATCCTGCGCGGTGACCAGCTCTCCAACGACGACCGCACGCTGCTCCAAGCGGCCGCCCGCGCCGTCCTGCTGAGCCGGCGCGGCAGCCTTGCCGACCAGGTGATCCGGCTGGAGCGCCCGCCGGACAGAGTGGTCCCTGCCGCCCTGCCGCCCATCCCGAGACCGGCCCACAGTGAGCCGCCCGCGCCTCGCCCGGAGCTGGAGTTCTTCAACGGGCTGGGTGGCTTCGCCGACGGCGGGCGCGAGTACGTCGCCGTCCTCGGCCCGGGGCAGGCCACGCCGGCTCCGTGGCTGAACGTGATCGCAAACGAGTCGTTCGGGTTCCAGGTCTCCGAGTCCGGGTCTGGCTACACGTGGTCAGGGAACAGCCGCGAGAACCAGCTGACGCCGTGGTCGAACGATCCCGTCAGCGACCCGGCGGGCGAGGCGATCTACGTCCGGGATGACGATAGCGGAGAGCTGTGGGGTCCCACGGCGCAGCCGATCCGCTGCGAGGAATCGACGTACGTGGCCCGCCACGGCGCCGGGTACAGCCGGTTCGAGCACCAGCACGACGGCATCGCCCTCAATATGGTCCAGTTCGTGCCGCTCGACGAGGCCCTGAAGATCTCGCTTCTGACCATCGAGAACCGGTCCGGCCGCACCAGGCGGCTGTCGGTGACGGCCTACGCGGAGTGGGTTCTGGGCGCCTCGCGCGGGACGAGCGGCCCCCGGATCGTCACCGACCGCGAGCCGGAAACGGGGGCGCTCCTGGCGCGAAACCCCTGGAACACGGAGTTCGCCGGCCGGGTCGCCTTCCTGGACCTCGGCGGGCGGCAGATGACGTGGACCGCAGATCGGACCGAGTTCCTCGGCCGAAATGGCGGCCTCGAGCGGCCGGCAGCCCTGGGCCGCGGGCACCGCCTGCTGGGAGCCGCCGCCGCCGGCCTCGACCCCTGCGCGGCCCTGCAGACAGGCTTCGAGCTCGCCGACGGCGCGCGGACCCAGGTCCTGGTGCTCCTCGGCGAGGCGGACGGGGCCGCGGCCGCGGCCGATCTCGTCCGGCACGGGCGGGCGCTCGATCACGAGGCGATCCTGCGCCGGGTGACCTCCTACTGGGAAGAGACCCGGGGCACGGTCCAGGTTCGGACCCCGGACCGCTCGATGGACATCATGCTGAATGGCTGGCTGGTCTACCAGACGCTCTCCTGCAGGCTGTGGGCGCGGACGGCCTTCTACCAGGCCGGGGGTGCCTACGGGTTCCGCGACCAGCTCCAGGACGTCATCGCGCTGCTGACAACGAGGCGCCAGCTGGCGCGCGAGCACCTCCTGCGCGCCGCGGCACGCCAGTTCGTCGAGGGAGACGTCCAGCACTGGTGGCATCCGCCGTCCGGCCGCGGCGTCCGGACCCGCATCTCGGACGATCGCGTCTGGCTGCCCTACACCGTCGATCGGTACCTCGCGGTCACCGGCGACACGGCAGTCCTGGACGAGATGGTCCCCTACCTGGAGGGCCCGGTGCTGCGCCCGGACCAGGTCGACGCGTACTTCCAGCCCGAGCGCTCGCCGCAGTCGGGGTCGCTATACGACCACTGCGCGGCGGCCCTCGATCGGAGCCTCGCCGTGGGTGCGCACGGGCTGCCACTCATCGGGTCGGGCGACTGGAACGACGGCATGAACCGGGTGGGATACGAGGGCAGGGGCGAGAGCGTCTGGCTGGGCTGGTTCCTGTACACGGTCCTGGCCGCCTTCGCGCCGATCGCCGAGGCGCGCGGCGAGCATCCGCGTGCGGAGCGTTGGCGAGCCCGCATGAAGTCGCTGCGGCGGGCGCTCGAGAGCCAGGGCTGGGACGGGGACTGGTATCGCCGGGCCTTCTTCGATGATGGGACGCCGCTCGGCTCCGCGATCAACGCCGAGTGCCGGATCGACTCGATCGCGCAGTCCTGGGCCGTGCTGTCCGGTGCCGCGAACCCCACCCACGCGGAGCGGGCGATGGCCGCGGTGGAGGAGTTCCTCGTCCGGCGCGGCGACGGTCTTGTCCTGCTCTTCACGCCGCCGTTCGACCACTCCGCGGTCGATCCCGGCTACGTCAAAGGGTATCTGCCGGGGATCCGGGAGAACGGCGGCCAGTACACCCACGGGGCCATCTGGTCGGTGCTCGCCTTCGCGGCGCTGGGGGACGGGGACAAGGCGGGCGACCTGTTCTCCATCCTGAACCCCATCAACCACGCCAGCACCCGGGCCGGGGTCCAGCGCTACAAGGTGGAGCCGTACGTGATGGCGGCCGACGTCTACACGGAACCGCCGCATGTCGGTCGCGGCGGCTGGACCTGGTACACCGCGTCCGCCGGCTGGATGTACCAGGCGGGCCTCGAATGGATCCTGGGATTCCGCCTGCGCGGAACGACGCTCCTGGTCGACCCGTGCATCCCCCGCGCCTGGCCGCGCTACGAGATCGACTTCCGGTATCACTCCGCCAGGTACCTGGTCGTCGTGGAGAACCCGCAAGGGGTCAGTCGCGGGGTTGCGTCGGTCGAGATCGACGGAAAGCCGCGGGATGGCGGCGCCGCCGCCATCCCGCTCGCCGACGACGGTGCCACGCACCGCATCCGGGTCATCCTGGGCTGACGGCGGGCGGGCGGGGCCAGCGCGGCGCCGTGGCGATCCTGGCTATGCTTGCCCGTGTCCGGAATCGAACGCGAAGGGACGAGCATGGCTGGCTCCAGGCAGGTCGTCGTCAACGGCGTGGCGCGTGATGTCGCACCCGAGCCGGACCGAAGCCTCCTCTTCGCGCTCCGCGAGGAGCTCGGGCTGACCGGAGCGAAGCCGGGCTGCGGCGAGGGGATGTGCGGCGCCTGCACCGTGCTCCTCGACGGCACGCCCGTCCGGGCCTGCCAGGCGCGCGTCTCGGAGGCCGTCGGCCACGCCGTCACCACGATCGAGGGACTGGCCAGCGACGGGCACCTGCATCCGGTTCAGCGCGCCTTCCTGGAGGTCGGTGCTCTCCAGTGCGGCTACTGCACGGCCGGCATGATCATGAGCTCGGTCGCGCTGCTGGAGCAGGCTCCCGACCCCAGCGACGCGGAGGTCCGGGCGGCGCTGGAGGGCAACGTCTGCCGCTGCTGCACGTACCCGCGAATCCTGCGCGCCGTGCGCCGGGCGTCCGAGCTGGCGCGGGATCCCGACCATGCCGACCTGGCCTGGCCCCCGCCGTTCGCGGCGAGCGCCGGTCCCCTGGCCGGATCGGTCCGGCCCCGGCGGCCATGGGACCTGACCAGCGCCCGGCAGCGCGACTACTTCGACGTGCTCCCGGAGGGCCTGGTCGTCGTCCTCGAGCCCGCGAAGGCCGCCGGCCCGGGTCGCTGGGTGACCAGCGCCGGGGCCTGGATCCACGTCGGTGCCGATGGGATGGCCACGGCCTTCACCGGCAAGGTCGACGTGGGCCAGGACAACCGCACCGCGCTCACGCTGCGCGTCGCGGAGGAGCTGCGCCTTCCGCGTGCGGCCGTCCGGCTCGTGATGGGGGACACCGACATCTGCCCCTTCGACGCCGGCACGTTCGGCAGCCGGTCGATGCCCGATGCGGGCGAGCACCTGCGGCACACCGCGGCGTCGGCGCGCGAGTGCCTGCTCGGCCTTGCCGCCGCCCGCTGGAACGCTGCGCCCGCCGAGCTCGTCGCCGCCGACGGCTGCGTCACGCAATCCGCGGGCGCGCGCTCGGTCACCTACGGGGAGCTGGTGCGGGGCATGCGGCGCGTGGAGACGGCGCGGCCCGGCGCGGCGGTGACGCCCGGGCCGGCCGAGCAGGTTGTCGGTCGCGCTGCCGGGCGCGTGACCGCCCCGGAGATCGTGACGGGGGCGAAGCGCTACCCGTCCGACCTGACCCGCCCGGGCATGCTCCACGGTCGGGTCCTGCGACCGCCCACCTTCGGCGCGACGCTCCGCTCGGTCGATCTCGAGGGGGCCACTGCGCTCCCGGGCGTGACCGTCGTGCACGAGGGTTCGTTCGTGGGCGTGACCGCCACGAGCCCATTCAGGGCAGCGGCTGCATTGCAGGCGATCGAGGCGCGCTGGGACCAGCCGCCGCGGCCGTCCGAGGCTGAGCTGGCCGACTACCTGCGAGCCCATCCCGTCGAGGAACGGGGCTGGGAGGGCGCGTTTCACCAGGAGGTGGGCGACGTCGACGCGGCGCTCGGCGCGGCACCCGTCCGGCTTGCCGCCACGTACACGACCGCGTACATCGCCCACGTCCCGCTCGAGACACACGTGGCAGTCGCCGAGTGGGACGGCGCCCGCCTGACCGTGTGGTGCGGGACACAGCAGCCGTTCGCCGTGCGTGGCGAGCTTGCCCAGACGCTCGCCGTCGCCGCAGCGGACGTTCGCGTCATCGTGCCGGACACCGGTGGTGGCTTCGGCGGCAAGCACGGCGGCGAGATCGCGGTCGAGGCTGCCCGGCTGGCGCGCGCGGCCGGGCAGCCGGTCAAGGTGCGCTGGAGCCGCGAGGAGGAGTTCACCCGCGGGTACCTCCGCCCGGCAGCGGTGATCGACATCCGCAGCGGCGCGGGCCCGGACGGCGTCATCGCGGCGTGGGAGATGACCAACACGAACGCGGGCATGTTCGGCCTCGTGGGCCCCTACGAGATCCCCAACCAGCGCCTCGACTACCAGCCCGCCGACTCGCCACTCGCCCAGGGCTCGTACCGGGCCCTGGCGGCGACGGCGAACCACTTCGCCCGCGAATCCCACGTGGACGAGCTGGCGCACGCGCTCGGCGCGGACCCGCTCGCATTCCGCCTCGCGCACCTCCGCGACGAGCGGCTGACGCAGGTGCTCAGGGCGGCCGCGGAACGAATGGGCTGGGCAGGTCAGCCCCGCGAGCCCGGTCTTGGGATGGGGATCGCCGGCGGCGTCGAGAAGGGCGCCCGCGTCGCGACCTGCGTGGCGGTGCGCGTCGGCGGCGACCGGCGCCTCGAGATCCTCCGCATCGTGACCGCGTTCGAGTGCGGCGCGATCGTGAACCCCGACGGCCTTGCCAACCAGGTCGAGGGGGCGACTGTGATGGGCCTGGGCGCCGCCCTCTTCGAGGCGATCCACTTCGAGGCCGGCGCGATCAGCAACGCGTCCATGGCGGAGTACCGCGTCCCGCATATCGGCGACGTTCCGCCCGTGGAGGTGGTGCTCCTCGATCGACGGGATCTGCCCTCGGCCGGCGGCGGCGAGACGCCCATCCTCGCGATCGCCCCGGCGCTCGCCAACGCGATCTTCGCCGCGACCGGGGTGCGGCTCCGCTCACTGCCCCTGGTGCCGGACGGCGTCATCCCGTAGCCCACGGCAGGCTGGGAGGGAGGGCCTGACCGCTCCTGCTACGATCGGCGCGATGGACTGCTGCTCACCCGGCGACTCCCCGTTCGATCGCCAGTTCGATGCCCGCCACGCCGCCCGGCATCTCCGCGCCTACCACCAGAAGGGACCGGTCGGACTGACGCGCGCGCTGATCGACGCCCTCGCCGCGGGCGAGATCGCCGGGTCCACGGTGCTCGAGATCGGCGGTGGCGCGGGTGCGGTCCACCACGAGCTGCTGCGCTCCGGGGCTGCCTCTGCGGTCGACGTCGACGCGTCTCGCGCCTACATCTCCGTCGCACGGGACGAG
>Ga0207926_1000803_pt1 | contig 15356 bp, 14 predicted proteins | sample NGESurdeep072012_8_FD_184454 | JGI IMG/M metagenome (GOLD analysis project Ga0207926, IMG submission 184454) | Arctic peat soil microbial communities from Barrow, Alaska - NGEE Surface sample 210-1 deep-072012 (SPAdes) | ecosystem: Environmental > Terrestrial > Soil > Wetlands > Peat ...
TGGGCGGGCAGCTATGAGCGGGACCTCAGCGGGGCTTTTGCCGTGCAGGACGACGTGGCGGAGTCCATTGCCCGGGAAATCGGCATCAAGCTCGCCCCCGCGCAGCGTCGGCGCGAGGCACCCCCTGTCTCTGCCGCGGCGCACGAAGCGTTTCTACGCGGGATGAGCTTCCTGGATGAGGGCGCGGACGCGAAGGCCATCGAGGAGTTTCGCAAAACGGTAGCCATCGATCCGAACTACGCACTCGCCTACACCAAGATGGCCAGCGCCTATTTCGGCCGCGCATTTTTTGGCTTCATGCCGCCGAACGAAGCGTTTCCTGCGATGAAAGAAGCGGCGTTGCATGCCATCGAGAAGGACGGCGGCGATGCCGAGGCGCACGCCTGGTTGGCAAACGAGAAACTGCATTATGAGTGGGATTGGCCGGGTGCCGAGCGCGAGTTCCGGCGTTCGCTCGAGTTGAATCCCAGCGACTCGGAGGTCCGCCATATCTACGCCCACTATCTCCTGACTGTCGGGCGCTGGCAGGAATCGCTGGCGCAAATGGACCGAGCCTTCGAAACCGATCCGGTGGGGATTGGAGCCGCCACCTGACACGGCTGGCACCAACTGTCCGTGGGACAGTATGACCGGGCCATCGAAAGCGAATTGAAGTGTCTCCGCCGTGAGCCGAAGCTGTTCTGGGCGCACGTGATCCTGGGCTGGGCATACGAGCAGAAGAACATGTATCCCGAGGCGATCGAGGAACTGCGGGAGGCAGTCAAACTCACCAACGCTGCTCCGTTCACCCTGGCAGCATTCGGGCAGGCACTGGCCGCCTCGGGCAATCGTCGCGGCGCGCACGACGTGCTCTCGCAATTGCAGGAAAAGGCGAAGACCAGGTATGTGTCAGCCTACGATGTCAGTATGATCTACGCCGGTTTGGACGATAAGGAGGATGCCTTCAAATGGCTCGTCCGGGCTCAGCACGACCGCGCCAGCCTGCTCCCCTACATCACCTGGGACCGCCGTGCCGATCGTTTGCGCGCCGACCCGCGTTATCACGCGTTGCTGCAAACCCTCGGCCTGCCGGAAACTACTCCCCGCCCTGTCCAGTTCTCGTCCGTGGCAGTGCGCTAGTCTGTGCCGCCGGATGGAAATGTTTGTCCCGCGAATTCGCTCTCTTGATAGCCGGCCACGATAACTACAAAAGTGCATGTGTGTTGCGTGAAGCCCACCGGGTTACACTACGGACAGGATGGCACCGACACGCCGCAACATTCTCATCATCGCCGCGCTCTTTGCGTGCACCCTCGCCAGCGCGCAGAAACCCACCCCGAAGAAAACACCGGCTGCAAAGCCGCCGGCCAGGACGCCTGCCACCTGGATCGTGAAGCCCGAGTGGGTGCGCGCCGACGAGGGATTCCTTGCCAGTGACACGCTCCAGGGACGCGGCAGCGCCACGCGCGATGAGTGGATCGCGGCCGAGTTCGTCGCCGCGCAATTCGGATCGTTTGGACTGAAGCCCGCCGCGCCCGACCAATCGTTTATCGAGAAGGTCGAACTGATCACGCCCAAGCTCGACGGCAAAGCCCAACTTGCGGCCGGCGAAACTGCGTTGAATGAAGGTCCGGATTTCTACCTGCTGACGTCTTCGGGCGAGAGTGCGAGCGGCAAGTTGCAAAAGGTAGCGGCCGCCGATGCCGGCAAAACGCAGATCGCGCCCGGCTCTGCCGTGCTCATCACCGATCTTCCGTCGGATGCGCGTTCCGTGATGCAGGCGGCTCGGCGAGTGGTTAACGAGGGGGGGCTGGTATTGCTGCCGGACTCGGCCGCGCTCAAACAGATTTTCGACGCCATGCTCGGCGGCAAGACGCGCGTACCGATGCGAGTAAAGGGTGTTGAAGCTGCCGGAGGCGCCTTCCGCGTGAGCAACACCGCCGTGCTCACCGCCGACGCTTTCGCGAAACTCTCGCAGCTCAGCGATGGCACCCCCGTTTCACTGACGGTGCACATCCTCCCCACCGCGCCGGCCTACACTTACAACGCCATCGGCAAGATCGAGGGCAGCGATCCGGCGGCGGGCGCGGTGCTGCTCTCGGCCCACCTCGACCACCTTGGCGTGCGTCCGGCGGCCAAAGGCGGCGACAGCATATACAACGGCGCCGACGACGACGCGGCCGGCACCACTGCCGTCATCGAACTGGCACGCGCGCTCGCCGCCGGGCCGAAACCGAAACGCACGGTCTATTTCGTCTGCTTCGGCAGCGAAGAAACGGGCGGGCAGGGCGACGATTATTTCCGCAACCATCCGCCGGCGCCGCTGGAGCAGATCGTCGCCAACATCGAGTTCGAGATGATCGGCGCGCAGGACCCGAAGATGCCCAAGGGCGTGCTGCTGCTCACCGGATGGGAGCGCTCGAACCTCGGCCCGACCCTGAAGGAGCACGGTGCGAAGATCGGCCCCGATCCCTATCCCGAGCAGCACTTCTTCGAGCGCTCCGATAATTACGCCCTGGCGCTGAAAGGCGTGGTGGCGCATACCGCGGCAGGATGGGGCACGCCTCCTTATTACCACCGGCCGGACGACGATCTGGCACACCTCGATTTCAACTTCATGACTGAGGTGATCCAGTCGTTCGTCGCACCCATACAGTGGCTCGCGAACAGCGACTTCAAGCCGAAGTGGAACGACGGCGGACAGCCGAAAAGATAGTTTCAGTTTCGCGTTTCAGTTTCAGAGAAACAGGCGCCGAATACGAGCTAGTGCGATGCGGACGCTTCCAGTTCCGCTCGGTTGGAACTCGCGGGCGTATCGGCCGAACGCCCACTCAGCCATCCGGAGAATGCAGCGAACAGATAGAGAGTTGCGATCACGAAGATGGCGGACGTCAGCCCGACATTGTGCGCGATGCGGGCGACCGCCAGCGCCAGCGAGATCTGAAGCATGATCGACACAATGCTGAACAGGGTTGAGACGCGCCCCATGAAGCGCTTGGGCACGGCCTCCATGATGCTGCTGGAGAGCGCTACCCCTCCCACCCCGCGCGCCGTACCACCCACCAGGTAGAGCCCGGACGCAATGCCGATGACACCCGAAAACGGCACGCCGCTGAACGGCATCAGCAGCAGCGACAGCAGGGCTTGCGCCACCACCAGGATCCCCAGCAGTTGCTCCGAATGTGTGGCCTGGAGGAGGTACCAGTAGACGGCGGAGGAGTTCATCCCGCTGCCCACCATGGATACGAAATTGGCGGCAAACAGGAGTCGCAACGGCCGGCTGGAAACCGGATTCCTCACCACCGCGGTGTAGCGGAAAAACGAATCCAGACTGCCCGCTACTTCGCTCGTTTCTCGTCGTTCTCAACCTGGAGCTGGTTGTCCACGGAGAACACGTCCGAGACGCCCTTCGCCGTGATTCCCGCCACGTTCTTGTCCATTTCATTGTCCACGACTCCGACCAGCGTCACGTGCCCGCTCTTGACGATGATGTGGATCGACGGTACCGCGCCCATGGAGTACTTGAACAGAACTTCACTGCCGTAGATGGCGCGATACTCGGCACGCCGAATACGGTCGTCGAACCCCGATGCCGGCAGGACTTCGATGTTGTTCACCACTTTCTCCACGCCCTCGATCTTCTTCACCGACGCTTCGGCATCGGACTTCAAGCTCGGGTTGGCTACCTGCCCGAGCAGCGTGACCATGTTGCCATCGACGCGGAAAGCGAGGTTGTCGAATACGCTGTAGTAAGGAAGCATCAGCATTTCATGCAGCGTTTCGCGCGTGATCCGCTGGCTGGGATCGGCGCCGCCCAGCTTCGTACGGCCGCGCGGCAAAGCGGTGGTTTGGGCCAGGGCAAAACCGGCGAGCACTACCGGCAAAAGGATAGCTATCCCACGTCGCATACATACCTCCACCGTTCTTGGATGCATGTCGGAGCGCAAGGGTGTTTCGTCGCCCTGCAAAGCATTGATTTCACGCATTGAGTGCGGTGCAGCCAGTGCCCGTCTGAGCCTGCAAATGGGCGAAGGTCAGGCAAATATGCGCTCGGGGAGCGCACAGCCGGCGGGGAGCTTGATGCCAAAGTGCTCCGCCAGCACGGCGCGAGCTTCGGCTTCACTGCGTACGGGGCGCATCTGCTCGCCGCCGGTACGAGTGACTCTAAATTCACCGGAGCGCAAGATTTTTCGCTCTTCGCGCCATACCAATTGTGCGGTCAGCATTTTGCGGAAGATTCCATCGGGAAACGTGGCCGTGAAGTGGCTGGCAACGACGTAATCAATCCGTTCCTGCGGTTCCAGGGTGAAAGCGTAGAGATCGCTCCACCGTCCGTCCACGGTCGCTTGAAGCACCCACAGACAATTCTCTTCGGCGAGGCGGAAGGAGATGATCGGCAATTCCGTGATGCTACCGGCTTCGAACGGAATCGGCTCCAGCATGCCGTTCGCACCAAAGCCGGTGTCGGCAAGATACTGCCGTCCTTCCGCCTCGACGAGCAACGTCATGTGCGTGCGCGGGCGGATGCCGGTGGTCCCGAAGCGCACGCGTGCGCCAAGTCCTACGACCGGAAACCCGATGGCCTCGAGCACATCCTTAAAAAAACAGTTCTGCTCGAAGCAATATCTGCCGCGCCGGTTCGCGACCAGCTTTTGTTGCAGGCTGGCGGTGTCGAGCCGGATGGGACGCTCAAGCAGCACGTCAACGTTTTCGAAGGGAATGGAGCCGACGTGCGCCTCGTGCAGCGCGCGCAACGTCGCCAAGTTCGGTTTCAGTTCGCCGCGGTATCCGATGCGGCGGAAGTAGGCCGGTAAGTCCACCGCATCGGGCGCGAGTTGAGGGGCTGGATCGGCGGCCATCTGCGGGATTTTACCCGCTTTTCGCAGGACTAGTTGCGCCAGGGACGCAGCACGCGGTAAATGGGCACGGCGGTGGGAGCGTCTTTGCGGCTTTCCAGCAGCTTGCGCTTGACCAGCCAGCGCACCGCCGACTGGGCCGCGCTCTTGGAGATACCGATGGCGTCAGCCAGGCTCCGGTAGCTCACCTGCACGCGCTCGCGCTTGCTCCGGCCGATCTCGTAGGCCAGGTAGAGGTACACGAGAAAGCTGGTCGGCTGGCGGTCGTGGCCCACCAGGTCGCGCAGCAGGACGTCACAGACGTAATCGTCGATCATCATTGCTATATTGACAATTACTATAGCAGGGCCTGCCTGATTGTGCCCTGCGACAGACATTCGCGTCGCGGGTTACTCTTAACCCATGACCCGCGCATGCTTTCGCCGACTCGTCGCCGAAGCGCTCGATTCCCTTCCTCCGGAATTTCGTGAGCGCCTGGATAACGTCGCCGTGCTGGTGGAAGACGTTCCCGGCGAGCAGCGGAAAAAGGCGCGCAAACCGGCGCCGCGGTCCGCGCAGCCACGCGAACTGCTGATGGGAGTGTTTGTCGGAACGCCCGCGACCAGCCGCAGCGTCTTCGCGTTGCCCTCCGGGCCCGCGCGGATCGTGCTCTATCAGAAAAACATCGAGGCCGTCTGCCATTCCGACGCGGAAATCCGCCGTGAGGTCCGCCTGACCGTCATCCACGAGATCGGCCACTACTTCGGGATGGACGAAGACCAGTTGCGCCACGTCTAGCTGAAATCTCTTCCGCCCGGGCGAAGGTGGTTACGCCTATCTTTGCGCGGTTCCGCCCGCCGTCATCTCGTCGGGGGGAGTTCCGCCGGCCATTCCCTGCGCAATAATCAGTTCGCGCGCCTCTGCCCGGAACGACGACAGCTTGGAGGCAAACACCGCCGAGCCCGCAATGCAAGCGATGCCGCCAATGGCGACCGTCCACGGCGCACCGATTTTGTGCGCGATGGCGCCTGCGAAGAACGCTCCGAATGGCGCCATGCCCATGAACATCATCGAGTAGAGCGCGATCACGCGTCCGCGCAACTGGTCCGGGACCATGGCCTGGATCAGCGTGTTGGTGGACGCCATCTGCACCATCATGGTCAGGCCGACCGGAACCAGCAGTGCGGTCGCCAGCCAGAATGATTTCGAAAATGCGAACGCGATCAGCGACACGCCGAAACCCATGGACGTGACCGCCACCCACCGTCCGAGCCCCTTGAGTCCATGCTTCGACGCCAGCGCCAGCGCTCCGATCAGCGCGCCCACCCCGGTAGCGCCCATCAGGATGCCGAGACTGCGCGCGCCGCCGTGGAAAATCTGTCCGGCAAAAATGGGCATGAGCACCGAGTACGGCATTCCCACCAGGCTCACCAGTCCAACCAGCAGCAGCAGGGCGCGGATGGGCGCGGCGTGGCGCGCGAACTGGAATCCCTCGATTACATTTTCCAGCGTGGACTTGATGCCCAGGTATGGCTCTGGCTTTCGCACTCGCATCATCAGCAGTCCGGCGATCACCGCGATGAAGCTCACCGCGTTGGCGAAGAAGCACCATCCCTCGCCGATGGACGCGACCAGGATGCCCGCGATGGCCGGCCCGATAATGCGCGCGCCGTTGAACATCGAGGAGTTGAGCGCGATCGCGTTCATCAGGTCTTCCTTGCCGACCATGTCAAAGATGAAAGTCTGCCGGGCGGGGATATCGAATGCGTTCACCACGCCGAGCAGCGCCGCCAGCACGAAGATGTGCCACACCTCGATGCGGTTGGACAGCGTGAGCCACGCCAGGATCGACGCCAGCACCATCGCCGTCGCTTGCGTCGCAATGACCAGCCGGTGGCGGTTATGCCGGTCGGCCACCGATCCGCCGATTGGCGACAGGATGAAGACCGGAATCTGCGATGCGAAACCGACGCTCCCGAGCAATAGCGACGACCCGGTCAACCGGTACACCAGCCACGATTGGGCGATAATCTGCATCCATGTGCCCACCAGCGAAATCAGTTGGCCGGCGAAGAAAAGTTGAAAGTTGCGGTGCCGCAGCGACCGCAGCATCAATGCCATCCGGCCCGGCCGCGAGGCTGGCGCCGTGGGCTGTGTCGCTCGCAAGTTGCTGTTGCCGATGGCCATGCGAATGCTTTGGATGCGGTAAAGAACGCCGGATTTTTGATTTTAGCGCACGTCATTGCCCAGCCTTCCAACTGTGACGGCCGACACTGACCCGCGCGCGCAAAGCCTTAACAATGTTTAACTGTTAACTTCATGGCGGAATTGCGTTTCAGGGCTAAAATGTTCTGCCTGTAACGTCCGGGAGAAACCGTGAACGTCGCGGAACTGTTTATCAAGCGGCCGGTCATGACCACGCTGGTCATGGCGGCGATCCTGCTCTTCGGCTGGATTGGCTACCTGCTGCTCCCCGTCAGCGATCTGCCCAGCGTGGACTTCCCTACCATCGTGGTCAGCGCCGGCTTGCCCGGCGCCAGCCCGGAGACAATGTCCACCGCGGTCGCACTTCCGCTCGAGCGCTACTTCTCCACCATCGCCGGCGTGGACTCGATGAGTTCCAGCAGTTCCCTGGGCGGCACCAGCATCACGCTGCAATTCACCCTTGATCGCAACATTGACGCTGCCGCCCTCGACGTGCAGTCCATGATTTCGCGGGCTGCGCGCGATCTTCCGGCCGACATGCCGACGCCTCCCTCGTTCCGCAAGGTGAACCCGGCCGACCAACCCGTCCTGCGCCTAATACTCAGCTCGCCCACGCTGAAGCTCTCCGACCTCGACGAATACGCCGAAACCATGTTGGCGCAGCGCATCTCGATGATCGACGGCGTCGCCCAGGTGGACGTAGGAGGCGGGCAGAAGTACGCCGTCCGCGCCCTGCTCAATCCGCGCGCGCTGGCCGCACGGCAAATCGGAATCAACGAAGTGGTGGACGCGATCACGAACGCCAACACCAACCAGGCGGTCGGCAATCTCTACGGCGACCGCAAGGCATACACGATCGAAACCAACGGCCAGCTCATGAGCGCCGACGCCTATCGGCCCATGGTCGTTGTGTACCGCAATGGTGCGCCTGTCCGCTTGAGCGACTTGGGCACGGTGGTGGACAGCGTCGAGAACGACAAAACCGCCGCCTGGGACATCACTCCCGAGCAGGCGACACGCTCCATCGGCCTCTCCGTGATGCGCCAACCCGGCACCAACACCGTCAAGGTTGTGAACTCGGTGTTCGCCTTGATGGATTCGATGAAATCGCAGATCCCCGCCTCGGTTCACGTAGAAGTGCTGTACGACCGCTCGCAATCCATCCGCGCCTCCGTCAACGACGTCAAGTTCACGCTCAAGCTGACGGTCATGCTGGTGGTGCTGGTCATCTTTCTTTTCCTGCGGAATATCTCCGCCACCATCATCCCCAGCATGGCCCTGCCCATGTCCCTGGTGGGCACCTTCGCCGTCATGTACGTGCTGAATTACAGCGTGGACAACATGTCGATGATGGCGCTCACGCTCTCGGTGGGCTTCGTCGTGGACGATGCCATCGTGATGCTGGAGAACATCGTGCGACACATGGAGCGCGGGGAGGCGCCTTTGCACGCCGCGCTCATCGGTTCGCGCGAGATCAGCTTCACCATCGTCTCCATGACGATTTCCCTGGCCGCGGTATTTATCCCGGTGCTGTTCATGTCGGGCATTTTGGGCCGCGTACTGCACGAATTCGCAGTCACCATCATGAGCGCGATCCTGGTCTCCGGACTGGTTTCGCTCAGCCTGACGCCCATGCTCGCCAGCCGCTTCCTGCGCCCGGTCAGCGAACAGAGCCACGGACGCATGTATCGCGCTTCCGAGGCGGCATTCAACGCCCTGCTTCACTTCTATGACCGCACCCTGGTCGGCGCGATGCGCTATCGCGCGGTAACCATGACGGTATCGCTGGTGATTCTCGCCGCCACCGTGTACATGTTCAAAGTCGTGCCCAAGGGTTTCCTGCCCAGCGAGGACACCGGCCAAATCATCGCGCAAACGGAAGCTTCGCAGGACGTTTCCTTCGATCAACTAGTTCGGCTGCACCTGCGGACGGCGGAAATCCTGCAAAAAAGTCCCTACATCGAGCACTTCACCGCCTCCACCCGCGGCGCCAATACCGGCATGTTCTTCCTTCGCCTGAAACCGCGTAACCAGCGACCGCACGTGGACGAAGTCATGCAGAAGCTGCGCCCGCAACTGGCGAAGGTCCCGGACCTGCGCGTCTTCATGCAAAATCCGCCGCCCATCCGCATCGGCGGCATGATGACCAAGAGCCAGTACCAGTACACGCTCCAGGGCCCGAACACCGACGAGCTTTACAAGAGCACGCAGTTGTTGGAAGCGAAGCTGGCACAGTTGCCCGACCTGGTGGACGTAACCACCGACCTGCAACTGAAGAACCCGCGCGTGCACATCGACATCGATCGCGATAAAGCCTCCTCGATGGGCATCAGTGCCGGGGCAGTCGAGGATGCACTCTCCAGCGCCTACAGCGCGCGCCAGGTTTCCACCATCTTCGCGCCCAACAACGCCTACAAAGTCATCGTCAAAGTCGCGGACGAGTTCCAGACCGACCCGAACTTCCTCTCCATGCTCTACATCCGCTCCGCCGACGGCCGGCTGATCCCGTTGAACGAGCTCGCGACCATGCGGCAAACCGTCGGTCCGCTCACCGTGAATCACTTCGGGCAACTGCCGGCGACGACCGTATCCTTCAGCGTGCGCCCGGGCGTTTCGCTGGGCGACGCCGTCAACCAGGTCAGCGACGTGGCCCGCAAGACGCTGCCCGGCACCATCATCGCCACCTTCCAGGGCACGGCGAAGGAGTTCGAAAAATCCCTCCAGGGCCTGGGCCTGTTGCTGATCGCCGCCATCCTCATCATTTACATCGTGCTCGGCATTTTGTACGAGAGCTTCATCCACCCCATCACGATTCTCTCCGGACTGCCCTCGGCCGGCTTCGGCGCACTGCTCACGCTGATGATCTTTAAGATGGAACTCGACCTCTACGCCTTCGTCGGCATCATCATGCTCATCGGCATCGTCAAGAAGAACGCGATCATGATGATCGACTTCGCGCTCGCAAGTCAGCGCAAGTCCGGCCTGTCGCCCGAAGAAGCGATCTACCAGGGCTGCCTGGTGCGCTTCCGCCCCATCATGATGACCACCATGGCCGCCTTGATGGGCACGCTGCCTATTGCGCTCGGCATGGGCGCGGGCTCGGAGTCGCGGCGTCCGCTGGGTGTGGCCGTGGTGGGCGGGCTGGTCTTCTCGCAAATGCTCACGCTCTACATCACGCCCGTGGTGTACACGTACCTCGAAAGCTTCCAGCAGTGGCTGCGCCATTTCCGCAAAAAGGAATCTCTCTCGATGGAAGAGGTCGAGCGCGAAGAAGAAGCCATCGCCGCCGCGCACGACTAGCCTTTGCAGCACCGGCGTCTCGCAACTCTGAATGATTGTCATCCCGAGCGAGGACGCTAGTCCGAGTCGAGGGACCTTTTGTGTTCCCTCGTGTCCCTTCGTGTCCTTTGTGGTGAATAACCGGCAACCGGCTACTGGCGACTGCCAACTGTTGTGTAGTACTTCTCTCCCGCGCACGCCCGGCACAGCGTTCGCCCGTCACGCACCACCTGGCGGCGGAAGTTGATTCCCTCGCCGCACTCGGCGCACACCGTCCGCTCACCCTGGTAACCCGGGAACTCCTCGGGAGGCAACTCGACGCGCACCTCCTGCACCGTGAACAAGTCCGCGTCGCTCATCTCGCGGTAGGCGCGCATCTGCTGCTGGTTCTTATTCTCGATCTCCGGGTGCATGCTCTTCGCCAGCGCCTTCGACGACTCCCGCGCCGCAATGCGAAACGCACGCCCGCTGCTGACGTCCACGAACGTCGCCGCGACTTTGCCCCAGTCGCGGAATTTCAACGCGCGCTTGCCCAGCCGGCAGCCGGTCACGACCGCGATCGCGTCCGTCGCGCAGCGGTCAATCTCGACGAACGTCACCAGGCGCTTGCGGTCCTTGCCGCGCGGGTCTTCGATGCCGAGCTTGTCCAAGCCCAGCATCGCCATACGCACGCCCAGCACCTGCCCGGCGCACAGATGACTGTGGGCGATCTCGGCTTCGCGGAGATATTCATCGAGAGCGTGCATTCTTACTGCCGTTCGTAATGCGAAATTCGTAATTCGTTCCAGAGACAGAGTTGTCGTTTCCGAATTACGAATTACCAATTACGTCTTCTATTCCTCGCTCGCATCCGTCGCGATATCCGCCGCGTGCCCGCGGATCGCGAACGTCAGCTTCTGTCCCAAGGCGGGCGCGAAGGTCACGCGGATTGGCTGGCGCTGCCAGTCCGGCGCGCCGCACTCGGAATCGGGCAAGTCGCCGTTCTTGGCCGTCCCGATCTCCTTGCGCACGATCGCCTTCCTGGTCCCGATCTGCGCCACGACGGCATATAGCTTGGTCGCATCGTCGTTGAGTCCGCAGTAGGCAACGTAGTCACGGTACCAGCTTGCCACCGAGTAAAACGGATCGAACAGCGGCAGGCTGATTTGGCTGACGCGCCCGGTCTCGCGGTCCACCATCAGCCAGCCGCCGCGCTGCCACTTCCACTTGTGGTTGGCACCCTGGTCCTCGGGCAGCCAGTCGTTCAGCCGGTAAGCGCGCCGGACGACGAAGATGCGGTCGGTAACGTCGTGCGGTTCGCCGGTGGTGAACTCTTTCAGCTTGCCGTCCACGTACAGCGAACGGATTTTTATGTCCACGGATTTTTCTTCGTTGGGACCGGCAAACAGTTTCACCGGCAATGGCTTACCGAAGGTGATCACGTGCGGATTCGCAGCTACCGCGAACGTTACGGCGCACGCGACGATCAGTCCCACAAATATAAGATTGCGCATCCGGAAAGCCTATTCCGCCCGCCTTCTCCGCGCAACGGCTAGGTTAAGTCGGCGTAGGAGATCAGTTCGATTCCAGCCCGCTCGATCGCCTCGCGGGTCTCCGGCGACGTCAGCCAGCGCAGCTCTTCTTCGCGCGATGCGGCCAGTTTGCTCAGCGCGGCCAAACCCGGATCGGAATATCCCGGATGCGTCACCAGCTCCCACGTTCCCTGCGGGACGCGCTGGAGCAAGTCGCAAAGCATCCGCTGGTCCATGTGCCCGGTGAGCACGATGCCGAGGGTTCCATCCGTAGTGGCAATACCGGCGCGCTCGACCTCGCGGCGGAAATCGCTGGCGAGCGTGCGCAGCGACTGCACCGCGGCCCATCGCGATAACAATCCCCAGCGCCTGTAAACATGACGAAATCCGACCGCGGACTGGGGCTCAAATGGGTTTCTGACCGCGCCTACGCCGCAATCCCGCGCCGCGCGCAGCAGCGCCTTGAGCACCGGCGGGAAGACGTGCGTGTGCTTGTGCGTATCGAAGTGCGAGAGCTTCACGCCCGCCGCTTGCAGTTTGCGCATCTGCGCCGATGCTTCGGCCGTGGTTTCCGCCCCGCTGATGCGCCCGCGCAGTGCGGTGGCGGCAAAGCGCGTGAATCCTGAGCGGAAGTGTCCGCTGTCGGTAAGGGTGCGGACCTTCTCCGGCGGAAGTACCGGCGACAACTGGATCAAATCCACGTGGCAGCCGATGGCGAGCTTCGGCGCATTCCGGCTGAGCGCAACCGCATCGTCGAGCGCGGCTCCGTTCGCCATCAGGGTTGCGGACGTGACGATTCCCCGCCGATGCGCTTCCAGGATGGCGCGGTTCACGCCCGGCGTGAGTCCCAGATCGTCCGCGTTTACGATCAGCCGCTTCACGCCAGCAGTGTAAAGGATGGGGTGGCGAAGCGCGGAAAGTCGCGCTAGAATTCCCGCCCGCTGAGGAGGTTGAGGATGACAACCGCAACCGCGACCGCGACCAAGTCCACCACGAAGGAACCTAAGGCTGGACGTCCGATCATGCCCGCGCTCTACGGCCTGGGCAAGGCGAAAAAAGGGACGTTGAAGTGGCCCGATGTCGGCAAGCAGCTTGCCGACTCGCGCAACTACTGGATCTGTAGCACGCGCGCCGACGGTCGTCCGCACGCGATGCCGGTTTGGGGCTTCCGGTGCGACGGCCACGTCCTGTTCGGCACCGGACGCACGACGCTCAAAGCCAAGAACATCGGGCGTAATCCGAACGTCGTCGTCCACCTCGAGAGCGGAGACGATGTCGTCATCCTGGAGTGCTCGATCGAGGAGTTGCCGCTCACCGACCCGCAACTCCGCCAGCGGCTCGACGCGCTCAGCCACAAGAAGTACAACATGCTGCTGACGATGATGCCCGAATCGGTGATGTACCGCGCGCGTCCGAAGGTCGTGCTGGCGTGGCGCGAGAAGGACTTCCCGACATCAGCCACGCGCTGGACACTCGATTAGCCTATTGCCACTTCTTCATCATCGGCCAAACGTCCTTCAGGCTCGCGAACGTCCGATGACGGCAGATGAGGACCGGTCCGTTCTCCCACACTGCTCCATACGGGTTGTACAGTTCGGCAAATACCTGGACATCCTGGAAGTGCTCGCGCTCGCCCTCGACGTCGCTGCCGACGATGATATACGTCTCCGGCTCCCAATTCGGAGGTCCCCAATACCAGTTGTTCTGGTGACCGCTGAGCGCGTGCGGAAGACCGTACTTCGCTCCGAGCAGGTCGATCGCTCCCGCTTCGCCGAAGTTCTCCCCGACAATCGCCGCTTTCGCGCGCTCTTCGGGAGTCAGGCTGTTCCAGGCCTTCGCGACCTGCGCGACCATCTCCTCCCAGCCAAAGTCCCATGCATAGTGGTGCGGAACCGCGGCGCGCGCGTGCGCTCGCTCCGTTACCGGCAGCTTGAAGGGCAGCTTCGACTGGTAGCGAACGTAGCTCTCGATCGGCAGGACAGGCACCACGACCGGAAGCAGCAACGCAGTCGGGACCGCGAGAATAACGATCGCTGCCGCTTTCGCCCACGTGCGCTGCTGCGCCCAACGCTCGAACGCCACTGCTCCCGCGGCGAACAGCAGCGGATAGATCGGCGCAAGATAGTAGTCCTTGCCCTTGTCCGCGATCATCACCGCGAGCGCGACCAGGTAGGCGATGCCGAGCAGGCGGTATTTGCGATTCCACAACAGCCAGAGCAGTCCGCCGAACCACAGCGGAAACGTGGTCGGAACCAGCATCATGATCTGCGCGCCGAAGTAGGTGAGCGGGCTGTGGTTCACGTCGCGTCCGCTCATGTGGACGTTGTGGATGAACTCCGCGAACGGCCAACCGCGCTGCGTCTGCTAGATCGCGTTGGGCAGCCAGATCGCGAGCGCAATCGCTCCGCCAATCCAGATCCAGCGCTGGGCGAGCGCGCGCCGTTGCGGCGTGAACAGCAGCGCAACCACCAGCGCGAAGCCGAAGATGGCGATGGAGTACTTGTTCTCCATGCCGATGCCCGCGATCACGCCAAACCACAGCCAAAGCCGCTGATTGCCGGTGTTGATCAGGCGGAGGACGATGCAGGCGAGAGCCATCCACAGCAGCGGCTCGAACATGTTCATGCTGAAGAGGTGCTGCATGACCCAAAAAGCGGCTGCGGCCATAAAGCCGGTGCAGGCGAGCGCGATGCCGTAAACTCCCGCGCCAAGCTCGCGCGCGATCATGCCGGTGAGAAACACGGTCGCTGCGCCGGCAAGAGCTCCCACCGTGTGGATGGCGATCAGCGAAACTCCGGTCGAGTGTCGGAGCAACCATCCGACAAGTGCGATCAGCGGCGGAAAATCCACGTATCCCCAATCGAGGTGATCGGCTGCGGCGAGGAAGTAAAGCTCGTCTCCGAAATATCCGTAGCGGTTCGCGCCGAGCATGAGGATGGCGAAGCGCAGCGCAGCAATGGCGAGCACGACCGCAAGCGCGCGCCGAGGCCATTGAGTGGAGGGTTCGGGCATGGCGAGCAGTGTAAATGCGGCTCATGGCTCATGGCGGATAGAAAACGAGAGCGGGTTGCGTTGAGTCGAATTCCCGAATCCGAGAGTTTACTTATGAGTACACAGGTGGAATGAGCGCGTGTACTCGGGGGAGGGGTGCCCCTTGGGGGCCGTAAGTCGTTTCGATGCGGCGATCTGGCGGGGAGGGGCAGGTAAAATCCCAGCCTGATTGGAGTTGGCCGGCCCTGTGTTTCTGGGATTTTAGCGGGAATCGGCGCCGGAGCTCACTGTGGGGCGCTGCTCGCGGAAGATGAGGGCGAAAAGCTCGGAGACTTTACTAGCGAGTAATCGTTCGGTGGCACGCCACGTTGTCACCTTGGGGAGATTGATGGTAACGCTATATTGTCGGCGACGCAGGTTGGCCCAGCGTTTGCGCAAGGCCGCTGGGCGTCGTTCTACGATGCAAGACGGGGATACAATCGCGCTCCAATAAAAACCAGGATCACCATAGTCAGGAGGATCACAGCGTAGTCGTGACTCAGGCCGAAGCTGCTCG
>Ga0207926_1000805_pt1 | contig 15347 bp, 18 predicted proteins | sample NGESurdeep072012_8_FD_184454 | JGI IMG/M metagenome (GOLD analysis project Ga0207926, IMG submission 184454) | Arctic peat soil microbial communities from Barrow, Alaska - NGEE Surface sample 210-1 deep-072012 (SPAdes) | ecosystem: Environmental > Terrestrial > Soil > Wetlands > Peat ...
TGTCGGCCACTTGCCGTAATTGCCCGCTGTAGCTCCACTCAGATTTGGAATCGGCATGAATCACGGAATCCCGAACATTTGCCAATTCTTCAAAGAAACTGATTGGCTCAGGTGGATGACCTTTCAACGAGCTATTCAAGAATCCAAGCTCGGCGCTTAACGATTTAATGCTTCGATTCGGTTCGAGTCGCCTCGCATAAAGGCTCACCCAATGATGCAAACGGGTCACTAATGCCACGAGAGCCAAGTTTCTTGCCGCGCCTTGCAAGCCGTCGTAAAAAAGCTTCTCGTGTGAAATCCATGAATCAACAGCCTCGATGGTCTCGATGTCTGTCTCTCCGGCGGATTCTTGCTGCGCGCGTGAAATCGCCTCGGTCTCCGCCCGCTCGATGCCTTCCTTTGTGATGTCGTAGTTCACTTTGACCAAACAATTTAGGTCAACTTCAAACTCATGAGAGCATTCGACAGGTTCCCCAGATGCGTCCCAATCGTAGTAAGTCATAAGGAGGTATTTCCAGTGATGTAATTGCAGCTGGCGCTGATTGTCGAACTCTCGAACGGCGCGCGGCCATCAGCACATCGAAACGAAGCCTGAAAATAAAGAGTCCTCAAACTGGCGACAGGCCGCACCGCATCGCACCAACCCGTCACAGTCCCTTGACGCAGGCCGGGCGGCGTTGATGGTCATACTTCATTTGAGCACCCGATAAACGCACACATTGTGCCCTTGCTGCCCTTGTGCGCACGTTGCCATGCCCAACATCAACTCATTGGGCAAGACGCCCAGCGCCGTCAGGCGAGCGCCCGTTGCGCCCGTGTCATCGCCCATCAAACCCACAACCGCACATACCAGCGTCATGTCTTAATTTAGACCCTGTTATCGTGGCAGCTTGGTCATGAGTTGCTTGACCACTCTCTCCAAGTGCTGAAAATCCTTAAAGAACACCGTGTTCGCTGCTGGTTCGTCCTTGCGCCTGATGTTGCCGATACATCCGTTCTCGTCAACAATCGTAAACAAGCGCAGGTCAAAACCGACTGTGGTTGCCTCGTCCATGTTTCCTCCGTCAAAGGCCTTCGTCCAACAGCCCTAGAATAAGCACTGCAACGAGCATCATCAACTTACAAATAAAATCGGCCATTCTCAAACGACACAAGTGATCGGAGCGTGCATAGTCGTATCATTAACAGGATATACGGCGCGCTGATTCGTGTGACGCAACCAATCCTTGGGCGCAGGGTCGGAGAAACGCCTATTGTAAAATCGCGCTGTAACCGGATAACTGACGGTTCGCTACCTCAGTGACAAGGCGGGGATTTCCCACCCCGCCTTCCGAGTTGCTAGGAATGGGAATGTTCACTCAGGGAAGGTGAACGGTGTCTGCCAAACAAGACCAGAATCCCGCTCCTGTCTCAATTGAGACGCCCAAATGTCCGGGCTGTGGTCGCGGAGACCTAGTATCTCGCATCAAGGTGTGGAATGGGTGGCTGTGGCACTGTAATCAGTGTGCTCGCGACTGGTACGCAAATCCGGAGCAAGCGGCCTTCGTTGCGGGTGCGCTCGCGCAGGCGCAACGCACTTTCAACCACTTCAGAGGTCGGACGGAATATTTGCGGCAGAACCACCAAGGCAATCGTCGCTTCTTTTCCGTTCACGGAGGTGACAGTTACTCTCAGCTGGCCCTTCTGCACGTAAAAAATCGCGTCGGCAGTGTCGCCTTGCGCGTAGGCCGTTTCATTCTTCTTGAGGTTGAGACCCTGCTTGCCCAACCCAGCTCTCGCGAGAAAGGTCTTGGGATCGAAAACCGTATTGCCATTTTTAGGTTGCGGCTTGGGCGTTTGACGCCGGGAAGGGGTCGAAATTTCGCCTGTCGTTGGTTTTGCGGAGGTTTTGCGGATCGCACCGAATTAGCCGATGGAATCCGTTTGGCGGGACGGCCTTGGCTGCGGGTTGGAATGGCGTCGGCGCTCATTTCATACCTCCGAAGGAGCGGAGCGGCGTTTACACTTCGACATTATACATCTCAAAAGCCGGCTGTTTGCAGTTTGCGTTCAATATTGAACAGACTGCTCAGGCCTGGACCTGTCAGCCTTCTTAAAGACCTGGGCTTTGAAAAGAAAATCCCGGCTCAAGAGGAGCAGTCATGGACCCACTTACCAGTCAGTACAAGTGTAAACAGTGCGGCAAGTCGTTCAACTCTGAAGCTGAACTGCGCGAGCACGAAAAGACTTGTAAAGGCAGCTCAGGACCGAAGAGCGGCTAACATAATGGCTTCCTGCACACGCAGGTCCGGCGCCGCGCCAATGAAGTGGCTTACATTATTGGCGGCTTGTTAAGCGTTCCGTCCGGCTGCCGCCAACCTTATAACTCGGCTTTGGGAGGACTTCAATGAGTATAGAAATGATTTTGATTATCGTCGTCGTGTTGTTTTTGCTTGGTGGAGGCGGTTGGTACTGGGGACGCGGGCGCGCTTAACGCGACCTGTTCTAGAACGGAAATAGCCGTTCTGGAGCGCGACCTAGCATGTAAATGGCAGCTCCGCCACTCAGTCAACGACTGACTTCGGAATCGAGGCGGATTCTTGTTCATAGAATGGCAATTCTGCCTGGGCGGGTAATGGAGTCCCAGTCTCAATTAGGCAAGGTTCAACGTTAAGGAGAAAACAGATGAACCCGGGTACGAAGGATGAGATTCAAGGCAAGTTTCACGAAGTGAAAGGCAAAGTCAAAGAGAAGGCAGGCAAAGTCACGAACAATCCTGACTTAGCGACTGAAGGTATAGCCGAATACAACGGCAAAGTTGAAAAAAAGGTCGGGCAGATCGAAAAAGTGCTCGCGAAGTAAATTAGGCCGCCTCTGTCCGGAGCATGTTCCTGCGGTCGGGATACTAATGCACCGCCGTTCTCCGCTTCAGTACTGCAGAGACCCACCGGTCAGCCTCGCGTGCTCGCGAACCAGAAAGTCAGCGGGAAAGGGCGCAATCCGTCCATCCAAACGGGCGGCATAGGCTGCATCGTACATGGCAACCAACAGCGACTCACCCTCGTGCGACACCTCCATTGGAGGCCGTCCGTATCGACTCGCGATCGAGAGCAATAATTGGCGCTCGTAGAAGATCGTGTCCACATGGTAGATGTCGCCCGGCACGTACTGTTCGAGCAGATAGAACGACCGCTGACCCCCAATCCGTTCCAGCGCGGCCCAGAGCTCTCCACCTGTCGAGACTTTGGTTACACCGATGGAGCCCGCGAGTGACCGCGGCTTGAGTACCCATGGCGGTGGCACTCGATCTAGGAAATCCCTCACCTTCCGGTCGTTAAGAATGTGAATGAAGTCGGGCACCACCAGCCCTTCTTCGCGCGCCTTCACGCGCATGGCGAGTTTGTCACGAAAGTACCGCGCGGTAGTGTCGCCCATGCCGGGGACACGCAGATGCTCGCGTAGGGTTGCTGCCGTCTCCACATCGAAATCATCCAACGGCACGATGCGATCGATGCTCTCCGAGCGCGCCAGGTCACTCACACCCAGCAGCACATCCTCAATCTTCCACTTCTTCTCTATATCGGGGATGTAGAAAGTCCCGTCGATGCTATCCCGCGGCCAATCCTCGGCTGCCAGACTGTGCGAGGTGAGCAGCAGCACTCGACAACCTTGCCGCTTGCACTCCCGAATGAGATCAAGTCCTTTGAAATTGCTGGCCAGGCAGAGGATGGTCAGCTGGCGCTTGGCGGGATCGTGAGTGATGGAAGAGAAGGGCATAGAAGCTCTGTGCTCCGCAGAAACCCGGTCGGCCTACTGCAGGATGCCCGACTGAAAAGGAGATTACTGATGAGGAACGCACACCAAGACAATACAGTTTCTCATCCTAAGGGTCCTTCCCAAAAAAGGCACTTAATGGCCATTGACACGCTAACGAGGGGGCCTACACTGGACAAGTACGCGGCACGTTAGCGCCACCTTATCCAACGCCATCCAACGTACGATTTTCGCGAGAAATTAAAAAAGCAGGCAGACGGAGGCCACACGTGAAATTGCTTCGGGTTTCTCTTCTGTTTCTCCCACTCTTAGCCATCAACGCTCATTCCGACATCCTTGGCACGGCAGACAGCTTTGCGGTCCTGGGTGGCTCGACCGTAACCAACACCGGGCCGACGGTTATCGGCGGAAACTTGGGGGTCTGGCCCGGTACTTCAATCACCGGCTTCCCGCCAGGGATCGTGAACGACGGCGTAATCCATGCCACCGATGCGGTAGCTATGCAGGCGCAGGCGGATGCGCTCACCGGCTACAATTTCTTGGCAGGTCTGGCACCCAATTTCAATTTAACCGGTCAGGATCTGGGCGGCCTTACGCTTATGCCCGCGGTGTACAAGTTCGATTCATCAGCACAACTCACGGGCGCACTCACCCTAGATTTCCAGGGAATGAGTAATGCGATGTTCGTTTTTCAGATCGGGAGTACGCTCACGACGGCAAGTGCTTCGTCCGTTGTAATAATCAATCCCGGACAACAAAATGACAATATTTACTTTCAGGTGGGCAGCTCCGCGACCCTCGGCACAACGACCGCATTTCAAGGGGACATTGTCGCCTTAACGAGCATCACCCTGAACACCGGCGCGACGATTAATTGCGGGAGCGCTTTGGCGCATAATGGTGCGGTTACGATGGACACCAACGTCGTCAACGAAGACAATTGTCCTTTCACTACTACTACTCCTGAGCCGGGCACTATTAGTCTGTTGGCCACGGGGCTCGCGAGTGCGGGCGCGTCCTCAAGTTTCTCTTCTTTCCTGGGACTTGGCGGTGCAATTGCTGCGGTTCGCAGGAAGCTGCGACGCTCTGCCCGACTCACACCTGGGGCGGCGCTAAAGACATAGCGAGATTCAGCAGTAGCTCCAACGCAAAACAGAGTAGCAATGCGTGTTGCGCCCGGATTGATCGAAGTGCGTTGGGAATGTCAGGACTGAACGCGAGCAACGCTTCGTTGCGCATATAGGCTTTATTGCGCCGCGAAAGCAAACGTGAATGAGAAGAAACGAGAGGAACTCAGATGAAGAAGCTATTTCTGTTGATGTGCGTTCTGTTGGGGACATCAGCCATGGCAATGGCAAGCGTGGCCTGTCCAGTATCAACTCACGACAACTACTTGGGCAACGGCTTCAGTTGCACCATTGACGACAAAACCTTCTCCAATTTCTCGTATTCTCCGAGCGCTTCTGGAGGGGCAGCGCTAATTCCGCCCAGCGGCGTCGCGGTCGTGCCAGTTACAACACTCAATAATCCGGGGCTTCTGTTTACCGGTGGTTTTGGTGTGATCTCCAACCAAACCCAAGACGAACTTTTCGGCTTCACGGTGCGCGTCAACAACGGAGGAAATTCGATCAACGACATCACGCTCCTGCAACTGGGTACTGGCTTCACCGGTACGGGATCGGCCAGTATTGCTGAGACAGTGTGCCTGGGAGACACCTTCGCCAACGGATGTTTGAATGGGACGATTGTCACGCTGTCTACTGTCGATAACAGCACATTGGTTAAGCTGAGCGATCACATAACATTCGCTCCGGTTCGCGTGATCGATGTGGTCAAGGATCTTGAGCTATTCGGTGGGCCAAACGGCAGCGCCTTCGTTTCTGGCGTCGAGAATCAGTTTTCCGAGGTCACCCCCGAGCCAAGTAGTTTGCTAATGCTTGGCACGGGCATCGGCAGTGTCGCGATATTTGTCCGCCGCAAGCTAAAGGTATAGCTTGCTCGGATGACCAGAGCGAAGGCCGGGAAATGCCACTTATTGAGTCCCGCACAATATAGTTACAAAGGAAAGAGTTCAGACTGTTCCCAGAAGGCGCAGACCAGGGTAGGCCGACGACACATACGTTGTAAGGCCCGGCGAGCATGAAGACTCAGTTGCCCAAAGATCGAAGTGGCAATCGCCAACAACAAACCCTGTGGCTCATCAAAACTAAATGCCGCCCAGTTGTCGATGCGGGAAGCGTCTTTACTCGCATCTGCCGCTGGCTGAAGTACAGACCACGCAGGCGGCTGACTACATGACGCTGCTTTCTGCGCCGACCATCGTTGCCTCAGAGACGTCTGTGGGCGAGGTGGCGCGATGAGCCGTGAAGCGAACCCTGCCACCGCCGACACGCCGCAGGTGCTGCTGGAACATCACCTGAAGCAGTTGCGGCTGCCGACCTTTCTGCGCGAGTACGACAAAGTGGCGCGGCAGTGCGCCGCCGAGGGCGTCGATTATCCGCGCTACCTGCTGCGTTTGACCGAACAGGAGTTGCTGGACCGCGAACGGCGGGCCACCGAACGCCGCATTCATCAAGCACGTTTTCCGGTGGTCAAGAGCCTGGACACCTTTGAGTTTATCGCCATTCCGGCGGTCAACAAGGCGCTGGTGCTGGAGTTGGCACGCTGCGAGTTCCTGCTGCGGCGCGAGAACGTGTTGTTGCTGGGTAACAGTGGTACCGGGAAAACTCACCTCGCTCTGGCTCTCGGCCTATCGGCCTGCCAACACGGCCATCATGTGCGTTTCACGACGGCGGCGGCGATGGTGCACGAGCTGCTGGAAGCCCGCGATGAGAAACGGCTGCTGCGTTATCAGAAGCAGATGGCCGGCTACGAACTGCTGATCGTCGATGAACTGGGATTCGTGCCGCTGTCTAAATCCGGCGCCGAACTGCTCTTCGAGGTCTTCAGCCAGCGCTACGAACGTGGCTCGACGCTGGTGACCAGCAATCTCCCGTTCCAGGAGTGGACGGAGGTACTCGGGTCGGAACGACTGACTGGGGCCCTGCTGGACCGGCTCACCCACCATGTTCACATCCTGGAGATGAACGGCGAGAGCTACCGCCTGAAGCAAAGCAAACGGAAACGAGGCTCGCAGCCCGACTCTTGATCCGACAACCGCTACGGTGAACACGCCTCGGGGAGGAGAACGTCTTCCGCTACGGCCTTAACGCGCCGCCTTTCAGGCGGCGCAGGCCTTCGCTACAGACGTCCTCCTCCCCGACAATCCCCGATCTCCTACATGTTCAACTGGTCTACTTTTACTCCGCCGCAGTGGTCTAGTTTTGCTCCGCCCTTGACAATCTGAGCGGCGGCGTTACAGGCCCATTCGGCAACTGCTTTCGTGCCAAGCAAAAAAGTGAAGCTCGATCGCGCATCCGGTGGCTCTTCACTCAGAGACACGGGGTCATAGACCGTAGAGCAATGGACTGTGGTGCCAACGGCAGCCGTAATCGAGCCCGGCGTTCCCTCATGCAGAATGTTCAAGGATCTGAGCTTTTCGACCACACGAACGGGACTGCCGGCAGTTGCTTTAGGCCCGCCCGCGGATAGAAAGTATTCATCTCCCTTGAAATGCACCAGCTCGTTCCGGGTTTCGATAAGCACGGAAAAGTCTTGGTACGGTGCGGCACCTTTAGTGTAGGTTTTTCCTGCCAGAACAAGACGTGCTAATTGAAACCTTGCTTGTATCTGTGCCCGAGACTTTTCAACGTCCTCCATCACGCTTGCGAAAGTGGATACCACTGAGGGTTCGTCCGGGAGTCCCTGAGTCTCGTTAGCTAAGTACGTCACTTCGCTCAGGAAAGCTTCTAGGGAAGCGGCGGCAAAAACGATGCTTACCAAAGCGTCCATTTGCCCCCGCGTCTGGGCGGGGCGTTAATGCGTTTCAGAGCGGCTACCGCAACACCAAACAGGGGTGCTGCGTTGGACATCCATACCTTGATTACCAGTCTCTGGGGAACGCTCGTCAACTTTCACCCTCGCTTTGCCCGGCACGCTGGCGGGCGGAATCGCCAGTAAAAGAACCCGATAGCTGATTGTAACGGCTACGACGCAACTTGCTAGCTGGTCGGAGCCTTACCCCACGACCCTTTCAGGTCTGCGGATTTTAAGTCCCACCCCGGCACTTACTAAGTGCCGCGTTTCTGTGTGTTTGCAGTGGCTTGCGATAAGGTGGCGTTACGTTCTGTGACGTTCGGTGATGGTCGGTTTCATCCCATTGGGCACAAATTGGGCACAGCGCTTTGGGGTGAACCACCTTCGTTGAGACAATTCTCGATTGGCACACGTTCAGTTGGACAGTCACTTTCACGGGTGATGCCGGACACATCCGATTGCAGGATGGGCGAGGATAATCCTCCGCATGGAATTGAACCTCACCTTCTTCTGGACAGGATTGGCGACTCTTCTTTACCAAGTCGGAAGGGCGACGAAAACAATGACGTACCGAGAGCTAATAACCCCCTAGCAAGAAGCGAACCGATCGCGGGGAAGCGCCCGATAGTTAATATTTCTTACCCGCGTTCCCACTGTCAACGAATACGCCACAACGAGATCGGTAGCAAATTCCAGACCTACGTGGTTCCGGTATGTAATCGTCAGCGGAACCACCTCTTCGCCGTTTAGGTAACGGTCGCCAGTTGCCCACTCCATCTGAAGCAATATTTCAAAGGCGTGTACGCCCGGAATATCGTCCCTGAACATTGTTACCGTAGCCGGAATGATGTCTGTAGCATTTGGGGGAAGCGAAGAAACTTCCCCAAATGTCACCTCTCCAAGTTTCATCCGAATTACGCCGATACGAACGTCCAGCGCTTCCTGTTTACCGCTGTTTACGACATAGACGGGGCGCTCTTCAGGCCATCCGTTTTTAGCGTCGAACTTAAGTCTCTCACCCATGAACTTGACGACGACATGCGGGTATTCATCCCTTAAAGATGTCAACTCGGCAATCTCCGCGCCGAGGGCGTCTATCTTTTGCCGTAAAACCAGTTCTTTATCGCGGCCGCTCCTCTCTGCGTCCTTGTAAACCCAATACGGCGACATCCCAATCCGAAACAGGGATACGGCAGTCAGCGCAATCACTGGAGTTGCCCATAGACTGTGTGTCACGGAATATTCCCACCGAGGAACAAAATGGACCGCACAAGCGGCAAGAACCGAACATGCACCGGCAATGTAGTCCGCCATAGACCACGTTCCCTTGAGCGCTTTTGCCAAGCAGAGACGAAGAAATCCCAGAAAACCAATTCCACCAAGCGATGCGAGCATCTCCGTCATTTGGCAGGATTGTACGCCACCATTGAACCGTGACCCCCATCACAGACACGGACTCATCCCGATAGAACAATCGGCGCGAGGAAATAATCGTGCCGATAAGCGAACTCAACTACAACCTGCTTCAGTTATTGCGGGATTACAAGGATGCGATTCATTACCGAGAGGCGTACAGGATTTTGCTCTTGCAATATCAGCCCGTGCTCCCGCAACCGATGATTCAAAACGCGCTAGACGCCGTTCAGCCTCTTCTTGACCGAAAATTTCTGCAAGCCGAGCAAGAACTGCAGGACGGAAAAGATACGCTAAAGGTTCTTGACGAGTTTCTTCATCCTGAAAACTGACCTGAACGGTTGGGTCGCCAGTCAAAGCATGGGCATCAAGATACTCTGAACTGCCGCCGTCAAGCCAATGAACGAGAGCGGCGAGCAACTCGCCGTCGCGCTCCTCCAGGCCCTAAGTGTTAGTTCGCCAGCACACCCCTGCAATATCAGCATTTTATGAGTCCCCTCACTGCTGTCCGGTTAAAAGTCGAACAGAATCAGTTGGTTGGCATTTTCGGTGAAATTGGAATCCAGGTCAACGCTCTGAAGGGCGCATAAAATGGGCGTTTTCTCGAAGAGCGTGAGGCTGAGAATCTGTAGAATTTGGTACAGGCTGGCTTCCAGACCCAACCGCTTGCGCACGATCGCCACCAGCACATACACGGATACCGCAATCCAGATTTGAGTCTTCACCGCGTTCTCGCTGGTGCCATAGAAAGCCTTGATCCGAAGGTGCTGTTTGATCCATTTGAAGAACAGTTCCACCTGCCAGCGCTGCTTTTAGATTTGGGCGATGGTCAATGCCGGAAGCGTGAAGTTGTTGGTCAGAAACTTCAGACGCTTGTTGGTTTCAGCATCGCAGTAGCTTACCTTCCGTAGCGCATCTGGGTACACCGACGCCGACTCGAAGGAGGACAGAATCACGGTCTGGTCCGAGCAGACGCCCGTGCTCTTGTCCACCGGACGCGAGTAGCGCCGCTGCAGCAACACGTTCGACTTGGTGCGCACCACGAAGAAGGCCGAGCTGAGCGTCAGCAGGAACAACCGTTGGAAATCGACGTAGCCGCGATCCATGACATAGAAAGCTCCGGCTTCCGGCATGATCTCGTCCAGCATATTGACGTCATGCACCTTGCCATCGGTAACGCGGATAAAAGTGGGAATGTTACCGCGCAGATCCAGCAGCGTGTGCAGCTTGACGGCGGCCTTGCGTCGACGAAACCGCGCCCAGGGAAACAAAGTCAGACACAGATCGATGGTTGTCGAATCCAACGCATACAGGCTCTGCTCCAGATCGACGCCCATTGCATCGCCAGCATACAGCCGGCGCGCGGTCGCAATCAGTGTCTGCGCGAAGTCGGCGTAGATACGCCAGTCGCGCGATTCGTTGGCATCGGCTAGCGTCGAGCGCGCCACGCTGGTGCGGAAGCCCATGTGGTACAGCTTGCCACCTACCGCGCCCAGGCAGGTCTCGATGTCCCGCAGACTCTCTCGATAGGTCAACTGGGCGAAGGCCATCGCCAGATATTGATCCCAGCAGGAGAAGTGCTTCGCGTAACGGTCCCCACGATAGGTGCCCACGCACTTGTTAAACTCCTTGTGGGGCATATGCTCAATCAGTTGGGCAAACACGGTGCGGCCGGAGTTCATGCCCCATTCTTGCCGCTCCCGTTCGCTGCTTCCAAACTCCGTTTGCGGGCCGCTTTCAATCCACATTTCCTTTTTGAAGTTCGTCGCGCGTTGGGAGTGGATCGCCGCCCGCTAAAGAGGCAGTCAAGATTCCCGTGATTGGCAACGGCGACATTCGCTCGCCCGAGGAAGCCGCCGCCATGGTCGCGCAGACCTCATGCGACGCCGTCACGATCGGCCGTACCGCCGCTTCGAATCCCTGGATCTCCGCCAGATCGAGCAGTACACGCGCACCGGCAGCTACGACACGCCGACCGATGCCGATCGCTACAACATGATTCGCACCTACTTCACCATGCTGGCCAACGAGCAGGTTCCCGGCGCGGCCGGCAAGATGAAGCAGTTCGCCGCATGGTTCACCCACGGAGTCGCCCACGGTGCGCAACTGCGCAAGGCGGTTTACGAGTCCCACAATGAGGTAGAGATCCTTGTTGCCGTGGATCGCTTCTTCGAGTCCCTGCTCTCGGGCCAACTAACTCCGGTTGCTTCAACCGCCCAGGCTCAAGCCTCAGTGTCGCATCTCGAACTCACGCCATCGGTTCAATAGAGCTATCGTTATTGTCTTGCTGGCAACTGACAACTAACCACTGACCACTGACAACTTTCTTCCCACCCACCACCTCAGTGGAATTGACATTATGAATTTATAATGTCACATTCACACACCAATCGTAGCATGACTATGCTTGGGTGACCAAAGATCAGATCACGCGAGATCGTATCCAAGTGATCGGTGAAGTTCGGCACCTGATCCGACTCATCCCTCATCGGCCCATTCGCAGAGCAGTTGGTCAATTTCCCGAGATCAACTCGCAACAAGCTCATAGCGGCTCCTTTTTCCGCTTCGGTTTTCAGCTCGTGCGCCGTTCGTCATCCCCGCACGTTGGAACCCCCGGAAGGGTATATAGTGGCTGGCTATTGGGAGCCAAAACGGAAATTCCGGATAACTTAATTTTATTACCTACAATGACTTACGGCGCGCTACTTTGGAAGGGAGATTGTCTCACCATCACAGTGCATCTCTCAGAGGAGTACATCGCCGTTGGGCGCTAAAGGGAAAATCGGTTTAGGCACTTCTATTCTAGTTAGTTAAAGGAAACGAAGTGAATCCAACAATCTCTGCTCCTAGCGAAAAGCAGCTTGTGGCCGGAGTTAATACTCCACTGCCATTGCGGATGATTAGGTCCGGCTGTATTTGGAACACTTTTCACAGAGGCAGACTTACACCCAGCACCATAATAAGGAGGTTGTACATGTTACGGAAACTCTGTCTTGTGTTGTGCCTCGTGGGACTTGCTTGTCTTACGGCCTATGCTGATATTCCCTTTAGCGGATCGGGATCGAGTGGAACTATAGCTCCCGGGCAACCGTTCACATACGATGCTGACGGTGCCATCGTGGAAGGCGACTGGGGAGTTCCCGGGGTTGGTTCTGGAATCCTTACTTGGACCGATCCCACCACAATCCACGATTTTGAAATCACCTTCACCCTGGGGTCGGGTACGATTCTTGATCCGGCGCAGGTAATCATTGGCAATATGTCGGCTTGTGCCGGCAGCAGCGGCGGCGGAACCACGTTTTGCTCCATCGCCGGGAGTATGGCTTTCTTGTGGACTGCCACACTGAATAGCACCGATACCGGGATCACGTTCGTTGCGCCTGCGGGAGGGGACTTGGTGACTGGCGACACCTTCTTCACCAACATCTTCTTTTCGGGTCCAGATCCAAACGGCGCGGCGTTCTCGGGCGCCTGGACAACAGGAGGAGCAACGACTCCTGAACCCAGCAGCCTGCTGCTGCTTGGCTCCGGCGTCGTCGGATTTGCGGAACTGCTGCGCCGCAAGCGCAACGTCTGAGTTGCGGGAAAGCCTGGCTGTCCTTATTTGGGGGGCGGGCGGTTGCAATGACCTTCCGTCCTCACGTCTCCGCTGAGATCTCCGGGCTGCTACGGGCTAAGGGCTGGAACAGAGGTTCGCCTCGCGGAGGTTCGGTTTTAACGTCTTCGTTCTGTTGTCTCCACTCATTCCACTTTAGAAATACGCTCTGAGCTCTACTACCAACAACTCGATGGGCTGCGGGCTTTGCGCGGAGAAGTACGGCGCAATGTTTTTACCGACAGCCGGAAACATGGCGCGACAAGGTTGCTGCCTCAGGTTCCTTGCATCGGCCGGGTTCGGGCCACTCTTTTGATCGCGCTTTAAGATACGTTCCTTTTTTTTTGAGAGGCTCCGGTCGCGGAGTGCGGATGGCTCTGCGCTGGCGGTTTCTTGAGAGCATGTTTTTGCAGCTGCTGCTTGAGTTCCTGCCTCACTAATCGAGACGCTGTCTGAGGCAAGGTCATCCCTATGAATGCGGCGGTCAGAGGCCCCGGTTGATCCAGTCCTGCATCGGGTAACCAAAACCCATCGGCCGGCAAACTCGCTGTCTGCCCCGACCTAGCTGAAGTGGTGCATCCGCCTTCAAATCATTCCCGGCGTCAAAGTCGCTTATCTCGCTAGCAATCAACCGCTTACGCCAACCTGACGCAAGTTTCCCCGGACAGCAGTGGAGTCCCCTATTGTCAACCTAAGTCAAGCACTGGTTCGTTGATATAAGCGACCGCATCCAAAACTTGAAAACCATTGATTAAATGGCGGAATCAAGTGAGATGCTCCGCTAGTGTAGATTACGCCCGGGCGGGGATTCCCCAAGCATACGGGGTCTATCGTTCGATGTCTGATCCAGCAAAACGCGACGACAAGCTTAGCAATGCCAAGAATCGCCACCCATAGGTGGCCTGGATATCCGGCTCGCTGCTCCTTCTTCTTCTTTTGTTCAGCCTTCGCAATTCCGTCAGTCAAAACTAATTCGAGATACTCGCCCAGTTCCTTTTTGGAGTCCTGCTCCAGATCTGTCTCGATTCGCGACTTAAGAGTCTTTTCTTCGTCTTGAGATAGACCTTTGACGTAACGCGCGATCCAGTCACCAATGACCTTTTCCCGCACCGCTGCTCTTAAACGCTGCTTTAACCGTTCTCGGCGTTGTGCTGCAACTTCTTCCAACAGGAAAGGTTCCAGCTCCTCCCATCCTTTCAAGCTTACTTCTCCGTGAGGAATTAGCAGCGGAATATCCAGCAAATAGTCCCAAGTCACGTCCAATAGGTCCGCCCTGGAATCGAGTGAGAAGAAAAGGGCCAGGAGTGCGCATTCGGGAGAAACATTTGATGGGGCCTGAGTCGCGGCTTCGTCCATTTCGACGCTCCCTGCCTCTGCGTAGATTGTTGCCCGCCTCCAGAAGAGGATAAGCGTGCTGGACGGCAGCATTATGGAATGCAGAGATTTCTCCATTGAAACCCGCTGCAGCGATATTCTGAAGTGCGTCTATCACAGCTTGCGGTGACTTGGACAGGGCTGCGCTGTTGCCCCTCCAGCGACTCTTAACAAACTTGATTCTCTGATTTCCGAGAAAATCAATTGGGCCACAACCGAAGTGTGCTGCTAGCTAGTCTGTTGATACTAAAATGGTTACCTGTAATCCTGGAACCAGCTTCACCGTCATTCGCATTTGATTAACATTGATTGTTTGGCTGAAATCAAGTCCTTCACACGTCCCATTGTTTTGATCGGAAATGAGCCGGATCATGAGCAATTTGTGCTGCGCTGCCCTCTGCTTCCCGTTGATGACAACGAGCATCGGCAAATTGCAGCGATGGTCCGGTCTGTCGATTGTGGATGCGGTCTGCTTGTCCAAGGATGAACTGCTGCAAAAGGGCAAGGTGTTCCGCGTCCGCACCAAGCGGCGGAAGACCGGCGCTCCCATCAACAACGTCATTCCCTCATGGCTTGGAACAGAACTGTTGCGGGTCAAGAACGGAAACCCGACTTACTTTTTCATCTCGGGCGAGGCCACAACGAAAGGCGCAGTGAGCACGATTGACAAGATGTATCGCCAAGTTTTCCATAAAGCCGGGATTGACGGCACATCCCATATGTTCCGGCACACGTTTTCTGTGGAATTGCTCAAGGCGGGAGTGGACATCCGCAAGGTCAGCCGTGCGCTAGGGCACAGCTCCGTGGTCATCACAGAGCGGTATTACGCGAAGTGGAACAAAGCGCAGCAGGACATCCTTGACGGCGACCTAGCGGGGCGTGGAAGGCATAAGGACGCCGGGTCCAAGGGCGGCAAGACCGGCTGGACATGCTCGTAAGCGCCACGTGGGAGAAATAGCAGTTTGCGCGCCAACACGGGGAAACCGGTTTTTCACCACGGTGCAGCTACCTCATCCGTTAGGGCACTCGCGCAACCCTTGGGCCAAGCTCCCAAAGCGGCCCATCAAAGGGGATCGCGGGCGCGGGCGTCGGCTGCCCGACCGTTAGGTTTCGAACCCAACTGTCCGGCCATCGATGCCGCTCGCATCTCATAGAAGCCGGTTTCACCACAGCAAGCGCGAAGACCCGAAGCGCAGCGTGAGATGGTTCATGTTCCAGGACGCTGGGCAATGCGATAAGTCTCCGACTGCCGACGATCCGTCCAGAATTGTCAGAACCGGCTTTCCCCTGCTTGCAT
>Ga0207926_1000806_pt1 | contig 15346 bp, 14 predicted proteins | sample NGESurdeep072012_8_FD_184454 | JGI IMG/M metagenome (GOLD analysis project Ga0207926, IMG submission 184454) | Arctic peat soil microbial communities from Barrow, Alaska - NGEE Surface sample 210-1 deep-072012 (SPAdes) | ecosystem: Environmental > Terrestrial > Soil > Wetlands > Peat ...
TCGACTATGCGTACTTTTTTCGGAAGCGTCATGGCAGGAGCAGTTCCTTAGAGGCCATTTCAGAATTACCGAAATGGCCCCTGATTTAGGGGAGCATGAGGGATGCGCCCCGAAGGAAGTCCCCTCGGGGGATATCCCCTCATATTCAAAGAGGCTCTTAATCCTTCTCCAGCTCGAAGCCGAGCAGTTCGGCGCCTTCGGCGACTTGCTCCCCGACCTTGTAATGGATTTCCGTTACCGTGCCCGTCGCCGGCGCAATGATGGTGTGCTCCATTTTCATCGCTTCCAGGATGACGAGCGGCGTGCCTTTCCCGACCTTGGCCCCGGCCGTGGTCAGGACCGCGATGATCTTGCCCGGCATCGGGGCGGCGAGGTTTCCGCCGCGCGCGTCGGTCTCGATTTCATGCAGGGCGGGATCGTGCAGCTCCAGCCGGTAGCGCGTGCCGCGGAAGAACACGTCCAGCGTCTGCCCCGAGCGCACCACGTTCGCGCGCAGCACGACGTCTTCGAGCCAGGCCGTCAGGCTGCCATCGGCCTGCCAGGCGCCGGTGAGGGCGTGCCTGCCGCCGGGAAGCTCGAGCTCGTAGCGGCCGGGGCGGTAATGCGCCGTGACCGCCTGCTCGTGTTCCCCCTGCCTGAATACCAGAATGTGATGGTTGTCCTGGTTGAGGCGCCAGCCGTCGCACGCGCCCCAGGGCGAGCAGGGGTCGGCCGAGCCGGCGGCGCGCTCCCTTGCGCGGCGCTCGATCGACAGCAATTCGGCCAGCGCGGCGAGCGCAAGCACCTCGTCGCCCGCGACCGGCGGCGCAGGGACGAGCAGGGCGCGGTTGCGCTCGATCAGGCCGGTATCCAGATCCGCGGTGGCGAACGCCTCGCAGGCGACCAGCCGCGCCAGAAATTCGGTATTGGTGGTGACGCCGACGACCTGGAATTGTTCCAGCGCGCCGCGCATGCGCGCGAGCGCCGCAGACCGGTCCGTGTCCCAGACGATCAGTTTGGCGATCATCGGGTCGTAAAACGGCGCGATCGCGTCGCCCGCGCGCACGCCGGTGTCGATGCGCACATGGCGCGACTCGGCCGGCGTGGACAGGTGCGTGATGCGCCCGGTCGAAGGCAGAAAGTTCTTCGCCGGGTCCTCGGCATAGATGCGCGCTTCCAGCGCGTGGCCGGTGATGGCGAGCTCGTCCTGCGACAGCGGCAGCGGCTCGCCGCAGGCTACGCGCAACTGCCATTCCACCAGGTCCAGCCCGGTGATCATTTCGGTCACCGGATGCTCGACCTGCAGCCGGGTATTCATTTCCATGAAATAGAACGTGCCTGCGCTTTTCCCGTCGCCCGGTTCGGCGATGAACTCCACCGTGCCGGCGCCGACGTAGCCGATCGCCTTGGCCGCGGCCACCGCGGCCACGCCCATGCTGTTGCGCCGCGCCTGGGTCATGCCCGGCGCCGGCGCTTCTTCCAGCACTTTCTGGTGGCGCCGCTGCACCGAACAGTCGCGCTCGAACAGGTACAGCGCGTCGCCCTGCGTGTCGGCGAACACCTGGATCTCGATGTGGCGCGGGCGTGTCAGGTATTTTTCCAGCAGCACGCGCTCGTCGCCGAAACTCGATTTGGATTCGCGCTGGCAGGAGGCGAGCGCGCCAGCGAAATCCGCGGCTTTGTCGACGATGCGCATGCCCTTGCCGCCGCCGCCGGCCGAAGCCTTGATCAGCACCGGATAGCCGATCCTGTCCGCCTCATGCTGCAGCAAGGCCGCATCCTGAGCCTCGCCGTGATAGCCGGGCACCAGCGGCACGCCGGCCTTGCCCATGATGTGTTTGGCCGCGCTCTTGCTGCCCATGGCGCGGATTGCCGCGGCCGGCGGCCCGATGAACACCACGCCCGATTTCGCGCAGGCCTCGGCGAAGTCCGCGTTCTCGGAGAGGAAGCCATAGCCGGGGTGAACCGCCTCGGCGCCGGATCGCCTGGCCGCTTCGAGGATCTTGTCGCCGCGCAGGTAGCTGTCCCTGGCCGCGGCGGGACCGATGCAATACGCCTCGTCGGCGAGGTCGACGTGGCGCGCGCCGGCGTCGGCTTCGGAATACACCGCCACGGTTTTCACGCCCAGGCGCCGCGCGGTCGTGATCACCCGGCAGGCGATCTCGCCGCGGTTGGCAATCAGAATTTTCTTGAACATAATTGTCTAATCGCGAACGGCGCAGCGGTCGCAGGGAAAAACCAAGCCATTCACGCTGCGCCCTTCGCGTCCCCCGCGGTTCACGCCTTCTTTCCTTTGGTTACCTTCTTCGTGCCTGGTTTGCTTGTTTTGGTCCACGCAGGTTTGCGCTTTTCCAGGAAAGAGCGGATGCCCTCCTTGCCGTCGGCCGAGGTACGCGTGGCGGCGATGCGCGCGGCGGTGTCGGCGATCATTTTTTGGTCTATCGGGGCGCGCGCTACGGCGCGGATCAACTCCTTGCTCGCTGCGATCGCGGCCGGGCTCGCAGACAGCAGGTGACCGAGCAGGGCGTTGACGCAGGCGTCGAGCTCGTCCATGCGGACGATGTCGTGGACCAGACCGATGCGGAACGCCTCGGCGGCGGTGAAGCGTTCGGCGGTAAGGAAGTAGCGCCGCGCATGGCGCTCGCCCATGGCGGCGACCACGTAGGGGCTGATGGTGGCCGCGATCAGACCCAGCTTGACTTCGGACAGGCAGAACTCGGCCTCCTGCGCCGCCACCGCGATGTCGCAGGCCGCGACCAGGCCCATGCCCCCGGCAAAGGCCGGGCCGTGCACGCGGGCGACGGTCGGCTTTTTCATCATGTAAATGGTGTTGAGCATTGCGGTCAGCGCCATGGCGTCGGCGTGGTTCTCCTTCAGGCTGTAGCCGGACATTTTTTTCATCCAGTTCAGGTCGGCGCCGGCGCAGAAAGCCGGCCCGTGCCCGGCCAGCACCACCGCGCGCAGGCTCTTGTCGGCATCCGCGGCTTTGAACGCCTGCGTCAGCTCGGCGATCATGGTTTCGTTGAATGCGTTGCGCACCTCCGGCCGGTTCATCCAGATCACGCCGACGCCGTGTTGTGCTGCGATTTGCAGGGTTTTGTATTTCATTTCTTGTCCTTTGTTTAAGCGGCGGCGCAAGCGAATGCGGCCGTTACATTCTGAACACGCCGAAGCGCGTAGTTTCGATCGGCGCGTTGAGCGCGGCCGAGAGCGCCAGGCCGAGCACCCTGCGGGTATCTTCAGGCGCGATCACGCCGTCGTCCCACAGCCGCGCGCTGGCGTAGTAAGGGTGCCCATGGCGGTCGTACTGCTCCAGAATGGGCTGCCTGAACGCCGCTTCCTCTTCCTTGCTCCAGCTGCCGCCCTTGGCCTCGATGCCGTCGCGCTTGACCGTGGCGAGCACGGAGGCCGCCTGCGGCCCACCCATGACGGACACGCGCGCGTTCGGCCACATCCACAGGAACCTGGGCGAATAGGCGCGGCCGCACATGCCATAGTTGCCGGCGCCGTAGCTGCCGCCGATGATGACGGTGAACTTGGGCACGCGCGCGCAGGACACCGCGGTGACCATCTTGGCGCCGTCGCGGGCGATGCCGCTGGTCTCGTATTTCTTGCCCACCATGAAGCCGGTGATGTTCTGCAGGAACAGCAGCGGAATGCCGCGCTGCGAGCACAGTTCGATGAAATGCGCTGCCTTAAGCGCCGATTCGGAATACAGGATGCCGTTGTTGGCGACGATGCCGATCGGATAGCCGTAGATATGGGCGAAGCCGGTCACCAGCGTGGTGCCGTAGTTCTGCTTGAATTCGTCCAGCTCGCTCGCGTCGACGAAGCGTGCGATCACCTCGCGCACGTCATAGGGCTTGCGCGTGTCGGCGGGGATGACGCCGCGCAACTCTTCGGCCGGATACAGCGGCTCGCACGGCTCGCGCAGCGCCGTGCTCACCTGCTTCACGCGGTTCAGGTTGCCGACGATGGTGCGGGCAATCGACAGGGCGTGCGCATCGTTCACCGCATAATGGTCGGCGACCCCCGACTGGCGCGTGTGTACGTCGGCGCCGCCCAGTTCCTCGGGCGTGACGATCTCGCCGGTGGCGGCCTTCACCAGCGGCGGTCCGGCCAGAAAAATCGTGCCCTGCCCCTTGACGATGATAGCCTCGTCCGACATCGCCGGCACATAGGCGCCGCCGGCGGTGCACGAGCCCATCACCACCGCGATCTGGGGTATCCCGGCTGCCGACATGTTAGCCTGGTTGTAGAAAATGCGGCCGAAGTGCTCGCGGTCCGGAAACACTTCTTCCCAGGTGGGCAGGTTGGCACCGCCCGAATCCACCAGGTAAATGCAGGGCAGGTTGTTCTGCGCCGCGATCTCCTGCGCGCGCAAATGCTTTTTCACCGTCATCGGGAAGTAGGTGCCGCCCTTCACCGTGGCGTCGTTCACCACGATCATGCATTCCTGGCCCAAGACGCGGCCAATGCCGGTGATGATGCCGGCGCAGGGCGCCTCGTTGTGGTACATGTCCAAGGCGGCGAGCTGCGACAGTTCGAGAAAGGGCGAGCCCGCATCGAGCAGGGTGCGCACGCGCTCGCGCGGCAGCAGCTTGCCGCGGGCGACATGCTTGGCGCGCGCGGCCTCGCCGCCGCCGAGCGCGACCTGATCGATCCTGGCGCGCAGGTCGGTGACCAGCGCCGACATCGCCCCGGCGTTGGCACGGAATTCGGCTGAGCGCGCGTTGAGGTTGGTTTTCAGTGTGCTCATGGCAGGCGGCAGGAGGAATGGGATCGGCGCGGGTATGGCGGACCGGGGTCGCACGCCCGAAAAAGGCATTATAGCAACCACCGGCCCGCGCATTGGTCCGCGAGTCAATTGACTTCGCTGCCTCGCTCGCGCATCATTTCGCCAGCGTCGCGAAGGTTCTGGCGGAAGCGGCAATTTCATCCGAAACCGTAGTCGATAACCCCACCCACATGCCCCGCATCCTGCTGCTCTACGCCACCACCGAAGGCCAGACCGCGCGCATCGCCGAGCGCATCGCGCACACGCTCCGGCACCGGGGGCACAGCGTGGAAGTGCTGCCGGCCGACACGGCGCGGAGCAATCTCGATCCGGCGGCGTATGACGGCGTGATGGTCGGCGCTTCGATTCACTATGGCCACCATCCCGCTTACCTGCGCACCCTGATGCGCCGGCACCGTGGCGCGCTTGCCACCCGGCCGTGCGCCTTTTTCTCGGTGAGCCTCAGCGCCGGCGGGCCGCGCCCGAAACCCAAGGCGGCGCAGCGTTATCTGGACAAATTCCTGCGCCAGACCGGCTGGCAGCCGCAATTGACGGCCAGTATTGCCGGAGCGGTCAAGTACAGTGTGTACGGCCCGATCAAGCGCCTGGTGATGATCGTGTTTGTCGGCTTGGGCGGCGGCGACACCGACACGACGCGGGATTACGAGTACACCGATTGGGACGCCGTAGAGCGTTTCGCCGACGCATACGCGCAGCGCTTGACACAGGCGTAACAGGTACCTTGATGGCGGGTGCGGCAGCCGACGCCCGCGCTTAGCCGCTGTTGAGGGTGTTGAACAGCATCTTGGCCCCGAACGGGATGGAAACGGAATCGAACATTGATTTCTCCTAATGAAGAAACACAACGGGGCGTCTCATACCCGGCGGCCGACTATGACCAGGTCGCGCTCAACGCCGTCCAGCGATGCGACACGCGGTAGCTCGCCCCACCTGCCAAAGCCGAATTTTTCAAACAGTCTCAAGCTTGGTTCATTGTGACCAAAGATGAAGCCGAGCAGCGTGTTCAGGCTGATCGACGGTGCGTGCGTTATCGCTTGTGTCAATAGATAGGAACCCAGTCCGCGGTTGCGAAAAGAATCGTGTACATAAACGCTAAGCTCGGCGGTCTTGTCGTACGCAGGTCGCCCGTAAAACGCCGAGAAGCTTAGCCAGGCGGCAATATGGCCTTCGCCTTCGACCACCCAGAGAGGCCGGACATCCGGATGGTGATCCTCGAACCATTTGACCCGACTCTCGACCGAAACAGGCTCGGTGTCGGCGGTTGCTTGCCGAGACGGAATGGTGGAGTTGTAGATATCCACGATCTGGGCTAGATCGCCGCGTGTGGCCAATCGGTGAGTGAATGACACTATCGCCTCGTCGATCAGGGAAGCGTTGCAATCAACGCGGTCTGGATTTGCGCAGGGCCGGGTTGAGGATGTCGATATCCGCCTGAACCTGCTCGCGACTTCGTTCGTATACAAGCTCCCGCCCCATCACGCTCCCGGCGTATGCCAGACCGTTTCGAGTCGGAGTCAGCGTGCACTTGACGTTGTGGATACCCTCGCCGAGCACAACCTCGATCCCGCTGGCTCGCTTGCTGAGGACCACGACCTCCATGGTCTGCCCGTTTTCCATTCGTACCTTGATCTTCTCTATGTTCATCGGCTGATCAACTCCGGTTGCTGGGTGTTGAATGAGTCTGCGCGGGAAGCAATCTAACTTGAAGCCGACCGCCGAAAACGGGGTCTGAATGTTCCATTTTGCGCCGTGGCTCGCCGTCCTTCAAGCCGCTCAACGCTCAACGCGCGATCGATATTGCGCGGGGCCGGCCTAATACTTCCAGCCGCCGCTGGCGAGCCACTTCTCGACCTGTTCAAGGCGGTCGGCGCCCCAGAAGGCCTCATCGTCGATGACGATATAGGGCGAGCCGAACGCGCCGCGGCCGATGGCCTTGTTCACCTCGGTTTTCAGCAGATCCTTGATCGCCGGATCGTTGAGGGCGGCGCGAACCTCTTCCGCATTCAGCCCGTACTTGGCGCACACGGCGATGGTGTCATCCGGGTTGGAGATGTTGATGTCATCGACGAAATAAGCGCGATACAGGGCGGCGGCGAGCGCCTTCGCCTGATTCGGGTCTTTCCGGGCCAGCCAGTAGAAAGCGCGCGCAGGCGCTTGCGAGGATATCGGGAAAGTGGAAGGCAGCTTGAACTCTACGCCGTAGAACTTGGCGCTGCGGGCAAAGTCGCGCCGGGCGTAATCGCCCTTCAACGGCACGCTCGGCAGGGGCGTGCCGCCGGTGATTTTCATCGCGGCGCCGAGCAGGAACGGGCGCCAGGCGACCTCGCGTCCGTACTTCGCCGCCAGGACGTCGATCTTGGTGCTGGCGAAATAGCCGTAGGGCGAGGAAAAGTCGAAATAGAAGTCGATCGGTGTCACCATGTTTTCTCCTTGGTCGAGGTCAGTCTGCGGCGCCAACCGGGGATTGCGCGCCGGCTGCGGATCAGTCGCCGGCGAGCGCGCGCCCTATCACCATGCGCTGGATGTCGCTCGCTCCTTCGTAAATCTGGCAGACGCGCGCGTCGCGGTAAATCCGCTCCACCGGAAAGTCGGCGAGATAGCCGTAGCCACCGTGAATCTGGATCGCATCCGAGCAAACCTTCTCCACCACCTCCGAGGCGAACAGCTTTGCCATCGAAGCTTCCTTCAGGCAGGGGCGGCCGGCATCGCGCAAGGTGGCCGCGTGCCAGACCAGCTGGCGCGCCGCCTCGATTTGCGTGGCCATGTCGGCGAGGCGGAAATTCACCGCCTGGTGCTCGATGATCGGTTTGCCGAAGGTGCTGCGTTCATGCGCGTACCTGAGCGCCGCTTCGAACGCGGCGCGCGCCATGCCCACCGACTGCGCCGCGATGCAGATGCGCCCGCCCTCCAGATTGGACAGCGCGATGCGGTAACCGGCGCCCTCGGCGCCGAGTAGGTTGGCTACCGGCACGCGGCAGTTCTCGAATGTGATCTGCGCCGTATCGGAGGCGTGCTGGCCGAGCTTGTCCTCGATGCGCGTGACCACGTAGCCGGCAGTGTCGGTCGGCACGATGATGGCGCTGATGCCTTTCTTGCCGGCCGCTTTGTCGGTAACGGCGAACACGACTGCGACGCCGGCGTTCTTGCCGCTGGTGATGAACTGCTTCACGCCGTTGAGGACATAATGGTCGCCGTGGCGCTCCGCGCGCGTGGTGATCGCGCTTGCATCCGAACCGGTGTGCGGTTCGGTCAGACAGAAACATCCGAGTAGCCTGCCCTGGGCCAGCGGTTCGAGGAAGGCGCTTTTTTGCGCGTCGCTCGCGTAGCCGTTGAAAATATTGCACACCAGCGTCTGCACGCTGGCGATCGTCGAAGTCGCGCCGTCGCCGGCGGCGATCTCCTCCAAGGTGAGGGCGAGCGAGACGTAGTCCAGCCCGGCGCCACCCCATTGCTCCGGAATGGTGACGCCGAACAAACCCATTGCCGCCATCTCCTTCAGCGCATCGCTCGGAAAAGTGCAATCGCGATCCCAGCGCGCGGCATTGGGCGTGAGGCGTTCGGCCGCGAACGCTCGCACCGAGTCGCGGATCATCTGCTGTTCCTGGGTGAGGATCATGGATAGTCCCGGTCGCGCTTGAGCTGGTTCACACCAGTTCGAGCGCCATCGCGGTGGCTTCGCCGCCGCCAATGCACAGGCTGGCGATGCCGCGCTTGCCGCGGGTCTTGCGCAAGGCGCCGATCAGCGTCACCAGGATGCGCGCGCCGGAAGCGCCGATGGGATGGCCCAGGGCGCAGGCGCCGCCGTGGATGTTGACCTTCTCGTGCGGCAGGCCGTGCTCCTTCATCGCCGCCATGGCCACCACGGCGAAGGCTTCGTTGATTTCGTACAGGTCCACTGTGCCCGCGCTCCAGCCGGTCTTGTCGTAGAGCTTCTTGATCGCGCCGACCGGGGCGGTGGTGAACCAGCCGGGCTCCTGCGCATGGGTGCTATGGCCGGCGACGATGGCCAGGGGCGCGAGCCCGAGCTTCTCCGCCGTCGAGCGGCGCATCATCACCAGCGCCGCGCCGCCGTCGGAGATGGAGCTCGAGTTGGCCGCGGTGATCGTGCCGTCCTTCTTGAACGCGGGTTTGAGCGTGGGAATCTTTTCGAAATTGGCCTTGAATGGCGACTCGTCCCTCTCCATGAAACGCTCGTCCTTGCCCGCCTTCAAGTTCATGGGCGTGATTTCCCAGGCGAAAGAGCCGTTCTTGTTCGCTGCCTGCGCGCGCTCGAGCGAGGCGACCGCGAATTTGTCCTGCTGCTCGCGCGTGAAACTGTATTTGGCGGCACAATCCTCGGCGAAGCTTCCCATCAGCCGGCCTTTTTCGTAGGCGTCTTCCAGGCCGTCGTAGAACATGTGGTCGATCAGCTGGCCGTGCCCCAGGCGGTAGCCGCCGCGCGCTTTCGCGAGCAGATAGGGCGCGTTGGTCATCGACTCCATGCCGCCTGCGACCATGACGTCGTTGGTTCCTGCGGCGAGCAGGTCGTGCGCGAGCATCGCCGCCTTCATCCCCGAGCCGCACATCTTATTGATGGTGGTGCAGCCGGTGGCGAGCGGCAGGCCCGCGCCGAGCGAAGCCTGGCGCGCGGGCGCCTGGCCCTGGCCCGCTGGCAGCACACAGCCCATGATGACTTCGTCCACCTGCTCGGGTTTGATCTTGGCGCGCTCCACCGCGGCGCGGATGGCCGCTGCACCCAACTCGGAGGCGGCGAATTGCTTCAGTTCGCCCTGGAACGCGCCCATGGGTGTGCGCGCGGCAGAGACGATGACGATTGGATCGTTCATGGCTTTCCTTTCAGATATCAGACACGATTAGTGCAGATGCCGCTAGGGCAGAACTTTGCTCTGCCGCGTAGTACGGTATCACTTGGTTTCGCCGAACAGCTCCCGGCCGATGAGCATTCTGCGGATTTCCGAGGTGCCGGCGCCGATCTCGTACAGCTTTGCGTCGCGCCACAGACGACCGGTCGGGGTCTCGTTGATATAGCCCATGCCGCCCAGGGCCTGGATCGCCTCGCCCGCCATCCAGGTGGCTTTCTCGGCGGAGTAGAGGATGGCGCCGGCGGCGTCCTTGCGCGCGCCGGTTCCCTTGAGGTCGCCGCGGTCGAGCGCCTTGCCCACGGCGTAGACGTAGGCGCGGCAGGCGTTCATGGTGGTGTACATGTCGGCGAGCTTGCCCTGCATCAGCTGGAATTCGCCGATCGCCTGGCCGAACTGCTTGCGTTCGTGCACATACGGAATGACCACGTCCATGCACGCGGCCATGATACCCAGCGGTCCGCCGGCGAGCACCGCGCGCTCGTAGTCGAGGCCGCTCATCAGCACGTTCACGCCGCGGCCCATGCCGCCGACGATGTTGTCCTCCGGCACTTCGCAGTCCCGGAACACCAGTTCGCAGGTGTTGGAGCCGCGCATGCCGAGCTTGTCCAGTTTCTGCGCGGTGGAGAAGCCCGGAAAGCCTTTCTCGATCAGAAAGGCGGTGATGCCGCGCGGTCCGGCGCTGGCGTCGGTCTTGGCGTAGACCACCAGCACGTCGGCATCCGGCCCGTTGGTGATCCACATTTTGTTGCCGTTGAGGACGAACTTGCCGCCCTTGTGCTCGGCCTTGAGGCGCATGCTGACCACGTCCGACCCGGCGCCGGGCTCGGACATCGCCAGCGCGCCGACGTACTCCCCGGACAACAACCGCGGCAGGTATTTCTGCTTCTGCGCCGCGCTGCCGTTGCGGTGGATCTGGTTCACGCACAGGTTGGAGTGGGCGCCGTAGGACAGGCCGACGGCCGCCGACGCGCGGCTGATTTCCTCCATGGCGACGATATGGGCGAGATAGCCCATGCTGGTGCCGCCGTATTCTTCGCCGACGGTGATGCCGAGGAGGCCGAGGGAGCCGAGCTTGCGCCACAAGTCAGCGGGGAATTGGTTGGCGCGGTCGATCTCGGCGGCGCGCGGCGCAATCTCGCTCGCGGCAAAATCGCGCACCGTGTCGCGCAACATGTCGACGTCTTCGCCGAGATCGAAGGGCAGGGAAGGAAAGTCGATCATCGTTTCACTCATCCAGTGTTGAAAAGTGCGCTGGCGCCGCGCGTGTGCTGCAGTCACATCGAAGACTTTACTTGCCGTTTACGTAAACATCAATTTAACCCGAGCGCCCAGCCTGGCCTGATTCTCCGCCCTAGCCCGCCGGCTTGCGCGCCTTGCCGTCCGGTTTGCGGCCGCCGGCGAGGATCCTGCGGCATTGCGCCTCGAATACCGCGATTTCCCCCAGCATCTCGTCTATGTCGGCGCGCTGCCGCTCGAGTTGCTCGCGCCGCTCGGCGAGCGCGGCAAGGAATTTCGCCAGTTGCGGCTTCTCGTCCCGGGCCGAATCGTACAAATCGAACATCGCGCCGACCTCGGACAGGGAAAGACCGAGGCGCTTGCCCCGCAGAGTCAGCTTCAGGCGCACATAGTCGCGTTTGCCGTAAATGCGCCGGCTGCCTGAGCGCTGCGGCGCGAGCAGTCCCTGGTCCTCGTAGAAGCGGATGGCGCGCGGCGTGACATCGAATTCGCGCGCCAAGTCGCTGATGCTGTACGTTTCTTCGTGGTGGCGGGGTGCAGTGTTCATATTGCATGGCAACATAACATGGCGGAAATCGCAAATGTTTGCGAAAATTGGGTTTCTTGGAGCTTGCCGAGTCTGACCGTAGCTGCATTCTAGCTTAAGCCGGACCCGGCTCAAACATGGACCCGCAGCAAATCCTGCAATTTCCGCACCCTGGCGCGCCCGCTGCCGGCGCAAGCCTCGAGATCGTTCCAAGCCTGCGTTGGCTGCGCATGCCGCTGCCCTTCGCGCTGGACCACATCAATCTTTGGCTGCTCGAAGACGGACCGGGCTGGACCATCGTCGATTGCGGCATCGCCACCGATCTTACCCAGGGCTTGTGGGAGCAGATCTTCGCTGCGCCGCCGGCTGGCGAACCCTCAGGGGCGCACAGCCGGGCGTTCCAGGCGACGCGCGTGCTGGTGACGCACTACCACCCGGATCATGCCGGCCTCGCGCACTGGCTGTGCGAGCGCTTCGGCGTCACGCTGTGGATGTCCCAGGCCGAATATTTGACTGCCCACGCCATCCGCGAAAACGTCGCCGGCTACACCCCGGACAATCTGCTCGCCATGTACCGCCGGAACGGCCTGGGCGGCGAGGGCCTGGAAAAAATGTCGGTGCGCGGCAACCGCTACCGGCTTGCGGTGCCGGAGTTTCCGCACAGCTATCGCCGCATCATGGACGGCGACGAAATCGCGATCGGTGGCCGCAGTTGGCGCGTCATCATGGGTTACGGCCACGCGCCCGAACACGCGGCGCTGTATTGCTCCGAACTGGGCGTGCTGATATCGGGCGACATGGTGCTGCCGAAAATCTCCACCAATATCAGCGTCTGGTCGATCGATCCGGACGGCAATCCGCTGAAGCAGTTCCTCGACTCGCTCAAACGCTACGCCGGGCTGCCCAACGATACCCTGGTGCTGCCTTCGCACGGGCTGCCGTTTCGCGGATTGCGCGAGCGCGTCGAGCAGCTGGAAGAGCATCACCTGCAGCATTTCCGCGAACTGCATGAGGCCTGCGTGCGGCCGCTGTCGGCCTTCGAGGCGATCCCGACGCTGTTCCAGCGCGAGCTCGACACGCATCAGCTGTTCTTTGCCATGGGCGAAGCGATGGCGCACTTGCATTACCTCTTTTATCAGGGTTCGCTCAGGCGCCAGACCGGCGCCGACGGCGTAGTCCGCTACCTGCAGGACGCTGCATTCCGCAAAGAACCCGTTGCAAAATGAATTTTGCAACGGGCCGATCCAGGGGAGCATGAGGGGAGGCGCCCCGAAGGTCTCGATCCCCCATGAGGGGAAAGTCCCCACCTCTTCGGGTGGTCCCGACCTTCGGTCTCCCACCTCGGGGGATATCCCCTCATATTGTAATCAGCCTCAATCACCGGCAAGCTCTCTGGACAGGCGCTGCAGCAGCAGGCTGCCTTCGACCACCACTTTTTGTCCCGGCGCCAGGCCCGCGATTACGTCGATGCCGCCGTCGGCGCTGCCGCCGGTCTTGACCTCGACCCGGGTGTAGGTGCCGGGCGCGTCCTCGGTGAAGGCAAAGTACTTGTCGCCCGCCAGAAACACCGCCTTGGCCGGAACCTGCACGCCGGGTTTCGTGCCGATGTCGATTTCTGCGGTGACGAACATCTCGCCCTTGAGCTTGCGCTCGCGGTTGTCTACGGATCCGCGCACCTTGATCACCCGCGTAAGCGGATCGATGAAATCGGACACCACGTCGACCGTGGCGGCAAAGGATTGTTCGGGATAAGAGGAGGAGTGCAGCCGCAGCGTCTGGCCACGCTTCAGATGCGCCAGGTCGCCCTCGCTCGCATCGAGCTGTACCCAGAGGCGGCCCGGATCGGTAATCACGAACATGGCTGGCGCATTGGCGAGCACCAGATCGGAACGCAGCTCCTGGCCTGGATTGATGTTGCGCTCGACCACGGTGCCGGCAATGGGGCTTTTCAAAGAGAAGCTCTGGTCGACCGCAGCCTCGTTGCCGCCGTAGAGGCTGATCTTATTCTTCGCGCGTTGCATCTCGGACTGGGCGCGCGCGTAATCGGCCTCGGCCGTCTGCAGGTCCTTGCGCGGCGCGACGCCGCCCGCGTGCAACTCGCGCAGCCGCGCGAGGTTGTTCTGGGCAAGCGCGAAGTCCGTGGCGCCTCGGCGGGCGTCGGCCTGGGCCTGGCCGAACTCGGGCGAAGCGAGCACCGCCAGCACCTGTCCCGGCTTCACCGTGTCGCCCGGATTGGCGAGGATGCGCACCACGCGGCCGGCAAAGGGCGGAAACACGCGCACGGTCTTGCCCTCGTCCCATACTAGCCTGCCGGAAATGCGCAGCGTCGCGGGCTTGCCCGCCTCGGCCGCCTCGGACTTGATCGTCTCCAGCTGCGGCGCGCCCGCAGGAAACACGACCTTGTTGCCGTCTAGCCGGGCATGCGGCGCTTCGGGCTTCTTGTCAGCCTGATCGCAGCCTGCCGCGAGCAGCGCGGCAAGCAAAACCATCCACAGCGAATTTCGCACTCCTCCTCCAATTCTCTTGTGTGGCGCGCCGGTCGGGGTAGCCGGCTTAGCTGCGAACGCCTACTGCATCCCGCCCAATCCCGACTGCCAGGCCGCCAGGGCTTTGGCGTATTCCGCCTGCGCCGACGCGGCGTCCAACTGTATGGCGCGCAGCGTGCGCCGCGCATCCAGCAGGTCCATCACGCCGATGGCGCCGTTCTTGTAGGCGAATTCGGCCGAATCCGCCGACTTCTTCGCCTCGGCCAGCAGACTGTCCTGGTAGCGCGCCAGGCGCTCCGCCGCGGCGCTCACATCCGACAAGGCCTTGGCGGTCTCGGATCGCGCCACGGCGCGCGCACGTTCGAGATTATCGGTAGCCGAATTGTAGGCGCTTTCCGCCTGCGCGATCTCGCCCTCGAAGTAGTACCGGGTGAATAGCGGAGCACTCACGAAGACGCCCCAGGTGTTGCCCGTGCCGGCGCCACTGGTCGCCGCATACAGGGGATTCACCGGGTAGTGATCGAACTGCGCGCCCAGCGTGAGATCGCGTGTCCGCAGGCTCTTCGCCAAGTCGCGCGCGGCCCCGGCCGCTTCGATGCGCGAGCGCGCGGCGCGCACGTCCGGCCGGCGTTCGATCAGCTCGTCCAGATCGGCCGCCGCCGCCGGTTGCGGCGCGGGCCAGGCGTCGGTGGCCTTGAGCAGATCGGCGTGGTGCTCCGTGCCGATCAAATACGCGAGCGCAAGCTGGGCGCGCCTGCGATCGGCCTCGGCGGCACCCGCGTCGTTTTGCGCGCGTAGCGCATCGACGCGGATGCGCGCCACGTCCGAACTGGCGATGTCGCCGGCTTTCAGGCGCAGGTCCGCCGCCTGCAGGCTGTGCCGATACAGCTCCGCAGTGTCGGCGCTGATCGCGACCCGGTCCTGCGCCAGCTGCAGGTCGTAGTAGCTGGCGCGCAGGGCCAGGCGCTGCTGCCGCAGGACGTCGGCCAGGTCCTCGCCGCTTGCCGCCTCCAGCTTTTTCGCGGTGGATACGCGCAGTTCGCGCTTGTTGCCGCGCTCGACCAACTGATCGACGCGGATCGAGCTGTCAACGATCTTGTCGCGCAGCCCGCCGCCGCCAACCCCGACCTGCGGATTAACGGAGCCGACGCCGAGGCTGAGATTCGGGTTGGGGCGCGCACTAGCGGTGAGCGTCGCGGCCTGCGCCGCCTCGACCGCGCGCCGCGCCGTCTGCAGTTCGCGGTTCTTCTGCGCCAGCAGCGCATCGGCCGCGGAGAGGCTGAGGTGCGCCAGATCCGGCGCCTGGGCCTGTGCCTGCGCCATCAGGCCCCACATCAAAAGCAGAGTTATCAGCAGTAAACGCAATTCGTTTCCAAGAGTAAGTCCGGTAGCCCGCTGCCACCAAGCCAATGGCGGCATTCGGCTGCCGCCATTGGCTATTAAGTCGAGTATTATATCG
>Ga0207926_1000811_pt1 | contig 15291 bp, 14 predicted proteins | sample NGESurdeep072012_8_FD_184454 | JGI IMG/M metagenome (GOLD analysis project Ga0207926, IMG submission 184454) | Arctic peat soil microbial communities from Barrow, Alaska - NGEE Surface sample 210-1 deep-072012 (SPAdes) | ecosystem: Environmental > Terrestrial > Soil > Wetlands > Peat ...
GACCGGATAGGCCTCGACTGGAAATCCGGCGCGCCGGAAGCAGCCGACCGCGCGCGGCATATGCTGCGCCGAGGTCACCAGCAGCCAGCGCTCGCCCGGTTTCGGTTTCACAAGCTCTTTGCTGAAGGCGGCGTTTTCCGTGGTGTTGCGGGCCCGCGATTCCAGCATCACGCGCGCACGCGGGACGCCGAAGCTGTCGAGCAACGGATACAAGTAATTTGCCTCCGGCAAGCCATCGGCGAACAGGCTGGCATCACCGCTGGAATAGACGATGCGCGCATTCGGATAGGCGCGCGCGAGCTTGGCAATTGCAATGACACGTCCTGCTTCACCGCCGACCATCGTGTCGCCGTGATCCCGCGAAAGTGCGGGTGTAATGGCCCCGCCCAGCACGACGATGCCGTCCGGCGCTCCGCGCGCCGGATCCCACGGCGGGAAGCGGTTCTCCAACGCATGCGTGAGCACTCTGCCCACCGGCATGAAGCCAGCCAACGCCAAGACAATCAGACTTGCCACCGCAAGCCGCCGGCCGGCGCGCTTGAACCGCGTGGCCATCAGCACGATGCCGGTGAGCCCGAGCGCGATCAGCAGATTCGACGGCAGCAGCAAAAAGGCGACAGTCTTGGAGAGGATAAAAAACATGAGAGTCCGATCTATTCAGACCGAAACAGAAATCTGCCTAACATTTTGTTTGGCGCTTTGATCTTTTCCGAAAACCGGTTCCCACTTTTCGGAATCATGCGCTAGCGCGTCTTCTTCCAGTCCTCATAGCGTTTCTTGTTTTCTTCGTTGGGCGGATAGAGCCCGGGGAGCTTCGCCCCCTTCTCCACTTCCTGCACCAGCCAGCTTTCCAGCAGCTCGTGCTCGGCGCCTTCATTGGCGACGAAATCGGCGAGCGCCTGCGGGATCACCACCGCGCCATCGTCGTCGGCGACGATGATGTCGCCGGGAAAGATCGCGCAGTCGCCGCAGCCGATCGGTTCGTTCCAGCCGACGAAGGTGAGCTGATTGACCGAGGCCGGCGCCGCGATGCCGGCGCACCAGACCGGCAGGCCGGTGGCAACGACGCCGTGCTTGTCGCGCATCACGCCGTCGGTGATCAACGCGTTGACCCCGCGCTTGACCATGCGCATGCACAGGATGTCGCCGAAAATGCCGGCGCCAGTCACGCCCATGGCGTCGGCGACGACGACGCAGCCTTCCGGCATGGCTTCGATCGCGCCGCGGGTGGAGATCGGCTTCGACCAGCTCTCCGGCGTCGCCAGATCCTCGCGCACCGGCACGAAGCGCAGCGTGATGGCCGGACCCACCACGCGCTTGCCGGAAAAGCCGAGCGGCATCGCGCCCGCCATCCAGCAGCGGCGGATGCCCTTCTTCAGCAGCATGGTGGTGATGGTGCCGGTGGTGACGTTGCGCAGCGTCTCGAGCGTGGCGGTCATCGATATCCCCGTGATGGCGGAGTCTGGTTTTGTTTGCGCATGATCTTATCCGAAAACCGGTTCCCACTTTTCGGGATCATGCGCTAAGCGGCTTTAAGGCCGAGCCGCTCGTCGCGGCGGCGAAGATAGGCGACAAACGGGACGGCTAGAAGCACCATCCAGAGCTTGCCGATAATCTGGCCGAGCAGGAAGTCGAGCGAGCCGAAGGCGAGCCACAGGAAAATAATCGAGTCCACGACCAACCCGACCAGGCTCGACGCCACCACCGCCAGCACCAGCCGGCGGCGGGCCAGCGGCGTATAGACCGCGAAATCAGCGAATTCCGACAGCAGGAACGCCGCCGCCGAGGCGATCACCAGCGCCGCCGGCGCCAGCCCAGCCGAAATCGCAGCCCCGACGACGATGGCCCCGATGCCGAACTCGACGCCCAACCGCCGCTGCACCAGGTCGCGCAGCACCAATGCGGCGCCGACCATCAACACGCCGGACGGCGCCGCGATGCCGGGCGCCACCGGCAGCAGGCATGGGCCATTGGCGAGGCAGACGGTTCCGATGTGGCCGATCATCCAATTGGCCGCCGGGATCGTCAGGCAGAACAGGACGAGAAAAATCCCGCCCTCGCGTTTTTTTCGCTTTTCGTTGTCGATCGCTGTCATGTCGTCTTTCGCCGGCTCATGAATTTGGCAAAGCCTTTTGCCCGTAGCTCGCAGGCCGGGCATTTTCCGCAGCCATAGCCCCAGTCGTGGCGCTGCGTGCGGTCGCCCAGGTAACAGCTATGGCTGTCCTCGATCACCAGATCAAGCAAGGCCGCGCCCCCGATGTTCTCGGCCATGGCAAAGGTGCCGGCCTTGTCGATCCACATCAGTGGAGTATGCAGGGTGACGCGCTTGTCCATACCGAGGCTGAGCGCGACCTGCATGGCTTTCACGGTGTCGTCGCGGCAATCGGGATAGCCGGAATAGTCGGTCTCACACATGCCGGCGACGATGTGACGAGCGCCGCGGCGGTAGGCGAGCGCGCCGGCGAAACAAAAAAAGATGAGATTGCGGGCGGGCACGAAGGTGGTCGGCAGCCCGTTGTCGGCGATTTCGATGGCGGTTTCGCGGGTGAGCGCGGTGTCGGAGATCGCGGCAAGCGCATCGAGCTTGATCGTATGGTCGTCACCCAGCCGCGCTTTCCAGTCCGGCCGCAGTACCGCCAGCGCGGAGCGCAGACGCGGCCGCACGCTGAGCTCGATCGCATGGCGCTGGCCGTAGTCGAAGCCGACCGTCTCCACCCGTGCGAAGCGCTCCAGCGCCCAAGCGAGGCAGACCGTCGAGTCTTGCCCGCCGGAAAAAAGCACGAGGGCGCGATCGGAGCTAAGGTCTGCGGTCACTGCTCAATCCCACTTCGGCGACCAGGACCAATCGACGATGCGGCCACTGCTCCGGGCGAGGCCGGCGATCTCCTTCATCTCCGCATCCGACAAGTCGAAATCCAAATTGGCTAAGTTCTCCTCCAGCCGCTCGACCTTGCTGGTGCGCGGGATCACCACGATGCCCTGCTGCGTGAGCCAGCGCAGGCACACCTGCGCCGCGGTCTTGCCGTGCGCCTTGCCAATGCGTTCGAGCAGCTTGTCGCCCTTGGCGCCGCCGCGCGCGATCGGACTGTAGGCGACCACCGCCATGCCGTACTTGCGGCAAGTTGCGATCACCTTGTCCTGATCGAGAAACGGGTGGCATTCAATCTGATTGCAAACCAGCGGCTCGCTCGACACCTTGTTGGCTTCGTCGAGCAGCGCCACCGTGAAATTCGACACGCCGATTTGCTTGGCATAGCCCGCGCGCTTCACCTTGGCCATGGCGCCGAGCGTCTCCGCCAGCGGCACGCGCGGGTTCGGCCAATGGATCAGCAACAGGTCGATGACGTCGAGCCGCAGCTGCGCCAGGCTTTCCTTCACCGAGCGTTCGAGGTCATGCGGCGCCAGCAGCGTCGGCTGCACCTTGGTGGTGACCATCACCTCGTTGCGCTTGCCGGAGGCGCGCACGCCCTCGCCCACCTCGGCCTCGTTGTCGTACATCTGCGCGGTGTCGATGTGGCGATAGCCGATGCCGATCGCCTGCTCGACCAGCCGCGCGCAATCGCGCCCGCGCAGCGCCCAGGTGCCAAGGCCAACGATCGGAATGCGGAAGCCCTTGGCCTCGACCACCTGCATTCAGGGAACGTCCCATTTCGGCGCGTGCGGCGGATTGACCACGCGCATATTGGTGGCATTGAGCTTCTTGAGCTCCGCCATCTCGGCGTCCGACAACTTGAAATCGAACACGTCGAGATTTTCCTTCATGTGTGGGGGGGTCGCCGTGCGCGGAATCGGGCAGCAGCCGAGCTGCACCAGATAGCGCAGCGACACCTGTGCCGCGCTCTTGCCATGCGCCTTGCCGATTCGTTCGAGCGCGTCGGCGCCCGGTACCTTGCCGCGCGCGATCGGAACATAGGCGACCACCGCCATGCCGTGCTTCTTGCTCGCCGCCAGCACCTTGTCCTGATTGATGAACGGATGCACCTCGATCTGGTTGCAGACCAGCGGCTCGCTGGTCACCGCCCATGCCTCGTCCAGCATGGTGGTGGTGAAATTGGCGACGCCGACATGCTTGGTCTTGCCGTCTTTCTTGGCCTTGCACAGCGCGCCGACGCTGAGCTTGAATGGCACGTCCGGGTTGTTCCAGTGGATCAGCAGCAGATCGACATAAGGCAATTTAAGATTGGCGAGGCTCTGGTCGACAACGCGAGCGAAATCGTCCGGCTTCAGGTCGCCTTGGCGAACCTTGGTGCAGATGAACACCTCCTCGCGCTTGACGCCGGAGGCGCGCAGGCCCTCGCCATTCTCCTTTTCGTTGCCGTAGAACTCGGCGGTGTCGAGATGGCGGTAGCCGAGCTGGAGCGCGGTTTTCACCGCCTGCACGCAGACGTCCTCCTTCAGGGTCATGGTGCCAAGACCAATTTGGGGAATACGGGCGCCATGGGCTTCAACGAATTGCATCACGATCTCCTTAAACCTTGGCTGGAATGGGGGTAGCGGGCGGGCAGCGCCGGAGAATGCCCGCTTGCCGCCGCGCTGCCAACCGGGGTCTTCTCGCGACCGCTATAGGGGCGGCACCGGGTTCCCTTTGCCGATGCGACCCAAGATCACGCGAATTTTTTGCGTGAGCGCAAAGCGCGACAATACTTTGCGGCTCAAGCTATTAGCTTGGCTTCTTACATTGGAATAGTTCAAGAGTAGAAATCAGCACTTGCATCAATGGCCTTTAATGCTTTTGTGAGAGCCGTTATCTAGTGTGGAAACCGCATGCGCAGTCTTCTAGTCTTACTTGGCCTCGCGGCCCTGGTGACCTTGGCGCCCGCTGCCGTGCGCGCGGATGACTACACTATCACCATCAAGGACCACCGCTTCACGCCGGAAGAGCTCAAGGTGCCGGCCAACAACCGGGTGGCGATCACGGTGATCAACGACGACGCCACCCCGGAGGAATTCGAAAGCAAAGCGATGAAGGTGGAGAAGGTGATCCCCGGCAAGTCGAAAGGCGTGGTGCGGATCGGCCCGCTCAAGCACGGCCGCTACCCGTTCGCCGGCGAGTTTCATGAAGCCACCGCCAAGGGCGTGGTGATCGCGGAATAGAACCATGCTCGGCGCCCTCATCATCGTCTTTCGCGAAGTCATCGAAGCCGGCCTGATCGTCGGCATCGTGATGGCGGCGACGCGCGGCGTGCTCGGCCGCGGGCGCTGGATCAATATCGGCATCGGCGCCGGCGTGCTCGGCGCGGCGGTGGTTGCCGCCTTCGCCGGCGTAATCTCGCAGGCCTTCGAAGGTTCCGGGCAGGAACTGTTCAATGCCAGCGTGCTCGGCCTCGCCGTGGTCATGCTGATGTGGCACAACGCCTGGATGGCGCGGCACGGCCGCGAGATCGCCGCCGAGATGCAATCGATTGGCACGGCGGTAAGCGAGGGCGCCAAGCCGCTCACCGCGCTCGCGATCGTGGTCGGCTTAGCGGTGCTGCGCGAAGGCTCGGAAGTGGTGCTGTTCCTCTATGGCATCATGGCGTCCGGCACTTCGGCCGCGTCGCTGCTGCTCGGCGGCTTTCTCGGCATCGCCGCCGGCGCGGCGTTCACGGCATTCACCTATTTCGGTCTGCTGGCGATCCCGAACCGCTACATCTTCTCGGTCACCAGCTGGCTGATCGCGCTGCTCGCCGCCGGCATGGCGGCGCAGTCGGTGCAGTTCCTCAACAACGGCGGAATCTTCGTCGTGCTCGACCGCACGGTCTGGGATACGTCCTGGCTGCTTTCGGAAGGCAGCCTGTTTGGCCGCATGCTGCATGCGCTGATCGGTTACACCGAGCGGCCGACCGAATTGCAGCTCATGGTCTATATTGGAACGCTATTCCTCATGGGCCTGCTGATGCGGCTCGCGCGCTATTCGCCGCGCGAGCGGGTCGTGGTTTAAAACCTAGCGCCGTCTTCCACCTAATGCGGCGAAGGCCGCATCGGGCGCGCTGTCGATCAGCTTGAGCAGCGCCCGCGCCGGCCCGCGTGGGTTACGCTTGCCCTGCTCCCAATTGCGCACGGTCTCGATCGGCACTTCGATCTTTTCGGCAAAGGCCGCCTGCGTGAGCCCGCAACGCGCCCGCACATGGCGCACGAACGCCGCCGGATCCTTGTGATCGACGGTTTTCTCAGCTCCGTCGGGCATGATCTCGACGATCCGCCCATCGGCCTTCAGCCGCACCCGCATCATGGCTTATGTCCCCATCGCTGCTGGAGTCGGCCAATGCACTACATGATTCGGGGCGCATAGAAGTTAATGCTGATCGGTAGCTATCGCGTCTTCTCGAAAATCTCCCGCCCAATGAGCATGCGGCGGATTTCGGAGGTGCCGGCGCCAATTTCATAAAGTTTGGCGTCGCGCAGCAAGCGGCCGGCGGGGAAATCGTTGATGTAGCCGTTACCGCCCAGGCACTGGATCGCTTCGAGCGCCATCCAGGTGGCCTTCTCCGCAGCGAACAGGATGGCGCCGGCGGCGTCCTCGCGGGTGGTGCGGCCGTCGTCGCAGGCGCGCGCCACGGCGTAAACATAGGACTTGGCCGCGTTCATGGTCACGTACATGTCGGCGACCTTGGCCTGCACCAGCTGAAAGCGCCCGATCGCCTGGCCGAACTGCTGGCGCTCGTGCACGTAAGGGATCACCACGTCCATGCAGGCCTGCATGATGCCGAGCGGGCCGGCGGCGAGCACCACGCGCTCGTAATCGAGGCCGGACATCAGCACGTTGACGCCGTTGCCGACCGCGCCGAGCACGTTCTCCTCCGGCACCTCGCAATCGGTGAACACCAATTCGCTGGTGTCGGAGCCGCGCATGCCGAGCTTGTCGAGCTTCTGCGCGGGCGCGAAACCCTTCATGCCCTTCTCGATGAGGAAGGCGGTGATGCCGCGCGCACCGGCGGTGCGGTCGGTCTTGGCATAGACCACCAGTGTGTCGGCGACCGGCCCGTTGGTGATCCACATCTTCGAGCCGTTGAGAATGTAGCGGTCGGCCTGCTTGTCGGCGCGGGTGCGCATCGACACCACATCCGAGCCGGCGCCCGGCTCCGACATCGCCAGCGCGCCGACATGCTCGCCGGAGACGAGCTTGGGCAGATATTTGCGGCGCTGCTCTGCGTTGCCGTTGCGGCGGATCTGGTTGACGCAGAGATTGGAATGCGCGCCGTAGGACAGTCCGACCGAAGCGCTGGCGCGCGAAATCTCCTCCATCGCCACGCAATGCTCGAGATAGCCGAGGCCGGAGCCGCCATACTCCTCCTCTACGGTAATGCCGTGCAGGCCGAGCGCGCCCATCTCCGGCCACAGGTCGCGCGGAAATGCATTGCTGCGATCGATCTCCGCGGCGCGCGGCGCGATGCGGTCCTGCGCAAAGCCGCTGACCGATTTGCGCAGCATGTCGACATCGGGCCCGAGGCCGAAATCGAAGCCCGCCCAGCTGTTGGGGATCATTGCGTTCTCCCGCTCACATTTGCTTGCGCATGATCTTTTCCGAAAACCGGTTCCCACTTTTCGGGATCATGCGCCCCGGTGGGCGCGGTCAGATCGGCGCCAACTCTATAGCCTTGCGATCACGCTGTCAGCGCCTCGGCCGGCGGCGGCAGCGCGCGGCCGACGCCTTGCCGGGACTGCGCCAGCAGGCGATCGATCGCCTTGGCCGGGGCCGGCTTGGCAAACAGGAAGCCCTGCATCTCGTCGCAGCCGGCCAGCCGCAGCAAAACGCGCTGCTGCTCGGTTTCCACGCCTTCGACCAGCACCGACAGGCCGAGCGCGCGGCCGAGCGCCACGATCGCCTGGATGATCACCCCGCCATTGGCGGAGCTTCCGAGCGCGGCGACGAAGCTCCTATCGATCTTGAGCTTGTCGAGCGGGAAGCGTTGCAGATAGCCGAGATTGGAATAGCCCGAACCGAAATCGTCGAGCGCGATGCGCACGCCGAGCGCATGCAGGTCCTCGATGCGCTTGACCATCTCGTCCGGATTGTCGATCAGCACGCCTTCGGTGATTTCCAGCATCAGCCGCGACGGCACAACCCGGCTCTCAGCCAAGGCCGAGCGCACCAGATCGACGATGGCGCGGTCGCGCACCTGCAGTGGCGACAGGTTCACCGCCACATAGAGATCGGGCCAGCGATGCGCTTCGCTAAGCGCACGCCGCAGTACGAAGGCGCCGAGCGTGTCCATCAGGCCCATCTGCTCGGCGACCGGGATGAAGATCGCCGGCCCGATCGCCCCGCGCGTCGGATGGGTCCAGCGCAGCAGCGCCTCGACGCCGACGACGCGCCCGCCATTGGCGGCGACGATCGGCTGGTAGTGCAATTCCAGTTCATTGGCGCTCAGCGCGCGCGGCAGCTCGCGGTGGATGAATTTCTGATCGGTCGAGACGGTGTCGATCGCGGGCTCGAAGCCGACCACGGCGCCGGGACCCTTTTTGGCCGCCGCGCGCAACGCGAGCTCGGCCCGGCGCGTGAGCTCGCCGCGGGTCGCGGCGTGGCGCGGCGTTTGTGCGAAGCCCGCATGCGCGCTGACCCGCACCACGGTGTCGATCCAATGCGGGCGTGCGATTGTCTCGAGCACGGCGCGGATGACGGCCTCGGCATCGAGGTCGGCGCCGCCGGTGAGCGTGACCGCGAACTCGTCGCTGCCGATCCGGCCGCAAACGGTCTGCGCCGGCAGTGCCTCTTGCAGCCGCTTGGCGACGGCGACGATGAGCTCGTCGCTGCCGAGCACGCCGAGATGCGCGTTGACGTCCGCCATGCCGTCGAGCTCAATCAGCGCGAAAGTCGTCACCTCGTTGCCGGCGAGTTCGGCCAAAGTGAGATCGAGCAACTCGAGCGTCTTGGCGTGGTTCGGCAGCCCGGTGAGCTTGTCCACGTCGGCGGCGCGCGCGGCCAGCTCCTCGCTCGCGGTGAGTTCGTGCCGTGCGCGCCTGAGCTGCCAAAGCGAAAATCCGGCGAAGCCCACCAGCGCGATCGCAAAGCCGCCGATGAGCGGCATCACCCGATTCATCGCCAGCGTCATCGGCTGCGACTTCTCCCACGTAAAGAATCCGGCGATGCGGCCATGCGCATCGATCACCGGCTGCATCTCGCGTTCGCTTACGCTCGGCTCGGTCTCGAATTTGAGACCTTTGAGACCGGCGCTCTGCTCGACCATGTGCACGAAGCGCGGATCGATCTCCTTGGACTGCCCGAACAGCGTGCGGAATTCGGCGATGGCGTTGCGCAGCGCGCCGCGCTGCTCCGACAACAGCCGCTCGTCGCTCTGGCGCGCCAGCCCATAGCCGATGCCGGCGCTCAGCATGGTCGCACCCATGGCGAACACCGCGAGCACGACGATCAACCATGAGGCCGAAAACATGCGCCGCGCCCGCGCGCGCGACGCGCCGGTTCGATCATGCGAGCCGCCCCGGCGCCGCCGCCTTGCCCAAGCAAGCAGCGAGCGGCCGGGACTGGCGCCAGGCGCTTGCGTTTTGGCCTCGCCGTCCAACGGATTACTCCCCCCGCGCTACGCTGCGGTGTTCAGGCGTTACGCTAGGGATTCAGCATTAATGGGCGGTCAGCAAACAAGGTGAATGAAGTGTAACCGCCCTGAATCCGCGCTTATTGCGTGCGCCTGATCTTGTCCGACTTTCCTTCGCCCGCCGAAGCGGGCTTCGCGAAGGCGGGAAACCGGTTCCCACTTTTCGGGATCATGCGGCTCAGCGCAGGCCAAACCAGAGCGTGGCGATGCTGAGAAACGAGAAAAACCCGACCACGTCGGTCACCGTGGTCACGAATGGGCTCGACGCCACCGCCGGATCGACCCGCAGCCGGTGCAGCGCCAGCGGGATGAGAATGCCGCCGAGCGCCGCGGCGATCAGATTGCAGATCATGGCGAGGCCGATCACGATGCCAAGGCCGGGCACCTTGAACCAGACATAGGCCGCGACGCCGGTGATCACGGCAAAGGCGATGCCGTTGAACAGGCCGACCAGCAGCTCGCGGATGATGACCCGCCGGGCATTGGCGTCGCTGAGTTCTTGCGTCGCCAGCGCGCGCACCGCGACCGTCATGGTCTGGGTGGTGGCGTTGCCACCCTGGCTTGCCACGATCGGCGCCAGCACCGCCAGCGCCACCATTTTTTCCAATTGGCCCTCGAATAGGCCGAGTACCGAGGACGCCAGAAACGCGGTGGCGAGATTGACCAGTAGCCAGTTGAAGCGCCCGCGCGCGATGGTCCACACCGAGTCGGATAATTCTTCGTCGTGGGTAACGCCGCCGAGCGCCTTGATGTCCTCTTCCGCCTCCTCCTCGATCACGTCGGCGACGTCGTCGAACGTGATGATGCCGACCAGCCGGTCGTTGCCGTCGACCACCGGCGCCGCGACCAGGTCGTAGCGCTGGAACAGCCGCGCCACCTCCTCCTTGTCCTGGTCAGCGCGCACGCGCCGCCGCTCGGCCTCCATCAGTTCGGAAATCGGCACCAGCCGCTTGCTGCGCAGCAGCCGGTCGAGCGTCACCGCGCCGAGGAAACGCCCGCCCTCGTCGACAACATAGACCTCGTAGAACTGCTCCGGCAGCTCGGCGGTCTCGCGCATATAGTCGATCGCGTGGCCGACATCCCAAATGCGGCGGCACGGCGATGAACTCGGTCTGCATGCGCCGGCCGGCGGAGTCCTCGGGGTAATCGAGACTGCGGGTAAGCGCGACCCGCTCCGGCGGCGACAACTGGTCGAGGATCTCGGCGCGATCTTCCTTCGGCATATCCTCGAGGATCGCGACCGCGTCGTCGGATTCGATGTCGCGCGGTGAAGTCGAAGTGGATGCCGAGCAATTCGACCAAGCGCGGGCGGCTGGAAGGCTCCAGCGCTTCCAGCAAGGCGCCGAGATCGGATTCGTGCAGGTCGCCGACCAAGCTGCGCAGCGCGGCAACGTCGGCGGCATCGATCGCCTGCGCGACCTGTACGACGAAATCGGCGCGGATCGCGCCATCATCATCGCGCAGCGGCGGCGTGCCGTTTTTGTGATCGAGCATGCCGGGCCTCGGCGACGGACTGGATTATTTGCGGCGTTTGTACGCCCCGCCGCAGCGGCTGGGCAAACGATTAACGCGTAAACTCTGTCATCAAGGGAGGCTTGCCGGGCATCGGCCATTGCGGTCAATTGTGGCCCTAGGGCCGACAGATGAGTCGCATCATTGCTCTTGCGGTTGCCGCGGTCCTTGCTCCTTTGGCCGCCGCGGCGGAGCCGTGCCCGGGCAATCCGCAAGCGCTCGGCACCGAGCGGGTGATCGAGGTCGACGCCAAGAGCACGCCGCGGGTCGGCCGCAAGCACTTCCCAACGACCTTGCCGCTTCAGCGCAAGGAACTGGTGCTCACCTTCGACGACGGTCCCTGGCCCGGCACCACCCCGAAAGTACTGGCCGCCCTCAAGCACGAATGCGTCCGTGCCACATTCTTCCTGCTCGGCAAGAACGCCGAAGCGAATCCGCAATACGCCCGGCGCGCGCTGGCCGAAGCCCACAGCGTCGGCCATCACACCTATTCGCACCCGCTGCTCGACCACATGCCGCTCGCCAAGGCGGAAGCCGAGATCAATCACGGCATCGAGGAAGACGAATACGCGGTCTACGGCCAGCGCCGCACCGATCCGATCACGCCGTTCTTCCGCTTTCCCGGCTTTGCCTCGAATCGCGCGCTGCTCGACCGCATGAGCAAGCGCGGCATCGTCGTGTTCGGCGCCGACGTCTGGGCCAGCGACTGGCTGCCGATGAGCCCGGACCAGCAATTGCGCCTGATCCTCGCCCGTATCGAGCAGGTCGGCCGCGGAATCGTGCTGTTCCACGACACCAAGGCGCAGACCGCCCAGATGCTTCCCGCCTTCCTGCACGAACTCAAACGGCGGGGATACCGCATCGTGCACGTGGTCCCGGCCGGAAGCCGGGGTGTTTTGAACTAAAACCGTCGCTTTTTTTGCCGCAGGCCGGCGAAAATCCGCCAAAAAACCAAGCTGTGGACCGTTCATAATGGTTAATTTCCCGTTAATATTGTAAATTGTAGTTTCGAAAGGCCGCTCCATTTGGGGGTAGCGTCAAACGACGCGAATGGGGGGCGGGGGGCCTGATGCGCTTTGCCGCAGTCGTCGCTTTTTGCCTGGTCGGCAGCACCGTCCCGGCCATGGCAGCCTTGTGCCCGGGCAACCCGAACGCGATCGGCACCAGCCGGACCATCACGGTGGAGCCTTCCGCGCTTCCGCGCATCGGCACCGTGCAGTATCGGACCACGCTGCCGCTCAACGACCACGAGGTGGCGATCACTTTCGACGACGGGCCGCTGCCGCCCTACACCAACCGCATTCTCGACACGCTGGCGAGTGAATGCGTGAAGGTCACCTATTTCCTGGTCGGCCGGATGGCGAGCGCCTATCCCGACCTGGTGCGCCGCATTTACAATTCCGGCCACGTCATCGGCACCCATAGCCAGAACCATCCCCTCACCTTCGACCAAATGGCTTTGCCGCGCATCGAACGCGAGGTCGGTGCCGGCATCGCTTCGGTGCAGGCCGCGGTCGGCGATGCGCGCGCGGTGGCGCCGTTCTTCCGGATCCCCGGCCTGCTGCGCACCAAGCAGGTGGAAACTTATCTCGCCGCGCAGTCGCTGGCGGTGTGGAGCGCCGATGAAGTCGCCGACGACTGGTACAAGGGCGTGACCGCCAAGGACATCGTGCGCAAGGCGATCAGCCGGATCGAGGCCAAGGGCCACCGCGGCGTGCTGCTGCTGCACGACATCCATCCCGCCACCGCCATGGCGCTGCCGACCCTGCTCAAGGAACTCAAGGCAAAAGGCTACCGCATCGTGCAGGCGGTGCCCGCCGGCGACCGGCCGAAATCGGTGCCCGAGCGCCCTGCCCCCGTGGTTGCCGACAGCGGTGGCTGGCCACGGGTGGTGAAGACCAGCCTGTCGCGCCCCGCCAAGGCGATCAAGGCGGTGCACCGCAAGCGGGTCGTCCACAACGCGCGCGATCCGGCGATCACTGCCAGCATTGCCAAGAAGAAAAGCAAAACCAAAACCGCCGCGTCGGGCTACGGCTGGACGCTGTTCCAGCGCTAGGGTCCGGCTCCGGCGATTGTCAGTTTGGTGCGGCCAAGAGAAGTGGCACAAACAAGCAATTTTAATTAGTTAGCCAAAGGTGGGGGCAAAACGGTGCCCTTGAAGCGCAAAGGTTATTTTCGACACCGCCCCCACCTTCTCCGGATCGCTAAACCAATCCCTCGCCTTTGCAGTGCAGTTTGCATCCGAAGAATCCGGTCGGCTGGAAGCCTGCGTAAACACTCAGGCTGGCGTTCTCTAAACTGATCATCGGCAACGGCAGGCCATGCCAGCGGATCAGCCGTGACTCCACTAACAATTTCCCGGACCGTCGAAACAGTTCGGCAGTGGCGCAAAGATTACCAATGGGAACTCGCCCGTTGGGGCGCTAATGGACTGAGGCCCCCAAAGCAACACCCAACGCCCATGACCCTCGGCAATATGCGCGCGAACGGCGTGTGCACCCTCGCCGTTTGGTGCCTGGGTCGCGGCTGCCACCACTTTCGGATCCTCGACGTGAGCGGTTATCCCGACGATATGCCGGTGCGTCATTTGGCCCAAGGCTGCGGTGCGATAGCTGCGGGCACTTAGGTGCCGACGCGCGTCCAAATTGGAACGAGATGTACAAGCAAGAGCCAATCACGCGGCCCGGTTGAGAACGGCGTTGACTCATAATCACATAGCCAAATACGGATAGACGCGAGCTTGATGAGGGCGAGTTAGTTGGCTGCGAGTTTATCGTACCGGGTGGCGATGCGCCGCCCAATGTCCGTTATGGGGGGACATCACAGAAGTGAAGCGATTTACCCGGAGGCGACATGCAGTACAATCTTGCTCGATCACATCATCCGCGCGCAACAGCGTTACGGTCGGAAGCTCGACGCCGAGCGCGCTAGTGACAAAAATAATAATCGATGAAGCCGTGCCACCGGCTGCGAAATGATACCAAAAAATGGCGGCCTAATCTCTCAGTGGATATTCGTCGGTATTCGGCATCCATTGCCCTGGCACCATAGGCCAGTCGATCTCTGAAACTGGCGCAACGACGGGTTGGTCTTCCGGTGCATCTGGTATCACCGGCAACACCAAATGAGACGGGTATCGCGCGCTGTGATGCACCGCGTTTTCCACCGGCCAGGGCAGTAGCTGCACATCGATGTGGCGCAGCGGATTGTTGAACTGGATGTCCTCGCTCGCAATGGTGAGCTGCACGCGATGTCCTGGCTTGAAGGTATGAAAGATCGGCCGTAGTTCAATTTGGAATTCATACACTTGTCCCGGCTCCAACGGCTCCATATGCGTGAAGGGATGCCATGGTTGACCCGGCATCGAGCGCGTCTCGTCCATTGCTCGGAATGAGGCGCGCAGCATGCCGCGGCTCAACGGTATGGCACGGCCCTCCGGCGTTACGTCCAGCACGTTGATAAACCAGAGCGTGTCAATCTGGCTGGATGACGCAAACACCGTGAGGCTTGTCGACCCGCCGAGATGAAGCGGCTTGTCGAGCGGCGGCGTTTGAAAGGCCAGCACCGGCTTGCCGGCAATCAATTGCGCGTAGGAGTCTGGCAAGCGATAGGTGTCGGGCTGCTCATCCGCCACGGGAGGCGTTGCTCTGATCGACGTGCCACTCATATAGAATTTCGTCCATTGGGTGCGCTTTAGTGGAAATTCATTTTCGTAACGCCATGTGCGCGTGCCGGAATCAAAAATAGCCACTTCTGGCTCATCCATGATGCCGGTGTTGATGCCTTTCAGCCAATGATCGAACCAGCGCAGAATCTGACAATTGAGTGGCTTGTTGGTGAGATAGCGCAAATGAGACCAGAAGCCGGTGGGCGGAACGACAAGCAGCTTCTTGGGTGATTTGATCGCCCGATAACCAGCAAGTTGCCCGCGGAAATGCATCTGTCCGCCCTGCGGCGCGATGCTCATCACCGGCGCCTTGATCCTGTCGAGCCATGTGCGCGCTGATCGCTCCTGCCACCATTCGCTGTCAAAAGGCCGATTCACGATCTCCCAATGCAAGTTCATCGGCGGTTCTTTGCCCTCGACCGGGCCTGGCCAGGCCGCCATCGCCGCGTGATAGGCGATCCACTGGTTTATGAAAGCGGCGTTGTAAATTCCGCCGGGATAGCAAGCGTCGCGATAGAGATCGGTCGTGCCGTCGCATAGGCAGATACATTTAAGATGCGGCATTTCGCCGCCGCTGCG
>Ga0207926_1000820_pt1 | contig 15211 bp, 16 predicted proteins | sample NGESurdeep072012_8_FD_184454 | JGI IMG/M metagenome (GOLD analysis project Ga0207926, IMG submission 184454) | Arctic peat soil microbial communities from Barrow, Alaska - NGEE Surface sample 210-1 deep-072012 (SPAdes) | ecosystem: Environmental > Terrestrial > Soil > Wetlands > Peat ...
CGGCGAGTTTCTCTTTCAGCGAGAGTTTGTCCAGCTTCTCGATCGGCAAACTCATGAACAATTTGATACGGCGTGCCAATTGATCATAGGCCTTGCGGAATGCCGCGCGTTTGGCTGCGTCATCACCTGCCACAGCCGCGGGATCAGGAATGCCCCAATGCGCGGTGGCAGGTTTGCCCGGCCAGACCGGGCAAGTTTCGCCAGCTGCGTTGTCGCATACGGTAAAGATGAAATCGAACTCAGGTGCGCCGGTCGCGGCAAATTCATCCCAGCTCTTGCTGCGCAGCGCTTCGGTGTTGAATCCCTGCTGACGCAGCAACTCCAGCGCGTACGGATTGACTGCCCCGGCCGGTTTGCTGCCTGCGCTATGTGCGATGAACCTACCCTTGCCCAGCACGTTGAACAGCACTTCGCCCAAAATGCTGCGTGCGGAATTGCCGGTGCACAAAACCAGCACGTTGTATTGCTTTTCACTCATCTCGCCATCCTCATTTACGTTATCAACACTTCTTTTTTATCGGTACAGCGCAGGCAGCTTGATTACCGCCACAGCAGTTTTCCGTCAGGTACGCCAGCATGTCGTTCATCTCCGCAAAGTTCGCGGCGTAATAGATAAAACGCCCGTCCTGCCTGCTCTCGATCAGTCCGGCATGACTCAGTGTTTTGAAATGGAACGACAGGGTTGCAGGGGATACCTTCAGCTTTTCGGACACCTGCCCCGCTGCCATGCCATCCGGTCCACGCTGCACCAGCAAACGATAAATCGCCAAGCGCGTCGGTTGAGCCAAGGCTGATAATGCTTTTACCACTTGTGCCGGTTTCATCATATTATATTTCTATTGTTAAACAATTATTAAAATGAATGCGCCAATTAAAACATTAATTCCGAAAATATGCGAGATGAGCCCATAAAAGTTTTAAAGGGGAAAATAGAACACTGTATTGACAATGAATGCCCTGGTAACAAAAACGTCACATTGGATGGGTAGTATTGCGCGTTTGTCTTAGCCAGGTAAGGAGTCGCCAGATGGTTCATAGCGAACACACTTCAAAGCAATATGATGCAGAACTCGAATCTGTGCGCGAACGCGTATTGTTGATGGGTGAGCTGGTAGGAAAACAGGTTCGGCTTGCCATTGATGCACTGAGCAGGGGCGATGTAGATCAAATTGATCGTATCCTCGCCGAGGACCACCGTGTCAATGCACTGGAAGTTGGCATAGACGAAAGTTGTACCCAAATCATCGCCCGCCGCCAGCCAACAGCAGTCGACCTGCGCATGGTGATGATGATAATCAAAACCATTACCGATCTCGAACGCATCGGCGATGAGGCAAAAAAGATTGCCATCGCAGCCAGGAACTTATTGCAGAAGAAAAACCTCTCCCTGCCGCGCTTCGATAAAATAAAACATGTGACAAATTTGACGCTGGACATGCTGCTCCAATCGCTGGATGCTTTTGCCAAACTGGATATTTCCACGGTCGCGCATGTAGTTCGCCAGGATGAACAGGTGAACGAGGAATTCCGCACCGTCATGCGTTATCTCGTCGCCTTCATGATGGAAGATCCACGGACTATTTCCAGCGCGCTGGAAATCCTGTTTGTCGCCAAGTCCATTGAGCGCATAGGCGACCACGCCAAAAATATGTCCGAATACGTGGTCTATATGGTCAAGGGGCGGGATGTACGCCATATTACTGTCGAGGAAATTGAGCGTGAAGTGCAGCAATAATTTTGTAACGGATTCAATACATCCACGCAAGGAAGATAAAATGCATCAAATTCCAGCCACAACTCAACAAATGCTTGCAGATCCGGATTCTCAGGAATTTACTGTAATAATCCTGTAACAAAACGGCCATAACATGCACTCCGCAACAAGGCATTGTTGGTTTACCTAGCGTCGAGTAGCAATCGGGGCAATCTGAAATAGCGGCAAGTAACACACTCAATCCAATGGAGACATTATGAATAGCAAACTGAAACAACTCTTTATCGGCATCGCGGCTACCGCTGCGGTAGCTTACGCAGGCGTAAGCCAGGCAACCGATATCACCGGCGCGGGCGCCACCTTCCCTTACCCGATTTATGCCAAGTGGGCTGATGCCTACAAGACGAAAACCGGCATCGGCCTGAACTACCAGTCCATCGGTTCCGGCGGCGGCATCAAACAAATCGAAGCCAAGACCGTGGATTTTGGCGCATCCGACATGCCCCTCAAGCCGGAAGATCTGCAACAAAATGGCCTGATGCAATTCCCCACCGTGATCGGCGGTGTGGTTCCGGTCATCAATGTGAACGGCATCGATGCCGGCACGTTGAAATTGGACGGTGCTACATTGGCCGACATCTACCTGGGCAAGATCACCAAGTGGAATGACCCGGCACTGGTTGCACTGAACAAAGACCTCAAACTGCCAGATGAAAACATCACTGTGGTTCATCGCTCGGATGGATCAGGCACCAGCTTCATTTTCACCAACTACCTGTCCAAGGCTAGCGCCGAATGGAAGTCCAGTGTCGGTGAAGGCACAGCGGTTTCCTGGAAAGCCGGTACCGGCGGCAAGGGCAACGAAGGAGTGGCTTCATATGTGCAACGCATCAAGAATTCCATCGGCTATGTGGAATATGCTTACGCACTGCAGAACAAAATGAACCACGTACAAATGAAGAACCATGACGGTTATTTCGTTCAGCCGGAAAGCAGCGCTTTTCAGGCCGCAGCAGCCGGCGCGAAATGGGACAAGGCTCCCGGCTTCTATGAGATCCTGACTGATGAAGCCGGCAAAAAAAGCTGGCCGATCAGCGGCGCGACGTTCATCCTGATGCACAAGGTGCAGGATAAACCTGAAACCGGCAAGGAAGTGCTGAAGTTCTTCGACTGGGCCTACGCCAAGGGCGACAAGCTGGCATCCGACCTGGACTACGTTCCGTTGCCGGAAGATGTGGTAAAGCTGATCCGTGCCGCATGGAAAGTGCAAATCAAGGACGCGGCAGGCAAGGCAGTCTGGAAATAATTGTGGGGCGTGGCTGACACAGCACAACCTTAAGCTATAATCGCGGGGGCTGATGCCCCCGTTATTTTTTTAACCGGGCCAGTTACTTTTATAACGCAAAAAGCACACAACCATGCCGATGTTTTCACACGAAGTGCGCCTTAAACGACAAGCGGTGTTCGACTTGTTATTCCGCAGCCTGACGCGTGTCTGCGCATTTGGTGTGCTGGCATTATTGGCGGCAATCATCGTTTCACTCGTGGTGGGCAGCATACCCGCCATCCATACTTTTGGTTTGGGTTTTCTGACCAGTTCCGACTGGGACCCGGTCAACGACAGATTCGGCGCGCTGATCCCCATCATCGGCACGCTTATCACCTCGGGCATCGCGCTGCTCATCGCGATCCCGGTCAGCTTTGGCATCGCCATTTTCCTGACCGAACTCTCGCCGCGCATTTTGCGCCGCCCGCTCGGTATTGCGATCGAATTGCTCGCCGGCATCCCCAGCATCATCTACGGCATGTGGGGGCTGTTCGTGTTCGCCCCGCTGTTCGCCGATCATGTCGAGCCGTGGCTCAACGACCATATCGGCACCTTGCCGTACATCGGCCCGTTCTTCTCCGGTCCGCCGATGGGTATCGGCATGCTGACCGCCGGCATCATTCTCGCCATCATGGTCATCCCGTTCATTGCCTCGGTGATGCGCGATGTGTTTGATGTGGTGCCTACACTGCTCAAGGAATCCGCCTATGGGCTCGGCGCGACCACATGGGAAGTGATGTGGCAGGTGGTATTGCCCTACACCAAGGTGGGCGTGGCGGGCGGCATCATGCTGGGGCTCGGGCGAGCGCTGGGCGAGACCATGGCCATCACCTTCGTGATCGGCAATGCGCATGAACTGAGCAAGTCGCTGTTGATGCCGGGCAACAGCATTTCCTCCGCATTGGCCAACGAATTCAACGAGGCGGTCGGCGAACTGTATACATCCTCGCTGATCGAACTCGGCCTGATCCTGTTCTTCATTACCTTCGTCGTCCTGTCCATTGCGCGCTACATGCTTTACAAGCTGGGGCAACGCGAAGGCCACGCTGCATAACACCAGACTACAAACAACAGGCCCGCGCGAACGCCATGCTCAACTTATACACACGCCGCCGCATCATCAACGCAGCGGGACTATCGGTCTCGGTGCTGGCCATGCTGTTCGGCCTGTTCTGGCTGTGCTGGATATTATTGACGCTGTTAGACCACGGGCTGCCCGCGCTCACTCCGGTGGTGTTCGCGCAAATGACCCCGCCACCGGGCAGTTCAGGCGGCCTGCTCAACGCCATCGCCGGCAGCCTGATGATGACGCTGGTCGGCACCCTGATCGGCACACCCATCGGTATTCTGGCCGGCACCTATCTGGCTGAATTCGGCCAGCGCGGCTGGATGGCACCGATCACCCGTTTCATCAACGACGTGCTGCTATCCGCCCCGTCCATTGTGATCGGCCTGTTCGTGTATGAGGTTTATGTGGTCAAAGTCAAACATTTTTCCGGTTGGGCAGGCGCGCTGGCCCTATCCATACTGGTGATCCCGATTGTGATCCGCACCACCGAAAACATGTTGCGACTGGTTCCCAGCACCCTGCGCGAAGCCGCTGCGGCACTCGGCGCGCCGCAATGGAAAGTGATCAATTTTGTCACCCTGCGCGCCGCGCGCGCCGGTATCATCACCGGCGTATTGCTGGCCGTGGCACGCATCAGCGGTGAAACTGCCCCGCTGTTATTCACCGCGCTGAACAACCAGTTCTGGAGCAGCAACATGAATCAGCCGATGGCCAATTTGCCGGTGGTGATTTTCCAGTTCGCGATGAGCCCTTACGCGGACTGGCAAAATCTTGCCTGGGCGGGTGCGCTGCTGATCACCGTCAGCGTGTTGACACTCAATATCGTGGCGCGAGTGGTGTTCCGGCAAAGCGCCACGACTCATTAAAATCCGGTCATCAAACCTGGTCCTTAACAAGGCAAGCCCATGAATAATATAGAAACCGTCGCCAATCCGAAAATCGTCATCAAAGACCTGAATTTTTATTACGGGAATTACCGCGCGCTCAAAGACATCAACCTGAGCATCGCGGAAAAAATGGTGACCGCGTTCATCGGCCCTTCCGGCTGCGGAAAATCGACGCTGCTGCGCACCTTCAACCGCATGTATCAGCTCTATCCGAAACAAAAAGCCACCGGGGAGATCCTGCTGGACGGGGCGAACATCCTCGACAGCAAGCAGGATTTGAACATGCTGCGCGCCAAGATCGGCATGGTGTTCCAGAAACCCACGCCGTTCCCGATGTCCATCTATGACAACATCGCATTCGGCGTAAAACTATACGAAAACCTCAGCAAGCATGACATGGCAGCCCGCGTGGAATGGGCGTTGCGCAAAGCCGCGCTGTGGACCGAAGTAAAAGACAAACTCAGACAAAGCGGCACCGGCCTTTCCGGCGGCCAGCAACAACGCCTGTGCATCGCCCGTGCCATTGCGGTCAAACCGCAGGTGCTGCTGCTGGACGAACCCACCTCCGCACTCGACCCGATCTCCACCGCGCACATCGAGAAGCTGATCGACGAATTGAAAGAAGATTTCACCATCGTGATCGTCACGCACAACATGCAGCAAGCCGCGCGCATCTCCGACTACACTGCCTATATGTATCTGGGTGATTTGATCGAACTGGGCGAAACCAGCTCGGTATTTACCAATCCGAAGCGCAAGGAAACGGAAGACTACATTACAGGACGATTTGGTTAATTCCAACCTACACCAAAATCAAAGCCCGGAGCTAGCCGGGCTTTTTTATGTTCTATCCAGCGAGAGTCGTTTAACGCCGATCTTCGATGACGCTCACCCCTACACGAATCGTCGCACCCGGCTGATAGGGCAATATGGTGGTGATATCCAGCCCGTTATAGCGATAGGTGACGCTGTAACCCTTGATGACCTCGATGGCTTCCCCGCCGGTTTCCACTTCCCGGCAGCGTTCCACTTCCCGTGTCTGTTGCGGGTTCGGGCTGGCGATCCGGTCACCCGCCATTGCGCCGGCGATACCACCCGCAACGGTCGCAGCCTTCTTGCCCGTGCCCTGACCGATCTGGCTGCCTATCAACGCACCGGCCACACCGCCGACCACTGCTCCGCCGACGGAATGTTCCTTGGGCGCATCCACCGGCACGGTTTCCGTCCAGCATTCGCGCTGCCGCTTCGCCACTCGTTCATAAACCGGCACACTGGAAACCACCTGTGCAGTATCGATTAAATCTGCCGCATCGGCACCGGCCCACAAAGAAATCATGCCCAGCAAACATAGATATTTTTTCATTTCGATCCTCCTCGCAATCCGCGTTAAACAAAGGACACAAATCAGACACGCCATAGGCCTACGCGTTCAACAAAACTTGGAAATGCTGGCTAGTTCCAGTTCAGTGTGAACCATTCAATCGGCGCTCGCAAGGGGTACAACAAAGCCAAGCAAGCCTACATTAAGCAAGCTGAATGACAGAACAGACTGCGCCAAGGAGTAATCATCGAAAGCAGCAAGGCCGAGCGCAGATCTAGCCTTACGCAGACTGTTTACGGTGCCGGATGAATTCGCGTAGCGCGGGAAGAAAGGAAATGACGATGATGCAGACGACGATCAGGGTGAGGTTATTTTTCACCACCGGGATGTTGCCGAAAAAATAGCCTGCCAGCGTCAGACTGCTTATCCACGCAAGGCTGCCGAGCGCGCTGAACAGCACGAACAGCCGGTATCGCATCAAGCCGAGCCCTGCCACGAACGGCGCGAAGGTGCGGATAATGGGCAGGAAACGCGCAAAGATGATGGTCTTGCCGCCATGCTTTTCGTAAAACACACGGGTCTTATCCAGGTGTTCGCGTTTGATGAATCTTCCGCTGAAACGCTCGAATAATCGCAGCCCCAGGGTGCGGCCTATCCAGTAGTTGGTGTTATCGCCACTGAATGCCGCCAGCATCAGCAGCGGCAATACCCACTGCAGTTGCAGCGCCTCCATGCCGCACAAGGTACCCGCCACGAACAACAGCGTATCGCCGGGCAGAAACGGTGTGATCACCAAACCGGTCTCGGCAAAAATGATCAGGAACAGAATGGCATATACCCACATGCCGTAGTCATGGACCAGCGCCAGCAGGTGCGTATCCAGATGCATGATGATGTCGTATAGGATCAGACTCACGGTTTAATTGATTCCAGATTTAATTAGTATTGCAATTTGTGTCAGGTCGCTGTTTGCGACCTGACATGAAGTCAGAGGAACTCGTTGGCTTAAGCAAAAACTCGCCCCCTGCGTTTAAGGAAGCACTTCTTCTGTCTCGGTCTTTTCCGGCTTGATGAAATCTTCGCGCGACACGCCAAGCAACATCAACAACGGGCTGGCAACCAGCACCGATGAATAGATGCTGAACAGTATCCCAATCGTTAGTGCCATTGCAAAGTAGTGCAGCGTCTCACCGCCGAGGAACAGCATTGCGCCGACCATCATCTGCGTGCAACCGTGGGTGATGATGGTGCGCGACATGGTGCGTGTGATGGCATTGTCGATGATCACGGACACTTCGGCCTTGCGCATGGTGCGAAAGTTTTCGCGGATACGGTCGAACACCACCACCGACTCATTCACCGAATAACCCAATACCGCCAGCACCGCCGCCAGCACGGACAGCGAGAATTCCCACTGGAAAAAGGCGAAGAAGCCGAGAATGATCACCACGTCATGCAAATTGGCGATGATGGCGGACAGGCCGAATTTCCACTCGAAGCGCAACCACAGATAACCGACGATACCCAACGACACCAGCAGCAGGGCCAACTCTCCGTTGTCGATCAGGTCTTTGCCAACCTGGGAACCGACGAATTCCACGCGGCGCTTTTCCACGCTGGGATCCTGTTTGCGCAAGATGTCTATCACCTGCTCGCTCAATTTCGACCCTTCGATATTCTGTTTGAAAGGCACTTGTATCAGCACATCGAGGCTGGAACCGAAATTCTGCACCACCGCATCAGGCAGACTCATCTCGGCGAGTTGGGCGCGTACTTTGACGAGATCGGGCGCCTGCGCGTAATGCACTTCGATCACCGTGCCGCCGGTGAAATCCACACCGAAATTCAGGCCCTTGGTGGACAGAAAGAATACCGCGAACAAAAACGTCACCAGCGAAATGAAGGTGGTATAGCGTCCATAACTCATGAACGGGATGTCATGCTTGATCCTGAAAAATTCCATGTTGTCTATTCCTTTAAGAACTGCCTAAAGCGGCTTAGCCTATCGCCACTTTGGTGAGCCGCGGTTTGCGGCCGTATATCAAATTCACCATCGCGCGTGAGATCAGCACCGCGCTGAACATCGAAGTCATGATGCCCAGACACAGCACCACCGCAAATCCCTTGATCGGACCCGAACCGAACATGAACAACGCGATACCGGCAATGAAGGTGGTGACGTTGGAGTCGAGGATGGTGCCGAATGCCCGGTCATATCCGGCATGGATCGCGGCCTGCGGCGTGACACCGTTGCGCAGCTCTTCGCGGATGCGCTCGTTGATCAGCACGTTTGCATCGATCGCCATACCCAGCGTCAGCGCGATGCCCGCCATACCCGGCAAGGTGAGCGTGGCTTGCATCATCGACAGCAGCGCCACCAGCAACAGCAGGTTCGCAGCCAGCGCCAGCACGGAAATCGTGCCGAACATCATGTAATAGGCGGCCATGAATACCGCCACCAGGATGAAACCGATCTGTGTGGATTTAAATCCGCGTGCGATGTTTTCCTTGCCCAGGCTGGGGCCGACGGTACGCTCCTCGATGATTTCCATCGGGGCCGCCAGCGCGCCAGCGCGCAGCAGCAACGCGGTGTCCTGAGCTTCCATGGTGTTCATCTGGCCGCTGATCTGCACGCGTCCTCCGCCGATCTCCTCACGAATGACCGGGGCCGTGACGATCTCGCCTTTGCCCTTTTCAAACAGGATGATCGCCATGCGCTTGCCGACATTCTCGCGCGTTGCATCCTTGAATTGGCGCGCACCCACACCGTCCAGATTGATATGCACAGCCGCTTCATTGGTACGGGTGTCGAAACCGGGCTGAGCATCGTTGATACGCTCGCCGGTGAGTATCACCTGCTTCTTCACCAACAGAAACCGGCCTTCACGGTCTTTGAACATGTCATCGCCAAACGGTGGGGCCGCGCCCGGGGTGGCCTGATGGGTCTCATCCACCATGCGCACTTCCAGCGTCGCGGTACGTCCCAGAATATCCTTGGCGCGCGCCGTGTCCTGCACGCCGGGAAGCTGCACAACCACACGATCCGCACCCTGCTGCTGGATCACCGGCTCGGCTACGCCAAGCTCGTTCACGCGGTTGCGCAAGGTGACCAGGTTCTGCTGCACGGCGGACTCCTGGATGCGATGTTCGGCTTCCGGATTGAGCGACGCCTGCAGCAGAAATTCGCCGCCTTCGTCTTTGTCATTCAGTGTGTAGTCGAAAAAGCGCTGTTTGATCTCCGCTTCGCCCTTGCTGCGCGCCTCGGCATCGCGGAACCTGACCGACAACGTTTTATCGTCGCGAGTCACGCCGGAATAAGCGATGTTCTGCTCGCGCAATGCGCTGCGAATATCGCCGGTCGTGGCTTCCAGAGACTTGCTCAGCGCGGCCTTCATATCCACTTGCAGCAGGAAATGCACCCCGCCGCGCAAGTCCAGACCGAGATACATCGGCAACGCATTGAGCTTGGTCAGCCAATGCGGCGAACGCGGCAACAGATTGAGCGCGACCACATAGTCTTCGCCCAACTGTCCGCTCAGCACATCCTTGGCTTTCAGCTGGGTGTCGGTATCGGCAAAGCGCGCCTTGACACTGTTGCCGTCCAGCTCGGTCAGTTCCGGGTTGAGATTGGCCGCTTTGAGTGTGGAATCCACACGGTCCAGCAACGCATTATCCGCCTTGAGACTGGCATGCAACGGCGACACCTGCACAGCGGGCGACTCACCGTAAAAATTCGGCAGGGTGTAAATCAACCCGGCCAGCAACGCGGCCAGAATCAGCAGATATTTCCACAACGGATAATGATTCATAACAACCTCTTGATGACTATGGTTCGCGCCGGCCAAGCACGCCTTGGTGAAATCACACCCTGGCGAAATTTTACTACTTGATCGCCTTGATCGTACCCTTGGGTAACACGCTTTGAATCGCGCTCTTCTGCACAGTCACAACAAGATTCTCGGCGATTTCCACGCCGACGTATAGATCGTAAACCTTGTTGACCGTGCCGACTTCACCGCCGACCGTCACGACCTCATCGCCGCGTTGCAGCGCTGCGATCATGGTTTTTTGTTCTTTGGAACGCTTGGACTGCGGACGCAATATCAAAAAGTAAAATACCGCGATCAGTGCGATCAGCGGCAGAAAACTCATCATGCCGTTGTCCGGGGTGGCCGCTGCCGCTTCTGCATATGCATTACTGATAAACATTATTAATCTCCAAGGATGAAACAAAAGGCGCGCATTCTACCATGAAGCTGCAAGCGATCACTCATGTCCGGCACGCATCCGCCGGAATCGCGCCGTGAAATCAGCGAATGTACCCGCTTCGATCGCTGCGCGGATTTCACCCATCAACTCCTGGTAGTAATGCAGGTTGTGGATGGTGTTGAGGCGCGCGCCGAGTATCTCGTTGAGGCGGTGCAGATGGTGCAGGTAAGCACGGGTGAAGTTGCGGCAGGTGTAGCAGGCGCACAGCCCGTCCAGCGGGCGCAGGTCCAGCCGGTATTGCGCGTTCTTGATCTTGATGTCGCCAAACCGGGTGAACAGCATGCCATTGCGCGCATTGCGCGTCGGCATCACGCAGTCGAACATATCGATACCCTGCGTGACAGCATCCACGAGGTCTTCCGGCGTGCCGACGCCCATCAGATAGCGCGGCTTGCCGGCAGGCAATTGCGGGGCGGTGTGCCGGAGGATGCGCAGCATGTCTTCCTTGGGTTCGCCCACCGACAGTCCGCCGATGGCGTAACCGTCGAAGCCGATGTTCATCAATCCCGCCAGCGATTCATCGCGCAGCTGCTCGTGCATCCCGCCCTGCACGATGCCGAACAGCGCGTTGTCATTGCCCTCATGAGCGCGCTTGCTGCGCGCAGCCCAGCGCAGCGAAAGGCGCATGGATTCCCCCGCCGTCCTCTCATCTGCCGGATAGGGGGTGCACTCGTCGAAGATCATCACGATGTCGGAGTTGAGCACCTTCTGGATACGCATGGATTCTTCCGGCGACAGGAAACATTTATCGCCATTCACCGGCGACTGAAACTTCACCCCCTCCTCGCTGATCTTGCGCAGCGCGCCCAGGCTGAAAACCTGAAAACCGCCCGAATCGGTGAGTATCGGCCCGTCCCAACCCATGAATCGGTGCAGCCCACCGTGCGCCTCGATCACTTCCAGCCCCGGACGCAGCCACAAATGAAAGGTATTACCCAACACGATCTGCGCGCCGATCTCATGCAACTCGAGCGGCGACATCGCCTTCACCGTGCCATAGGTACCGACCGGCATGAACGCCGGGGTTTCGACGTTGCCATGGGCAAGCTGCAGGGTGCCGCGACGGGCAAGGCCGTCTGTTTTGTGCAGAGTAAATTTCATTCAGGCAATTTTAATAAGAGGTAAACGATTCGGGGAGCGAACCGGGGTTCAAGATCAACAGGCGCAATTCTACCCGATAGTCACCCTCTCCAATCACCCCGTTCGCCACTGCACACAGTACATACGCGTATCTTCCAGCCATGCATCAAAATCGCGGGTGTATCCTTCGACGTCGGCGAGGAACTCCTGCTCACCGGAAAGTAATGGATTCGGCTGCCGCGCGCGGCGCGACATGCGCGCCAGCACATCGGCGATGCCATCAATATTGGCATAACTCGCCAGCCAATCCTCCCGCGCCATCATCCGTAGCGCGAGATGCGAGGTGTCAGGGAGATCATGCAACCGCTCCTCGATGAGACGATAGACATCGGCACAATACACTTCCAACGGCTGATGATGCAGAGCCGCCCAGTGCCGCGCCAGCAGATGATCGTAGAAGATATCGACGAGCACGCCGGCATAGCGCCTGCGCTCTGCGGAGACGCGCGCGCGGCTCTGCTTGAAAGCGGGATGCGTTTCCGCGTGACTGTCGATGGCGCGATGCAGCGCCACACCGCGTGCCAGATCATCCGGCAACGCGCCAGGCAATCCGCCCTTGATCCAGTCGCCGACCACCCCGCCCACGATCAGCGCCGGGTCGTCGCCTGCCAACAGTGCATGAGCCAGAAAATTCACTTCAATTTATTATGTCTCTAAAGAATACGTGGGTACGACTAGATAGCCTTTACCCATCCTGCCGGGCTTTATCATCATCACGAATGAATGGCTTGCTATGTACCGTGAGTGTTGCAGCAGTCTTTTCCAGCCAGTCACGAGCAGTATTTTCGTCATCCCATGACGTCAATGACACTATAAGTATCACGACCATATCTCCTGACATTTGTGTCGCATGAAGATATCTCCATACTTTATCAGGGCTTGCCTTTTTCTTGACAGGCGCTGGCGCAGTATCTGCGTGCCAAAAATAAATATTTCGCCCCCCAACTGTTTTGAATATCCCGGGCTCACTTACTACCGGCTTATCGGCAAGAGTTTTCATGAAAGAAACACGTGATTGTCGATGCGCTTCCAGAATTTGGCGCGAATCCATTTCGGAGATTACCTTCCCCGATTTTGACCCGACTCTCATAACAGAAAATTGCAATATCCTATTGTCCGCTACTACTACCTCTCCATTATCATCTGCTTGTCCTGGGCGAATCTCTTTACCCGAAACTGCCACGCTAAGCGCTCCATTTTGATAATTCGCAAATAGCTCCGCACCATAATTTCGTAGCAGTCCGCCATATTCAAATAAAGTGTCTGCCTTTTCTGCCGCTAAAAGTGATCCTGATAATACAAATAACAACAACGCCAATATCCTTACCATGACTGGCCTCCCCTTATTGTGAATTGTGATTTATTTAATTGCGGCGTGCTGAGCCCGCCCTACGTCATTGCGTTGAATCAACATCGCATCGCCATAACTGAAGAAGCGATACTTTTCTTCCACCGCATGGCGATACGCCGCCAGCATTTCATTCATCCCGCCAAACGCGCACACCAGCATCAGCAAAGTCGAGCGCGGCAAATGGAAGTTGGTGAGCAGCACATCCACCACCTTGAAACGATAACCCGGTACGATGAAGATGTTGGTCTCGTTCTCTCCCGCGACCAACTCACCACCCGCCGCCGCACTCTCCAGCGCGCGCAGGCTGGTCGTTCCGGCCGCAATCACCCGCCCGCCGGCACGGTGCGCCTGGGCTATGGCATCGACAGTTGCTTGCGGAATCTCATAGCGCTCACTGTGCATGGTGTGCTCGTGAGTATGCTCGGCGCGCACCGGCTGGAAGGTGCCTGCGCCGACATGCAGGGTCACATAGACGATACGCACACCCTTGTCGCGCAACGCTTGCAGCATCGCTTCATCGAAATGCAGTCCCGCCGTGGGAGCCGCCACCGCGCCCGCTTCACGCGCAAACACGGTCTGATAACGTTGCTCGTCTTCACCATCCGCCGCGTGGGTGATGTAGGGCGGCAAAGGCAATTGACCATGGCGTTCGAGCAGGTCCAGCACACCTTCACCGGAGATAAAACGCAGGTGGAAGAATTCGCCCTCGCGTCCCAATACCTCTACCAGCAAAGTCCCGGCCAACAGCAGGCGACTCCCGGCTTGCGGCGCATGGCTGGCACGCACTTGCGCCAACACCTCATGCGCATTCAACACACGTTCGACCAGCACCTCGACCCTGCCGCCGCTTTCCTTGCTGCCAAACAAACGCGCCTTGATGACGCGAGTGTCGTTCAGCACCAGCACATCGTTCGGCCTGACCAGCTGCAGCAAGTCGGCAAAGCGGCGATCCTCCAGTGCGCCATCATGCGCATACAACAAGCGGCTAGCACCGCGCTGCTCGGGCGGATGCTGCGCAATCAATTGCTCGGGCAACACAAAATCGAATTCATCGGTACGCATGGGCACAACAGAAGCAAAAATCACGAAGGCGGGATTGTAGTCGATGTACGTAAGGTGAAGGGCTGCGCCGCCTGACGCGCGAAAACTGCGACGAGCTGGTGCGCATCCCGCTGATGGGCAGTATGGAAAGCCTGAACGTCTCGATGAGTGCCGGTGTTTGTTTGTTAAAGGCGAGACGGCAGCGCTTGGTTTTTGAGTTGTAATTCACATACAACTGGCAGCCATTGTTCTTTTGGGGTAAAGTTATTCATAATCTGATTGATCAGATTACTGGAATGGTACTGAAACTGGTTTCTATAAAGGAGATAATAATGAAAAAATGCACAATGGCTATTGCCGTGGCAGCCGCGCTACTGAGCATGACCGCCGCACAAGCTAGCGAATTCAGCGGTGCCTATATAAGTGGCAAAATCGGCTACAACACAAGTAGCCCGACTACCAATCACACGATCAATCAATTATATCCAGGTCTTGAAGCAGGTTACGGGTGGGATATTGGTAGCGTGTTGTTAGGCGTAGACGGTTTTGCGGATTGGCATACCAATTCCATAACTGGCGATGATTACGGTGGCGATGTGAAGCTGGGCTTTCCTATGGGTGAATTTATGCCCTACGCTAAATTGGGTGAGACTGGCGGAGGGCCTGGCATTCGTGATAATTTCGCCTTGGGATTTGAATACAAGCTTGACACTCTATGGAGTGTTGCGAGTGAGTTGTTTGCTGACAGCATTAACATAAATGGTCTAACAGAAAGGAATATCAATATTTCTGTAGGTCTGAGGCGATCACTTCCCTGAACATTAATGTTTTACCAGCGGTGGTTGCCGTTGCGGCACCGGTCCGTAGTGAAGGAAGGGGCTAAGGCTGCTCCGGCCCCGCGCGCCAGGAATCTTTCAAGACGATTTCACTGATAAATCACCTCACTTGTTCCGATCCTGATAGAACTTCTGATATTACTACTGATGAAACTACTAGCCATTCGGCTAAGTCACCAAAAGGCTTTGCATAGCCATCTGACTAAGTTGGCAAACTACGCCAACATAAGTCATTGGTTAACGGTGACATAAGCCG
>Ga0207926_1000828_pt1 | contig 15162 bp, 17 predicted proteins | sample NGESurdeep072012_8_FD_184454 | JGI IMG/M metagenome (GOLD analysis project Ga0207926, IMG submission 184454) | Arctic peat soil microbial communities from Barrow, Alaska - NGEE Surface sample 210-1 deep-072012 (SPAdes) | ecosystem: Environmental > Terrestrial > Soil > Wetlands > Peat ...
CCGGCCGCCACACCCTCCTGGGACATCGCGCCGCCGACGATGGCCCCCACGTACGCGACCGCGGAGCTGTACGACCCTGCAACGGGCTCCTGGTCGGCCACCGGGCCGCTTCGCTACGCCCGGGTCGGTGCGCCTGCCGTCACGCTCGTCGACGGACGCGTGCTCGTGGTCGGATCGGCAATGTTGCGGCAGGGTTGGAACTACACGCAGCCGGACGTCAACGCCCGGGCCTCCGAGACGGCCGAGATCTACGATCCGCGCACCGGCCGCTTCAGCCTCACCGGCGATCTGCCCGCGGTGGACTGGTCACCCCTGGCGAAGTGGGGACCGTACCCCGTCAGCTCCTTCGGCGTGACCGCTCCGGGGGCGCTCGTCGCGCTCTCCGACGGCGGTGCCCTCCTGGTTGGCCAGGTCACCCCGTGGTCCGTCCTTGCGCTCGACATGATGGGATCCACGGTCCGCACGCTGCGCTTCGACCCGGCCACCGGCCGGTGGGCGCTGATCGACCAGAGCGTCACCGCGAGCGTGTCCGTCGGCGAGACGACATCGACGGAGGTCGTCGTCGGCGGTCACTCGCGGGACGGGTCGCTCGCCGTGCGGCTGCAGGACGGGCGCGTGCTGGTCGCCGGCGGGGGCGACGCACGCCTCGACACCCCGTCCACGAACGCAGCCGACCTCTACGACCCGGTGGCCAACACGTGGCTGGCCCTTCCGCCGATGCCCGAGCCGCGCGCGGGCGGCGCCACGCTCCTGCTCCCCGACGGGTCGGTCCTAGTCGTCGGCGGCCAGGGCGGGACCCCGACATGCGAGCAGTCCGGCACCTGCCAGTGCGGCGAAGGAGCCACGGGGACCTCGACCGCCGTGCGGTTCGTGCCCGGACCATAAGCGGGAGCGCCCCGCTGGACGTCGGTCTCGCGACGCCTGGCGCCTCGCCTCGCAGGAGCCTCAGCCGCCCGGGCCCGACGGCAGCGGTATCTCGGCGTGCACGAGCGTCGGCCCGCCGGCCGGGCTCTCGACCGTGAGGGAGCCGTCGAGCGCCTCGACCCGTCCGGCCAACCCGGCGAGCCCGCCACCCGGGATTGCCCGCGCGCCGCCGGCACCGTCGTCCCAGACCTCCACCACGAGCCGCCCCGCCTCGCGCCGGCAGCGGATCTCGCAGCGCCCGGCCGACGCGTGCTTGGCGACGTTGGCGATCGCCTCGGCCACCACGAAGTAGGCCGCCCGCTCCGTCGCGTCCGGAAGTCGTTCGCCGGCGGGCAGCGTGCTCTCCACCACGGTCGGGACGGGGCAGCGCCCCGCGATCGCGCTCAGCGCGGGCACCAGGCCGCGGTCGAGGAGGATGGCCGGCGCGATCCCCCGGACCAGGTCGCGCAGCTCGGCAAGCGCCAGCCGGGCCTGGTCCTGGGCTTCGACGACGAGCGCCCGGCTGCCGCGGGGTCGGAATCGATCCGCTCCGCGGCCAGGCTCAGGTCGATCGTCAGCATCACCAGGCGCTGCTGAGCCCCGTCGTGGAGGTCGCGCTCGATGCGCCGCAGCTCGGTCGCCTCGACGTCGAGGACCGCCTTGCGGCTCCCCTCGAGCGTCTCCACGCGGCGTTCCAGCACCTGCCGCTCCGAGTCGCACAGCAGGCCGGCGACGACGGCGCGATGGAGCGCCATCATGCCCTGCGATACGGAGGCCGCGACCGGGGCCAGGACCAGGCCGGCGACCCCGGCGGCGACGGCGAGGGCGATGGACGACGTCGGCATGCCTGCCGTGCCGGACGCCAGCCCTGACACGCCGAACCAGAGCGGCACCGAGAGCAGCGAGATGGAGGCTCCCCAGAGCAGGACCGTGACGCCGAACTCGAGCATCGTCAGCGGGAACGCGACGAACACGTAGACGACGTCGCGCCAGCGGTTGATGTCGCCGAACACCGCGAAGAGCAGGTCCCGGGGCCCGCTGCCGTACGGGCGGTAGGCATGCGGCCGGAGCGGCCGCGGGTCGGCCAGGCGGGCGCGCGACCGCTCGATCCTGGCCACCAGGCGGCAGCTCTCGACGCCCAGGCCGATGACCACGACGCCGATCCCCACGATGAGCAGGGAGACGCCCGATGAGAAGACTGCGATCACGAGCGAGACCGCGAAGATCTCCACCCAGAACCCGAGGAAGATCGCCAGGGCCGCGGACCACGTGGCAGGGTGGAGCGGCGACAGGAGGAACCTGCCGACCGCCCCGCGCTTCCGCCTCCCGACCCACGCGCCCGTGAGGGCGCTCAGGACCAGGAGCAGTCCCAGGACGAAGAACGGGGCGCCGATCACGACTCGGAGGCACCCCGGCGGGTCGAGCCCACCAGCAGGGCGACACCCAGGGCCACGAGGAGCGCCGGCCCGAGGGCCGCGGCACCGGCCCAGCCGGGGATCGTCGCGTTGGCCAGGGCGATCGCCCCGAACACGACGAGCGCGACGCCCAGGTACAGGCCACCTCGCCCCTCGCGGTGAACGTGCGGCCCCGCATCGGGTCCGGGGGCCGGCCACGCGGGCGTCTCGCCCGCCGGCTCGGTGCCGTCGGCCGCGGCCGGTGGCGCGCCCCACGCAGGGCCGGCTGCCTGCCACGACCCCGGTGCCGGCATGGTGGCCGGCTCCAGCGGGATGACGAACGCGAGGACGATGTAGAGCAGGATCGTGAAGCCGCCGAAGAAGGCCGACAGGATCCACAGGACCCGGACCAGCGTCGGATCGAGGTCGAGATACTCGGCCATGCCGGCGGCGACGCCCGCGAGCTGTCGATCGTGACGGCAGCGGTAGAGACGACGGGGGTTCACAGACAGCCTCCCAGTGGGTTGACGTCCACGCTACCAACGTTGACCGTCACGGTCACGTCCGCGTGGTGGTTTGCCATCGAATAGCCGGGGCTCTCCCAGGTGTCCCCGTTGCGAATGAGCCCCACATCGGTGATGGAGCTCAGCACCCCGGCCTGGTGGACCCGCAGGCCGACCTCGCTCGGAGCGCAGATCCGGAGGGAGCCGGCGTTGACCGTGAGATCCGCGACCGTGTCCTGGGCCACCGGCAGGCTCAGCCAGCCCGCGGCGGCGTTGACGCGCATGGCCAGGTGCGCGACCGTCGACCCGGTCAGGTCTACGCGCAGCTCGCCGGCGTTCACGGCCAGCGCGAGGTTCCCGAGCTGGGCGCCAGCCAGGTCGAACCGGCCGCGGCCCGCGTTCACCTCGGCCGACAGGTCCAGCGTGCTGTTGGTGGGCAGCGTGAGCTGCCAGGCGTCGCCACCCCGGTCGAAGCCGAATGGGTGGCGCTGGCCCGACGAGACGATCGAGAGCCGATCGGCCGAGGCGGCCACGGCGGGAACCGCGCCCGAGGCGTTGCCGGCCTGGAGCAGCCAGCCGCTCCCCGGGGCAGTCGTGACGGCCAGGTCGCCGCAGGCGAGCGTGATGTCGACCGCCGCCGCGCCGCCGAAGATGCCCTGCTGCGTGGCCAGGCTCACCGGCCCGACGTCGCCGCAGCCGGGAGCCAGTTGCGGCGCAGTCACCACGAGCCCGCCGAACAGCAGCCCCGGCATCGCGGCGGCCAGCATGCCGCCCGGCAGCCCGAGCCGCGTCCGGCGCACGATGATGCCGAGGCCGATCGCGATGACGACCAGCGGCCAGAGGTCAAGGGCCTGCGCGATGGCATCGCGGTCGATCGCGCCGCCCTGCGCGACGAGAATCACCCCGCCCGCCGCGACGAGGAAGACCCCCACGTTGAGGAACCGTCGTTTCACCACCATCTGCCCTGCCTCCAGGCCCTGCGAGCCGTCCGTGCCGTCCCGTCTGCACACCCGGGCTGGATGCCGCGGGTCGACGCGATCGATGCCCAGACGCTACGTTCACGGGGCGCGCCGGACCAGCCGGGCAGCCGGCATCTTCGGGGTGGGGCCAGCCCCACCCTCGCGACCGCCGTCCTCCAGGCGGAGAGCAGCGGCAGGTCGGGATGGTGCATGCCCCCGCCGAGGTAGATCTCGCCGGCGAAGACGCCGCGATTGCGCCTGCTAGGTTGCGACCATCGGGTCCCGTCCCAGCGGTGCCGCGGATGCTGCGCCGGGCCTCGCGGCGGGATCTCCGCCCGGGTGCCCTGGGCGCGACGTCGCGGCCTCCAGCTGCTCGACGAGCGGTCGCGCTCCGAGTCGCCCGGCGATCTCTCGCGCGGCGTCCACGGCGGCGTGGACCTCGGGCTCGGCCGGATCGAGGAGCGTCGCCATCTCGATCGCCGTGAGTGCCTCGTCGAACTGCAGCCCTCTGTCGCGGAAGCGGAGGATCGCGTCGCGGTAGAGCGCAAGCGCCTCGGCGCTGCGGCCACCGAGCGCGGCGAGCCCCGCCTGGATCGACAACCGGCGGGCGTCGATGGCCGGCCCGCGCGCCCCGGTCGCCTCGAGCGCCCGCAGGTCATCGGTCGCCGAGGCAGCATCGTGCGCCCGGAGCCACAGGCGCGCAGCAAGGGCGAAGTGGTCCGGGGTACCGCCGGTGTCCCACGCAGCAGCGCGCCGGTACGCGGCAGCTGCCTCGCCCAGCGCTCCAGTCGCCATGGTGCCGGCGGCGCGCGCGTCGTCGACACTGACCAGGACCTGGCGGTCCGTCGTCTCCCCGGCGAGGCGTTCGAGGAGGAGCTCTTCGGACGGATCGCCTCGCCAGGCGCGATACCAGATCATGGCGCTCAGCCCGATGATCCGGCCTTCGCCCTCGGGGTCGCCCGCCAGGAGCTCCTCGAGCTCGCGGGACGCCCACTCCCAGTCGCCCGTCCACCTGGCGTTCACCGCCGCGTTCGTGAGGAACACCGTGGACCACCCGCGCTGGCCCAGGCGCCGCGCCTCGGCGAGGCCGACCCGGTCGTTTGCCAGCGCCTCGCGCGGATCGCCCCGGCTCAGGAGCCACCCGCGGTTGAGGCGCGCGCGGACCGCGGTGACCGCGAGGCCGTGGCGCTCGGCGAGGTGCAGGCCGGTCTCGATGACGCCCAGCCCCTCGTATCCCCGGCCGAGGCCCCCGAGTGCCGTGCCCTTCGTCACGAGCGAGTCGGCCACGAGCTCCACGAGATCCGCGTGTTCGGCTGCCGCGAGCGCGCGGTCGGCGACCCCGATCGAGCGCTCCCCATCGCCGTGCATCATGTACGCCCGGGCCAGCTGGCCGAGCAGCGCGACGAAGGCCGTGTCGGCGCCGAGATCGGCGAACTCGTCGGCCGCGGGCTCGAGGAGCGCGAGGGCCTGCTCGGTCCGGAAGGGTGCCAGGCGTGCCCGCCCGAGGGCCGCGGTGACCCGGGCGGCCGCCGGCCGATCACCGCGCTCCCGCTGCAGCTCCATGGCCCGCCGCAGGAGTGCCTCTGCCCGGTCGTGGTGCGCGCTCGCGGAGGCGGACTCGCCCGCGCGCTCGAAGAGCTCCGCTTCCTCGGCGGGATCGGTCGTGACCGAGAGCGCCTGCTGGAGGAAGGCGAGGGCCTGGTCGTGGGAGCCGAGGGCCGTGGCCCGCTCGGCCGCGGCCCGCAACGCGATCCGGGCCTGGGCGGCGAGCGCGTCGGCCTCCGGCCCCGCAGCCGCGTTCGCGTGCGCCGCAAAGTAGTGGCCGGCGAGCCCCCCGGCCAGCTCGTCGGAGCCGAGGCTCTCGAAGAAGCGCGCCGCCGCGAGATGGCGTCGTTTGCGGTCGGGCTTCGCGAGCGTGTTGTAGGCGACCTCGCGGATCAGCGCCTGGACGAACGCGTACTGGCCGCGCTCCGGGCTTCGGGGGTCGGCCTCGAGCGTGAGCAGCTCACGTCGGACGAGCGCCCGCAGGCGTGGCTCGAGCTCGGCCTCGCCGACTCCCGAGACAGCCGAGAGGCCAGGGAGCGTGAAGCTCTGACCCAGCACGGCGGCGTCGCTGACGAGGGCGCGATCCTCCGCGGCGAGCCCGTCGAGACGGGATGCGATGAGCGCGGTCAGCGTCTCGGGGACCGCGAGGCTCGTGAGGTCGCCGATGGGGTGGTAGGCACCACCCTCGAGAGCCAGCCGTCCGTCCGCGAGGAGCATCCGGACGGTCTCGACCGCGTAGAGCGGGACGCCGTCGGCCCGTTCCACGATCGCCCGGACCGCGAGCTCCGGCAGCCCGGGCACGAGGCCGGCGAGCAGCGCGCGCATCGCGGCCGGGGCGAGCGGCTCGAGGGAGAGCGAGTTGAAGCTCCGCTTGCCCGCGCCCCAGTCCGGGCGCTTCTCGAGGAGCTCGGGGCGGGAGAGCGTGAGGACGTAGATCGGGTGGCCGCGGCTCCACTCCAGGAGGTGGTCCACGAAGTCGATCAGGCCCGAGTCGGCGAAGTGGAAGTCCTCGAAGACCATGACCACCGGTGCCGTGGCGGCCAGGCGTTCGAAGTATGTCCGCCAGGCGCCGAACAGCTGCTCCGAGCCAACCCCCGATTCGATGCCCAGGAGAGCGAGCAGGGCAGGCTCTATCCAGCGGCGCTCGTCGGGATCGGGCACGTGACGGGCGAGCGTGTCGGCGACCCTCGCCCGCGTGGTCGTCTCGTCGTCGGTCTCGAGCAGGCCCGCGCGCTCGCGCACCATCTCGCCCAGCGCCCAGAAGCTGATCCCCTCGCCGTACGCCGGTGACCGGCCGTCGTGCCACCAGACGCTCTCGACGAGTCCGTCGACATACTTGAGGAACTCCCAGGCGAGCCGGGTCTTCCCGATCCCTGCCGGCCCGATGACCGAGACGAGGCGCGCCCGCTTCTCCCGGCTGGTCGCGTGGAAGAGCTCCTTGAGCTGGCGCAGCTCGTCGTCGCGGCCCACGAAGGGGGCCTCCAGGGTCTCGGCTCGCTTCCGGCCGCCGCGCTCGGCGACGACGCGGAGCGCGCGCCAGGCGGGGACCGGTGCGGCCTTGCCCTTGAGGGCCTGCTCGCCGGCGGGCTCGAAGGCGATGGCACGGTTCGCCGCCCGCTCGGTCGCCTCGCCGACCAGGACGGTCCCGGGGGCGGCGACAGACTGGAGTCGGCTGGCGGTGTTGACGAGGTCGCCGGCGACCATGCCCTGCCCGACGGCGCCGACCGTGACCGCCGCCTCACCGGTCAGGACGCCTGCCCGGGCCGCGATGCCGGGCCCAAGCGTGCGGACGGCGTCGACGAGCTCGAGCGCGGCCCGGACTGCCCGCTCGGCGTCATCCTCGTGCGCCGTCGGGGCACCCCAGACCGCCATCACGGCATCCCCGATGAACTTCTCCACCGTGCCGCCGTAGCGCGCGACGACATCGCGCGCGAGATCGAAGTACCGCGACAGCAGCTCGCGTGTCTCTTCCGCGTCCCATCCCTCGGCGAGCGTCGTGAACCCGACGAGATCGGCGAACAGGATCGTGACAAGGCGCCGCTCGGACACGGAAGCGGGAGGAGCCGTGGCGCGTCCACCGGGGGCGCCTGCCGGCGCCGTGATGAGCGGCGTGCCGCAGTCGCCGCAGAACCGCTTGCCCGGCGGGTTCGTGGCGCCGCACGCTGGGCACCCCGAGGCAAGCGGCGCTCCACAGTCGCCGCAGAACCGCTTGTCGGCGGGGTTCTCGGTCCCGCAGCTCGAGCAGACCAAACGGGCACTCCGATGCGACGGTAGGTGGCAGGGTACAACGAGACCCCAGAGGGGAGCTATCGCAATGTCAGGTCACCGCGGCGGCCCGTTGAGCCCCCCGGGGCCCCGCATGCCCTACGATCCGACCGAACTGAACGCCGCCGGAGGGAGCCACGTGACGCTGCGCGAGATCCAGGAGCCGATCAAGGCACGCTACCAGACCGAACCCGATGCGGCGCGGATCACGCTCCGGGCGACCGGCAGCACGGCCGGCGGCGCGATGAGCTGCTCGGTTGACCTCGGCCGGGCGCTCTACGCGGCGGGCGCGCACCCGGGCGTCGGCGGCAGCGGCAGCGCGGCCTGCTCCGGGGACCTCGCCCTCGCGGCCCTGGCGGCCTGCGCGCAGCTCACCTGCCAGATGGTCGCGGCGAACATGGGCCTCGAAGGGGTGGGCATCTCCGTCACCGTCGAGGGCGACCTTGACCTGCGCGGGACGCTGGGCACCGCCGACGTGCCCGTCGGCTTCGAGGCGATCCGCGTCCGGTTCGGGCTCTCGGGCGACGTGCCCGCCGAGCGCCTCGAGAAGCTCAAGGAGCGGACCGAGCGCTACTGCGTCGTGCTCCAGACCCTGCTCAACCCGCCGGCGATCGAGGCCGCCTGGTCCGTCGCCTGACGCCGGTCGTCAGGCCGCACGCCCGGGTGGCCGCGCCGATCCGTTGCGGGCCCCCGGCCGGTGGCTCAGCGAGGCGGGGTTCCGGCCAGGACCCAGCTGGTGCCCTCGGCGTCGTCGCGGACCTCCACGCCGGCGCCGGTGAGCTGATCGCGGATGAGGTCGGCCGTCGGCCAGTCGCGGGCGTCCCGGGCCCGGGCGCGCAGCGCGATCAGTGCCTGCACGAACGGGTCGATCGTCGACAGCGGGTCGGCCCCGCCGGTCGCGGCGGTCTCGCCGAGCCGGACGATGAGGGCGCGGAACGTGGACCGCGCGTTGTCGAGGTCCGGGCTGTCCTCGCCCGCGCGGACCCGCCCGTCGATCGCCGAGTCGAGATCGAGGAGCGCCGCGACGGCGGCCCGGCTGTCATGGTGCCCGAGCGCAGCGATGAACGCCCCCTCGAGCTCTGTCATCTCGTCGCGAAGCGGCTCGGCGCCGCGCGGGGCGTGGTCCCCCGCGCGCTCAGGGCGCCTCCCGCTGCCGGGGCCAGGTTCCCAGTCGATCTCGACCGGCTCCCCGGCGGCAAGCTCCCGGGCGACCTCGGCCAGGACGTCGATGCCCACCTCGCTGCCGCTCGGGAAGACCGTGCCCCGGCCATCGACCCGGATGGTGACCCCGCCCAGGCCGGAGACGGCCGCGGTCCGGCGGTCGAGATCCAGCACGAGCGCCGTGTGGCTGTCCACGCCCAGGATGAACGTGCCCGGCGGCAGCTGGCGCTCGAGCATGCGCAGCCGGCGCTCGCCCATGTAGCAGAACCGCGTGTCGTGGTTCCCGCCCTCGGCGTTGTCGTAATGGGGGACCACCGCTGCCCGGAGCCCGGTCGCCGGGCCCAGGAGGTCGAGCCCCGGCAGCCACGCCGGATCCGCCCCCACCTTGTAGATCTCGTAGACGGGGATCGTGACCACTCCCAGGGTGAGGGCCGCAGCGCTCGCCATCGTGAGGATGCCGCCGTCGCGGAGGTGGTCCGCGAGCGCGGTGGGGATGGGGCCGTCGGCCCACTGGTGGAGGGCGTAGCTGGGGCTGCCCGGTCCGGCCATGAGGTAGCGGGCTTCGCGGATCCGCGCGACGGCCGTGGCGGCGGTCACCGAGTCGACGCCCCGCGACCGGTATGAGGCGACGGCCACCTCCCGGCCAACGCTCTCGGCGAAGAACCGGACGGTCCGGGCGCTCAGCTCATCGGCGTTCTCCTGGAAGCCGTACGGGGTGTCGAGGATGGCGGCGGGCACAGGCTCCGCGCCGGAGCGCTCGAAGAGCGCGCGGTGGACCTTCGCCATCGTGGGTGCCGTCTCCCCGGATCCCATGATCGCGAGGATGCGCGGAGCGCTCATCCGAAGAAGCCTTCCATGGCCGTCTCGTGCATCACGGTTGCCAGTTCGTCCGGGTGCTGGGCATGGATGTCGTGGTCGCCCGTGAACCAGTGGACCCGGGTCTTCGGGATCATGGCCGCGGCTCGCTCGACTTCCCCGCGCTTGCGCCGGGTGCCGTCGGTCTCGCCGCCGTCGACCGGCACCAGCAGGACCGGCACCGCGAGACCCGCATAGCGTTCAGCCGGATGGTGCTCCCAGAGCCCGCGGAGGACGGCGATGTGGTGCTCGAAGGTGAGCCACGGGGCGATCGTGCCATCGGGCCGGACCTCGAAGTTCGCGAGCGTGCCGCGAATGCCGACGTCCGGCCAGTCGCGGTGCGCCGACCGGATGTAGCCGTCGATCTCCTCGAAGCGCCGCCCGGCGAGCCGGGGCGGCGCGAGCGCGGCGCGGCAGGCGTCCCAATCCGTGAACGCGCGGCTCAGCTCCAGCCAGCCGCCGTCGACGCAGACGATCCCGCGGACGGCGTCGGGGTGGCGGGCCGCGAGCTCCAGGACCACGTTGCCGCCCCAGGATTGCCCGGCCACGACCGGGCGGTCGATCCCCAGGCGCTCGATGAGCACTGCGAGGTCATCGGCCACGGTGGGCACGTCGTACGGGCCGTCCGGCTTCGATGACCGGCCGTGCCCCCGGAGATCCACGCTGACCACTGGATGGCCGGTCGCGACGAGGCTGGCGGCGACGCCGTCCCAGGTGCGTGCGTTCGAGGCGAGCCCGTGGACGAGGAGGAACGGCGCCGCGTCGGCGGCCCCGACCGCGTAGGCGGGCCCCGCCCCGTGGGCGTCCGCGGCCGTCCACTGGTCCGTCGCGAGCTCCACGCCCTCGGCGACCGGCGTGCGTTCGGTTCGCATCCCGCAGATGGTAGTCGTGCCCGCTCGCTCCGGCACTGAGAGCCGCCGCCTCCGCCAGCCAAGCCCGACGATACCGATTCGGATAATCAGGCTCAAGGTGGCCGGTTTGATCCCGATTACCTGCAGAACTTGTTCACGGCTCGCCATCACGGCCCCGGTATCCTTTCTTGCGTGAGCGATCGAGGGCGCGCGCTGTTGCGCCCCGGCGGCAGGCTGGCGGCGTGGCTCCCGGTCATCGGCTGGGCCGCGCTGATCTTCGCGTTCTCCGCCCAGCCGAACCTGCGCTTCGTGCCGGACGCGGGCCTGGACTTCGTGGTCCGCAAGGCCGGCCACATGGGCGTCTTTGGCATCCTCGCGCTGCTGCTCTGGCGCGCCCTCGCGGGCACGACCGCGTGGCGCCGGCCGTGGGCGTGGGCGCTGGCGCTCGCGGTCCTCTACGCGGCCACCGACGAGTTCCACCAGGGGTTCGTGGCAGGGCGCCACGAGTCGGCGGTGGACGTCGGCATCGACGCAGCCGGGGCGATCATCGCGGTCGCGGCTGCCGGCCTGCTTCGCTCCAGGCGATCGTGAGCAGGGGACGCAAGCGGCAGGCAATGGAGCCCGCGTAGAGTCCGCCTCGAGGGGGCCTGGCACCCTGAGAAGTAGTCAGGCCCGGACACGTTCGAGGCCGCACATCGTGCGTTGGCGCTGATCGCGGCTACGGGAACGGAAGGTGCGCTGACATCTGGACGACGGAGATCCGCGCGGACATGCTCGCGAGCCTCGTCGACCAGTTGTGGTCGTTCGTGACGAGGTGCCGGACTTGGGTCGCGAGTCCTGTCCCCACGATCAACGCATCGGGCGGCGCGAACTTCTTATCGGCGCGAAGGTGGGCGGCATCCTGGGCGACCTGGAGGTCGATAGGCGCGCAGATCAGGTTCGGATGCGTTCGCAGGAACGCGAGCACCGTGTGGTGACCTGGCGGCATGGTCCGCATGGGCCGGACGAGGATCTCCATGACAGTGACCATGGAGACGACCGCTGGGTTTCGGCCTGACTCCACGAGCTCACGCAGGACAAAGCGAGCCACCGGATGCGTCGCGTCGGTCGCGTCGAGGAACGCGGCGAGCACGGTCGTATCGAGGAGCAGGCGATCGCCCTCGGCGATTGTCGTGCGCAGCGACGACTCGGACACGGGCCGCCTATTCGCCCCAGGCGGCCCGCTCGCCGCGGACGAATTTTAGGACCTCCTCGCTCGTCCCGAAGACGCCGGTGAGACTGCCGGCGAAGTCGCGGGGCATGACGCGGACGTGAGCGACACCTGGCTCGGCCGGGTCGACCTCGAAGACGAGGATGTCGTCCGGGGCCGCGTCGAGCGCACGGACGATCGGCTCGGGAATCGTGAGCTGGTTCTTCTGCCGGAGGCGAGCCTCCGCCTCGATGGGACGATCCAGGACGTCCATGTCGGTCTCCCTGCGTGTGACTAAAGAATATCGCGTCCTACTCGTCATTGCTAGGTAAGACGACCTATCACATCGTCGCACCGCGGGCTCCGTCCTGATCCGGCCAAGCGGACCGGCGTGGCGTAGGCCGACGCCGCGTCGTTGCCTGGCTCCCGGTCATCGGCTGGAGGAGGCTGCCAGCTGTGGGTTGACGGCTATCCTACCTTGTGTAGGATAACGGCATGAGCACAACCAAGGTCTCAGCGACGTTGACGGAAGAGCGAGTCGCGGAGGCCAAGGCGCGGGTGGGGGAGCGCGGCTTCTCCCGCTACCTCGACGAGGCACTCGCTCGGCAACTCCAGTTCGATCGGTTGGCGGATCTCGAGCAGCAGCTTGAAGGCGAATTCGGCCCGATTCCACCTGGGGTCCAGCAGCACGTTGACTTGCTGCAATGGCCGCGTTGACGACCGCACAAGCGGGCCGCGTGATCCTCGATTCAGGTGGTGTCTCAGCTCTCGCGGAGGGCAACGCTCGGGCACGCGCGGTGGTTGTTCGTGCTAGACGTGAAGGCCGCCTCGTCGTCATCCCAGCGCCGGTCCTGACCGAGGTCTACACCGGACGGCAGGACCACGCCCGGATCGATCGGGTCATCAACGCAGTCGACATGCAGATCGAGACAACGCCCGAAAGGGCGAAGCAGGCAGGCGTGCTTCGCGCCAAGTCCGACGTCCTCAGCGTCGTCGATGCCATCGTCGTGGCAGAAGCGGTTGTTGCCTTGCCAGCGGTCATCGTCACGTCGGACCCCGACGACATCAAGGCACTCGTGGATGCCGCCCAGGCAGCCGATCGAGTCGCGATCGTCGCGGTGTAGCTGACCCCGCCAGGCCATCCCGCCGTACGCGGCCGCAGTCCGCGCTGCCCCGCCGGGGAGCATCACGCTGGCAGCGCGCACGAGGTCGAGGGCGAGGTCACCGATCTCCCGCGTGCGCCGAGTCTCCTTGGCCGGCGCCATGACGAGGGCCAGTCCATCCTTCTCCCGGATCAGGGCGGAGCCCCGGCGGGCCGCGTCGATCACCTCGCGGTGATTCCGCGCCAGGTCCGTCGCCTGGTACGCGATTCCATCATCCACGGACATCGATCGAATCTCCCGCCAGCTGCGACAATCGTATGCACGATCATGCTGCTCGTTCAGGACGTGAACGGGCGGTCGGTCGGTCGGCCCGGGGGCGCATGCCGCCGCCCGATCACGGCATCCCCGGGCGCCGTATCATGATGCTATGATGCGGCGATGACGAAGGTGCGCACGACGCTGACGATCGACCCCGAGGTCCTCCGGGCAGTAAAGGTCCGGGCGGCTCGTTTGGGCAAAGGTGACGGCGACGTCATCGAGGACGCCCTGCGCCGCGACCTCGGCCTCGACCTGCTCGACCGGCTGTGGGCGGCCAACAACCTGGACGAGGCCGAGGCGCTCGCGCTTGCGACCGAGGCCCAGCACCGCACCCGCGGCTGACCATCCGTCCGGTGCGGGCCGTCCTCGACGCCAATGTCCTGATCTCGGCGATCCTGTCGCCCCGCGGGACACCCGCCCGGCTCCTGCACGCGTGGCAGGCCGGGGAGTTTGATCTGGTCATCTCGCCCTGGCTTCTCGCGGAGCTGCGCCGGGCGCTCGCATATCCCAAGCTCGAGCGGCTTGTCCCGGCGGCCGACGCGGACGCCTTCGTGGCGTGGATCCGCCGGTCGGGTGTGCTCGCCGTGGACCCGGAAGGCGAGCCGCCCGTCCACGCCGTCGGTCCGAACGACGACTATCTGCTCGCCCTGGCGGCAGCTGAGCGGGCCGTGCTCGTGTCGGGCGACGCACACCTCACGGTCCTGGCCGACCGGTTCCCGGTTCGGACGCCGGCCGCGTTCCTTGCGCAGCTGCGGCCGGTGCTGCCCATCCCGGCGGATCAGCGCTGGTTCTGGACAGAACGGTGGCAGGCGATGGAGCGCGAGGTCGACGAGCACGTGGCCGCGGGGCGCGTCACCGTCGTCGATGCTCCCGACGCACTGTTCGCGCACCTCGACACCTCGCTCACTTCCTGAGTCGACGCGTTGAAGGTCCAGGTCACCCCCGCATTCGAGGGCGACTGGGCACGACTCTCGAAGGACGAGCGCGCGACGTTCCAGGAGGTTGTCAGCAGGCGCTTCCATCCGGCCTGCGAGCGACGCCGAACTCACCCGTCGTCGCCCTGGTCGGCGTCCCTCCGGGTGAAGGATGTCGAAGGTGCGCCCGGCGTCTGGGAGATGACCTGGAGCTTCGCCGGACCCGACGGTCGCGCCACCTTCGAGTGGATCGAGATCGAGGGCGAAACGGCGATCCGGTGGCGTCGCATCGGGGGTCGCGCGATCTTCGGCGCCCCCTAGCGACGGCTCGTCGGAGGCCGCGGAGCGGCCGACGCGAGCGTCCGGGGACCTACGAGAGGGCCTGGGGCCTCTCCACGACGTCCAGCTGGTTCAGTCGATCGCTCGCAGGCCGCGGCACTCGACCGGCCGACCTGCAGCGTACTGGCCCTCGAATTCCTCGTGGACAGCCAGGATGTCCATCTCATGGGCGAAGTAGTGGCGACCCTCACCCGACCCGTCGATCAGCACGCACACGGCGTGCGGGACTGCTTCACGACCCTTGAGCGGATGGAGGTGATAGCCTCGGCGGCCGCCGTTGAGGAGGTCGAAGTAGTCGTAGTCGTAGCGGACGCGGAGCCAACCGAGGGCCGACGGTCGCCACCACTCCTGGTAATGGAAGCGGACTTCGTCGAGAAGTCCCGGCTCGCTCACCTGGCCCGGGATGACCAGGCCGGCGACGATCTTGCGAACCCGCTTGTTCGAGCCCAGGTCCCGAAGGTCGACCCGCCCGAGGCGATCGAGCCGGCTGAAGAGGTCATCGCGACGCTGATTGAACGCGTGCGAAGACAGTGGCCTCACGCGCTGACCGTCTCGACTTCGTGCTCCTGCATGAGCTCTTGCTCGACGTCGGCCTCCGGTTCGACCGTGATGGACGACGGCGCAAGCCGCTCGGGCTCGAGGAGGCCGACGACCGCCCGGACGGGGATCCTGTACGTGCGCTCCGAGAGCTTGACCGCATACAGGCGACCCGATGCGATGTAGTTCAGGATGGTGGACGGATGGACGCCGGCTATCGCGGCCACCTCGTGGGGCGAGTAGAACGACTTGCTGAACTCCACGTCTGGCACTCCCAACTTCGTTATAGCTAACGATACCGGGTAGGCCGAAGTTGTCAAGGGCGG
>Ga0207926_1000833_pt1 | contig 15145 bp, 13 predicted proteins | sample NGESurdeep072012_8_FD_184454 | JGI IMG/M metagenome (GOLD analysis project Ga0207926, IMG submission 184454) | Arctic peat soil microbial communities from Barrow, Alaska - NGEE Surface sample 210-1 deep-072012 (SPAdes) | ecosystem: Environmental > Terrestrial > Soil > Wetlands > Peat ...
TGAAGTTTGACCATGTGCGTGAGGTAGTGGGTATTGCATTTGAACCAGGCAAAGCGAAGACTATATCTGTTGACTACTTGGTGACTGATTTTGGCGACACCCCTATTGACCCGCAATTTGCTAAAGAGGCGCGGGGTTACCTAGATGATGCCAATATGTGGAACCAGGATAAGGTGGCATTCGAAATGTTCCGAGACACACCGTTCCCGATGAAGTCTTATGGGAACCCGGCTCTCTTGCGAATGCTTACCAATTATGTGCGACGGATTAAGGGAAAAATAGGGAACTATTGGGGTTAGCTCAGAGCCCCATTCCGGCCCCAAGGCTGAGCCGCCAGAGAAACGCCGCTTGTTTAATAACCCAAATCGGACTAAGATTAGTCCACCTAACTTGAGTGAGTGTGCGTTATGCGAACCGTCAATATCCACGAAGCCAAGACCCAATTTTCCCGCTTTGTCGAACAGGCAGAGGCGGGCGAGGAGATCGTGATTGCCCGCGCGGGCAAGCCGGTGGCGCGTCTGTTGGGATTGAGGACTGCCATCAGCCAGCCACGCAAGTTGGGGTTGGGCAAGAAGCAATTTACTTTTCCGGAAAACTTCGACAGTCTGGATGCCGCCGAAATTGCGGCCATGTTCGAGCAGGGAAAGTAGATGGCCGGGCACGTATATCTGCTCGATACTAATGTGCTGCTTGCGGCGCTGCTCGCCCCGGAACGGCTGCCGCAGGAGGTGGCAGCCGGATTATCCGATCCATCCAATACAGTCTATTTCAGTGCGGCCAGCATCTGGGAGGTGGCAATCAAACGTTCGTTGAACCGGGCGGATTTCGATTTTTCTCCGCAGGACATCCATCGCCTTGCCCTGGAGACAGGCTTCGACGAGCTGATGGTCAAGGGCGAAGATTGTTATCCGGTTGCGGATTTGCCCTGGCATCACCGCGACCCGTTCGACCGTTTGCTGGTCGCACAGGCGCAGTCGCTGCCCGCCTATTTGCTCACCACGGATGGGGTGCTGAAGCAATATTCCGAGCTGGTCGTTCTCCTGACGTTGAGATGATTGGCGGCTTACACAAGGGAATTTAATTTTTGCTGGAGCCCGATATTCAAGTGTCGGCTACAGTTGAGCGGCTCAGGACGTATTTCAAGAAGTGGGTGGGCTAACAGGCCGGACATCACTCCCACAGGAAGCACTTCGAAAACTCCCAAGCCTGCGTGTTATCATTTAAGCCATGAAACCTCATCCTGATTCCCTGCAACGTTTCCTGTTCGAACAATCCCATGTGCGCGGCGAGCTGGTGCATCTCGATGATGCCTGGCGCGCTGTGCTGGAGCGGCACGACTATCCCCCGTCCTTGCGCGCGGTGATGGGCGAGTTGATGGCGGCGGCTGTGCTACTCGCGGCGACGCTGAAGCTGAAAGGTTCGCTGATCTTGCAGATACAGGGCCGGGGGCCGGTGACGCTGCTGGTGGTGGAGTGCGACGGTGAGCTGAATGTGCGCGCCACGGCGAAGTGGCAGGGCGAGCTGGAAGGGACCGGTTTTGCGCAGATGGTGGGCGACGGGCGTTTCGTCATTACGCTGGATCCGCGTGATGGCGGGCAGACTTATCAGGGTATTGTCGCGCTGGATGGTGACAGCGTGGCCGAGGTGTTGCAGAACTACATGCTGCGCTCGGATCAACTGGAGACGCGCCTGTGGCTGGCGGCGGATGCGCAGGGCGCGGCGGGGCTGTTGTTGCAGAAGATGCCCGGCGAGGGCGGGTATGCCGTTGCCGATCAGGATGACGGACAGGATGACGACATGTGGCCGCGCGTGACGATGCTGACCGATACGCTGCAGCGCGAGGAACTGCTCGGCCTGCCTGCGGTGGAATTGATTCGCAGGCTGTATGGCGAGGAGGATGTGCGCCTCTTCGACACCCAGCATGTGGCGTTCAGGTGTTCGTGCTCCCGCGACAGGGTGGCGCGCATGCTGAAGATGCTCGGGCGGGACGAGGTGCAGTCGGTGTTGGCCGAGCAGGGCGTGGCGGAGGTGACCTGCGAATTCTGCAACCACCAATACCGGTTCGACAAGGTGGATGCGGAGCAGGTGTTCGCATCCGGGGTGGCGCTGGACGGCAGTGCCGCAGTGCATTGAGCTGAGGCAGCTTTCGATATGGAAGACAAACGTAGTCATCCCCGCGAACCGGTCCGCGTCAAGGCCAGGCTGATGGTCGATGACCAATGGCATGATTGCGTGATCACCAACATTTCATCTGTAGGGGGCAGGCTGTATCTGCGGATGAGCGTCGCGACAGGCAAGGCGGTGCGCATCCAGATCGCCGAATTGGGCCCGTACGATGCGACGGTGGTCTGGTGTGACGGCGACGAGACCGGCTTGCAGTTAGAACATGATCCGGCAGAGATCGCCAGCATACTGTCCGCGCTGGCCCAGTAGATTTGTTCTGCTCTCGCTGAGTTGCCGTATGCCTGACATGCCGCCGCGGATAACTGCAAGCTGCTGACCAGGCTGTAGTATTGATGAATTGTAGGAGCGGGCCATGCCCGCGATTGTTTTTTTGTTCGCGGGTACGAAAAACTTGTGATGGAACTACTAGCCATTCGACTATGCGAGCAAAAGCTTTGCATAGCCATTCGGCTAAGTCACCTAACGACGGTGACATAAGCCGCTGGTTAATGCTCGCCAAGTCGCTGGTTATGTCCGGGCACCCGCATGGCCCGCTCCTACAAAAGACAAACCATTATCTCGGAGTGGTTCGCGGGCATGGTCCGCTCCTACAAAATGCAAACCATTGCCTCGTCGAGTTGACATCAGAACGAACGTTCTCTACGATGCGGTTGTCGTTCTGCACGTTGATTCCCCTGACTTAGGCCGGGAATAAAACTGGAACAGGGAGGAAAATACCATGACCGATAAGCGCATTGCCAAACAGCATCACGCCACTTTCGAGAGTATCCGCCAGCAAGATGCGGCGGGTAACGAATACTGGTCTGCACGCAAACTCGCCAAGGTGTTGGAGTATTCGGAGTATCGACATTTCCAGCCTGTCATCGAGCGGGCGCGGGAAGCTTGCCAGGTCAGTGGTTATGCGGTTGCAGACCATTTCGAGGATATCCTCGAAATGGTCGATATCGGCTCGGGAGCGAAGCGTGAATTGCCAGATGTCAGGCTGTCGCGTTATGCCTGCTATCTGATTGTGCAGAACGGCGATCCATCCAAGCCGGTGATCGCTAACGGGCAAACCTATTTTGCGATGCAGGCGCGGCGGCAGGAGTTGCAGGATGACGAGAAATTTGCGCGCTTGTCGGAAGATGAAAAGCGTTTGGCGATACGCAACGAGTTGGCCGAGCACAACAAGTATCTGGCTGCGGTGGCGAAGGATGCAGGGGTGGAAACCAGTCTGGACTACGCCATTTTTCAGGATCACGGCTACAAAGGTTTGTATGGCGGCTTAGGCGCGAAGGACATCCATGCGCGCAAGGGATTGAAAAAGAGCCAGAAGATACTCGATCACATGGGAAGCACCGAGCTGGCAGCCAACCTGTTCAGGGCCACGCAGGCGGAAGAGAAGTTGAAACGGGATAAAGTACACAGCAAGCAACAGGCAAACCAGGCGCATTTTGAAGTAGGCCAGAAGGTCCGCCAAACCATCAAGGAGTTGGGCGGTACCATGCCAGAGTCTTTGCCGACACCGGAGCAGAGCATCAAGCAGGTCGAAAGTGCGAAGAAAAAAATAGACAAGAAAAAATGAAGCAAAGTGAGCTAACCTGGGTTTTCGGGCACACTTAGATCATCGGGAAGAAAAAGGACTGACATGTGTGGTCGCTTCGCTCTGAATGAAAATCCCCGCAAGCATGCCGAGTCGGGTTTCGGGATGATGCGTGGTTGGTGGAGCGGGTGGGTTGAGTCCAACGACTTTTTTTATCGGGGTGTGTAGGAGCGGGCCATGCCCGCGATAGAGTTGATCGCGGGTACGAAAAACTCTTGATGGAACTACTAGCCATTCGACTAAGCGAGCAAAAAACGCTCGCCAAGTCGCTGGTTATGTCCGGGCACCCGCATGGCCCGCTCCTACAAAATGCAAACCATTGCCTCGTCGAGTTGACATCAGAACGAACGTTCTCTACGATGCGGTTGTCGTTTAGCCAACCGGTGACAATTTGTCACGGATTGAAATAACCCACATGGCATCCCTGAACCAGGAGTCCTGACAATGCAACCCCAGCCTGCCATCTTTGAAGAGCATGAAATCCGCCGCGTGTATGACGAGGCGACTGAGACGTGGTGGTTTTCGGTGGTGGACATCGTGCAGGTGTTGACCCAGCAGGCCGATTATCAGGCTGTTAGAAACTACTGGAAGGTGCTGAAGAACAGGCTGAGTAAAGAAGGAAGTGAACTGGTTACAAATTGTAACCAGTTGAAAATGACCGCTGAAGATGGCAAGCAGCGGCTAACCGATGTTGCTACTGCCGAGACATTGTTGCGGCTGGTGCAGTCCGTGCCCAGCCCGAAGGCCGAGCCGATCAAGTTGTGGCTGGCGAAGGTGGGTTATGAGCGGATGCAGGAGTTGGCTGATCCCGCACTCTCGTTAGAGCGCGCACGCGAGACTTGGCAAAAGCACGGGTGCAGCGAGAAGTGGATACAGCAGCGCATGACCGGGCAGGAGACGCGCAACAAACTGACCGATTATTGGGCGAACCACGACATTAAGGAGGGCGAGGAATACGCGATCCTCACCAATATCATTCATCAGGAGTGGGGCGGGTTGGCGCTGCTTATCCAGGATGCGCACATCGAAAAATCAAGGCGCGGATTGCTTTCTTGATCGCAAACGAACGAATTACCAGGGTCTGTTAATTGGGATGAACCACGAACACTTGGAGCTGCTGGTCACGCGCGAGATGCCATTCGGCAAGTACAAAGGCCGCCTGATCGCCGACCTGCCCGGTCGGTATCTCAACTGGTTCGCCCGCAAAGGCTTCCCGCCCGGCGAGCTCGGCCAGTTGCTGGCGCTGATGCAGGAGCTGGACCACAACAGTCTGTCGTCGCTGCTCGACCCGCTGCGCAAGCGGTGATGTCCGGTGATAAATCTGCGGCGATCAATATTTACGGGCGTTCTGCTTATTGCTCCGGATTGTCCATGCGTTTCATTCCGTCGGGAACAGTATTTTCCATAACTGTCGGCTTGCGCCGGTGTCGATCTCGTCTTGTGCCACGCGGCAGGGTGTCTGATTGTTCAGACGCATCCGGTGTTGTGTCTGGCGCAAAGTGCGGTACAGCGTGCGGGTCTGTTCGGCGATCCCGACCGGGATCAGGCCAAGCTCGCCGGCGAGTTTGAGCAGCGCGAGGTTGCCGACGTTGGCGGTCAACTGCGGGTATTGGTGGGCATAAGCCAGCACCAGGTATTGCACGATGAATTCGATGTCCACCATGCCGCCGCTGTCGTGCTTGATGTCGAACAGGCCGCTGTCATTCGGATGGCCGTCGTGCATCTTCTGGCGCATGTCGAGTATCTCCTTGCGCAGCGTCGCAAGGTCGCGTTTTTGGCACAGCACCTGCTGGCGGATCTGCTCGAAGGCCGCGCCGACCCTGGCATCGCCCGCGCTGAAGCGGGCGCGCGTCAAGGCCTGATGTTCCCACACCCACGCTTCTTTTTGCTGGTACTCTGAAAATGCCGCGACCGAACTCACCAGCAAACCGCTCGCGCCGTTCGGGCGCAGGCGCAGGTCGGTTTCATACAGACGCCCCGATGAGGTGTAGCTGCTCAGCATCGTGTTGATGCGTTGCGCCAGTCGCGCGTAGTTTTCCTGCGCATCGGGATGGTCGTCGTCATACAAAAAGATCAGGTCGAGATCGGAGGCGTAGCCCAGCTCTCTGCCGCCCAGTTTGCCATACGCGATGATCGCGAATCTTGCATCGTCGCGGTGGCGCTTGCGCGTGTTCACCCAGCATAATTTCAGCACGTGGCGCAGCATCAGATCGGCCAGGTCGCTGAGGTGATCGCTGAGCTTTTCCAGCGGCAACATGCCCTGCAGATCCATCGCCAGCAGATAAAAGACCTGCTCCTGCTGGGCATGGCGCAGCACATCCAGTTGCCGCTCGGTGTCTCCGGCACAGTCGTCGAGGCGGGTTTGCAATTCCAGGTCGATGTGTTGCCACTGCGGCGGCTGATACATCTCGCGCGCATCCAGCAGTTCGTCGAACAGGGCCGGGTGCTGCGTCAAATATTCGCTTGCCCAGCTGCTGGCGGAGACCAGCGCGGTGAGGCGCTCCAACGCCTGCGGATATTCGGCCAGAAAGGCGAGATACGCGGCGCGGCGGCTGACGGCATCCAGCAGGGTCAGCAGTCTGGACAGCGTTGCGTCGGGATCGTCGTGTTGTGCGCTCAGGGCGATGAATTGCGGCACCAATTTGTCCAGCCGCTGCCGGCTCAGCTCGGGCAATTGCCGGTAACGATTGCCGGCGCGCAGTTGCTGCAAGAGCTTTGCGCTGTCATTCGCAGCGTGATAGCCCAAGCTTGTCAGCTGAGTGTTCAGTTCGTCATCGCTGATGCCTTCGCGCCACAATTGCGCATCGCTTTGTCCTTCATTCTGCGCGCCGAAGATCTGTTCGAATTGCCGGCTGACCAGCGCGCGGTGCCGATCGAGGTCTACCAGCAGGGCGGCGTAATCTGCATAGCCCATCGCATCGGCGATGATCTGCCGGTCCTCTGTGTTCTCGGGCAATTCCTGGGTCTGCTGGTCATCGAGGTATTGCAGGCGGTGTTCCAGATCGCGCAGGAATACATAGGCGGCATCGAGGTCGGCGACGATCTGTTTGCCGAGTTGCCCGTTCGCGGCGAGCACTTGCAACACGCGCCGGGTCGGCAGCACCCGCAGCCTGGCATCCTGCCCGCCGCGTATCAGCTGGAATACCTGCGCGGTGAATTCGATCTCGCGGATGCCGCCCGGGCCGAGCTTGATGTTGTTGAGACGGTCGCGGCGCAGCACTTCCTGGCGGATCTGCGCGTGCAGGCGGCGCATCGAATCGATCGCGCCGAAGTCGAGGTATTTGCGGAACACGAACGGTTGCACCAGCTGTGCCAGTTCGTTAACGTAAAATTCGCGCAGCGATTCGTTTGCCTCCTCGCCCGCTTGCGGGATAACCAGCGATTTGGCTGCGGCTGTTTGCAGCCTGGTCGAATGGCTATAACCAATGACTTGACCAGCGTCCTTTGCTGGGTTAGTCAGATGGCTAGTAGTCATATCAGTTGTTTCATCCAGAGGGTTGGGGATAACCCGCGACTTAGCTGCGGTCTTTTGCAGCTTAGTCGAATGGCTAGTTGTTTCATCCAGAGGGAAGCGGGCCGGTGCCACGACGCGCGCCTTGATCCAGGCGTAACGTTCCCATTCGCGTCCCTGACTGACCAGATATTCTTCCAGTGCGGCGTAGCTGGTCACCAGCGGGCCGCTCTCGCCATAGGGGCGCAGCCGCATGTCCACACGGAACACGTAGCCGTCGGCGGTGAGTTCGTTGATCATGTTGATCAGGCGGCGGCCCAGGCGGGAGAAGAATTCATGGTTGCTCAGACTGTGCGCGCCGTCGGTCTGCCCGTCTTCCGGATAGACGAAGATCAGGTCGATATCCGAAGAGACGTTCAGCTCTTCGCCGCCCAGCTTGCCCATGCCGATGACCAGCAGTTCCTGCGCTGTTCCGCTGGATTCGCCGATCGGGCTGCCGAACAGCTGCAGCAGGGATTTCATCAGGCAGGCCTGCGCATGCTGCACGCAGATTTCGGCCAGCGCGGTCATGGTATGCATCACTTCGTTCAGGTCTGCCAGCCCGTTGAGGTCGCGCAGGATCAGCTTGACCATCACCTGTTTGCGCAATTGGCGCACGGTCCGCGCCAGTTCGGCTTCGTCGTTAAACGTAGATGTCGCATGAGCGACACCTTCGTCCCCTCCCCTGATTGCGGGGGAGGGTTGGGGGTCGAGTCCGGTCTGCTGCAGCGCAGCCTGCATTTCAGCGCGGTCGAACGGTGTAGTGTAATTATTTTGCAACCAATCCAGCAGTGCCGGGTCTATTTCGAGTACTCGTTTCGCATAACGACTGCAGTGCAGCGTCTTTTGCAGCAGGTCGCTGAAGGTCGCGGGCGGTGAGTTTTCGATATTCATGGTCTGCTTAAGTTAGAATACGCATTGTCAAACGATTGTAAGTCCTGGCGATTATATGTCGCAGCAAAAGATATGGCGCGTTTGCGCAGCCTATTTATAAATTATAGATGTTGAATCCTCTTCCCGGCCGCATGCTCTGGCGCAGTTTTAACTGGCTGACGCGATTTGTCATCGTTGTGTTGGCAACCGTTGTCGTGCTTATCGCACTGACCATCATGTCCCTGCGCTATTTGCTATTGCCCGATATCGAGCAGTATCACGACCAGATCACCGCTTTTTTGGCAGCGGCGATAGGTAATCCGGTCACCATCGGCAAGATCGAAGGCGATTGGCAGGGCTTTCAGCCGCGCCTTGATTTTTCCGATGTGCGCATCCTGGATGAGCAGCGCCAACCCGCCCTGGTGCTGAAAGGGGTCAGTACCAGCGTATCGTGGATGTCGTTGTTTACTGCGCAGCTGCGGCTGGCCAGTCTGGAAATCGATCAGCCGGAGCTGCTGATACGTCGCGATGTGCATGGGGGAATCTTTATCGGCGGCGTGGCACTTTCTAAAAAAGGCGGCGATAACGATTGGTCCGATTGGCTGTTGCACCAGTCGCGCATGGTGGTGCGCGACGCGCTGATCGTGTGGGTGGACGAGTTTCGCGATGCCCCGCCACTTGTTTTGCGGAAGGTGAATTTTCGGATCGAGAGCCTGTTCAGTCATCATCGTTTTGCCTTGCGCGCCTTGCCGCCCGAGGATCTGGCGACGCCGCTGGATGTGCGCGGCGATTTTTACGGAACAAGTTTTCATGAACTGGAAAATTGGCACGGCAATATCTTCACGCAGCTCGACTTTACCGATATAACGGCGTGGCGGAAGTGGCTGGACTTGCCCAAAGAGTTCAGTCAAGGACGCGGCGCATTGCGTGGCTGGCTGAATGTCGAAGGGGGCAAGGTTACCGGAGTCACTGCGGATATGGCGCTGTATAACGTGGTGGCCAAGCTGGCAGAAGATACACCGGAAATGGTGTTGACCAACTTGCACGGTCGCGCCGCATGGCAGGAAGTGAAGGGCGGTTTCGAGGTTTCCACACAGGGTCTGGCGCTGCGATTGCAAAACGGCATCGAGCTGCATCACACGGATTTTTATTTTCGCACTGCCAAAGCCGACAAAGAGCAACCGGGCGGTGGTGAGCTTCGCGCCAACTTGTTGCAATTGGACGGCCTTGTCAGCCTGGCAAAATACCTGCCGCTGCAAGCGGATCTGCGTTCCGGGCTGGATGCATACGCACCAAGCGGTCGCGTGACTGATTTGGGTGTGGCATGGCAAGGCACTCTCGAAAAACCGGATAACTTCAAAATCAAGGGCCGCTTCGACAACCTTGCTGTTCGTCAGGTCGGTAAAATGCCCGGCTTTTCCGGCTTTACTGGGGACGTTGATGGCAGCGATGCAAGTGGCAGTCTGAATATCAATGCCCATAAGATGGTCGTGGATGCGCCGGGCGTGATGCGGGAGCCGGTGCCTTTTGCTGCCTTGACGGGCCAGATCGGTTGGCAACGCAGGCATGGTGAATTGTCGATTACGATCAACAACGTCGCGGTCGCCAACGATGATCTGGCAGGCAAAGTGGATGGCAGTTATCAGACGCAGGCGGGAACCTTGGGCGTGCTGGATCTGACGGCCAATTTGACGCGTGGTGATATCAGGCGCGCTGCGCGTTATACCCCGCTGATTGCGCTGAACAAGGAAGGCAACGACTGGCTGAACGGTGCGCTGCTGGCGGGACACACAGAAGACTTTCAACTCCGCATCAAGGGCAATTTGAGCGACTTCCCTCTGGATGGAACCAAGGACACCCTGTTCGAGATCGGCGGGCATGCGCAGGATGCGGTGCTGGAATTCGACAAGGATTGGCCGCGCATCGAAAATATCTCCGGTGAATTTTTGATACGCGGCAACAAGCTGGAAGTGAAATCGCCATCGGCAACCATGGCCGGTGCCCGCCTGCAGAATGTGACCGTCACTTTGCCGGACATGATGAGCAAGGATCTGCCGCTGGAGATAAAGGGCGAGGCTGTTGCGGCGAGCAATGTGCTGTTGCAATTCATCCAGAAGAGTCCGGTGCGTGGTTACATAGACGGTTTTACTGATGGTATGCGCGCCAGCGGCAACGGGCATCTGGATCTGTTCTTGCACATACCGTTGCTGGGCAGCAATCCGGTCAAAGTGGCCGGCACTGTCACCGTGCAGGATAACGATATCGACTTGGGCGAAGGTGTGCCCCTGTTGCGCAAGACACGCGGTGCGCTGTCGTTCACCGAATCGGGTATGCAAACCAAGGGAGTTTCGGCGGAGATATTGGGCGGGACAGCCAACATCAATATGCAGACCGGCGAAGGCGGGGCGGTTCATGCAACCGCGCAAGGACATATCAATCTCGATGTGTTGCGCAAAAACTCGCCGCTGCCGCTGCTGAATTATTTGCATGGCGGCGCGGCGTGGGATGCAGATATCAGCGTGAAGAAAAAATCCGCACAGGTCATCATCAATTCCGATTTGCAGGGGATCAGTTCCACGTTGCCGCAACCTTTTGCCAAATCCGCCAACGAGCCCATGCGGTTGCGGGTGAAAAGGAAACCTGTCCTGCAAACCCTGCGCGGGACAGTCACTCGAACAGCCGCCGGTGTTATGCCGGCCGACCAATTCACCATCACCGCGAAACTCGGCAAGCTGTTGTATGCGGATCTGATGGGCGGTTTAGAGGACGGTTCGAGTGTGATCGATAGCGGCACGATCACTTTTGGCGAGCCAGGCACCCCGGCTGTCACCAGGAAGGTGAGAGGGTCACGGAGGACCAAAGCCGGCCCCCTTCGATCCTTCGACAAGCTCAGGACAGGCCAAGGCTCAGGACAGGCTTCGACTGGGCTCGGGACAGGAGTGTGGCTGGTCGGTACCTTGCCGGAGCTTTCGATGCAAGGTTGGGGAGGTTTGACAGGCGGCGAGGGAAAATCAGGACCGGCAGTTTCTATCGCCGGAGTAAACCTGGACATTGAAAAACTCACGGGTTACGGACAGAATATCGAAGCGCTGCATATCGATGCCAGCAAGCGCGGCGACGGATATGCGGCGCAGCTATCAAGCAGCGCGATGAACGGCGAGGTGGTTTGGCAACCGCACGGATTTGAAACGGGCGGAAAGCTCAGCGCGCATTTGCGTAACCTGCAATGGCAGTCGGTTGGCAAACAATTGCCAGCGCAACCGGAACCTTACGCGCAGATCAAAGTGATCGAGCCGACCGAGGTGCTGAAGCCGGATGATCTGCCTGCACTGGATTTTACGATCGAGAATCTGCAGTTAAAAAACAACCAGATCGGCCGCTTCGAACTGGTTGGACACCCGGATGGCAAGGATTGGCGATTGCGCCGTCTGAATATTACCAACCCGGACGGCAGCTTGTCGGGAGATGGAGTCTGGAGCAATACGGCTGGGCAGATGAAAACACAGGTCAAACTGGTGCTGGATATCAGCGATGCGGGAAAGATTCTGGGGCGTTCCGGCTATCCCAATACCGTCAAGGGCGGCAGTGGCAGGCTGATGGCTGACTTGTCATGGGTCGGCACGCCGGACGAATTCAGTAATGCTATTTTGAACGGGACACTCAAACTGGACACCAGCAAGGGCCAGTTCCTGAAAATGGATTCAAGTGCCGGGAAATTGCTCAGTATTCTCAGCCTGCAAGACTTGCCAAAACATATCGCTTTGGGTTTTACCGATGTGTTCAGCGAGGGTTTTCAATTCGATAACATCAATGGCAGTGCTTCAATCAAGGATGGTGTGATAGAGACACAGGATTTTCATATAGACGGATCGTCTGCCAAGGTGACCATGAAGGGCAGCGTTGATCTGAACCGGGAAACGCAGGATCTGCGCGTGAAAGTGTTCCCGACCCTGGGCGACAGTATGTCGATGATAGGTGTGTTTGTCATCAGTCCGGCTGTGGGCATCGGATCGCTTATCGCCAACAAATTATTGGGTAATCCGCTCGATAAGTTGGTGTCATTTGAATACAATGTCAGCGGAACATGGAGCAATCCCAATGTAGTCAAGATTGGCGGAGCCTCGAACCAGTCAAAACAAAATAATCCAAACGAATAGGAAAGAGAATGATGTCAGCAGGTGATACCACACAACAGCGCATTGCCGCGCAAGTCAACACATTCAAGGTTGCCGCCATTCAGATGGCTTCCGGCCCGAATGTCGCGGGCAACCTCAGCGAGGCGCGTCGCCTCATCGCCAAAGCCGTTGAGCAGGGCGCGCGCCTGGTGGTGCTGCCGGAATTCTTCGCGATCATGGGCATGAATGAGCAGGATAAGGTCAGGGTGTGCGAGCAAGCTGGTGACGGCCCGATCCAGTCATTCCTCAGCGAAACCGCGCGCCACTACAAGATCTGGCTGGTGGGGGGCTCGATCCCGCTGGCGGCCAGCACACCGGACAAGGTGCTGAACAGCTGTCTGGTGTTCGATGAGCAGGGCAAGCAAGTGGCACGCTACGACAAGATCCATCTGTTCAATCTGGAGTTGGGCAACGAGAGTTATCACGAAGCCAAGACTATAGAGCCGGGCAATCAGGTCGTGGTGGTGGATAGTCCGTTCGGGCGCATCGGCCTCGCCGTGTGCTACGACCTGCGCTTCCCCGAGTTGTTCCGCGCGATGAAGAACGTGGACATCATCGTGTTGCCCGCCGCGTTCACCGAGACCACCGGCAAGATGCACTGGGAAGTGCTGGTGCGCGCACGCGCAGTGGAAAACCTGGCGTATGTGGTCGCTTCGGCACAGGGCGGCTATCACGTCAACGGGCGTGAGACGCACGGCAACACCATGATCGTCGACCCATGGGGGCGGGTGCTGGACAGGTTGCCGCGCGGTTCCGGTGTGGTGGTTGCCGATATCAATCCGTCATATCAAGCCAGCCTGCGTACCAGCCTGCCGGCGCTGACGCATCGCATCTTATTTAGCTGCTGATGATGACTACTACCCTACAACAAAACCCCCCGTTCGATACGCTGTTTGCCACCGCGCAGCAATCGCTGTTTGTGCCTTATTCGATCGAGGCGGGCCATATCGAGCAGGTGTTTGCCAGCATGATGGCGCACCGGCTTGACTACGCCGATCTGTATTTCCAATACAGCCGTGCAGAGAGCTGGTCGCTGGAAGAGGGCATCGTCAAATCCGGCAGCTTCAACATCGACCAGGGTGTCGGGGTGCGCGCGGTCAGCGGCGAGAAAACCGCCTTCGCCTATTCCGACGACATCAGCCTGAACGCGCTGGAAAGCGCGGCGCAAGCCACCCGCGCCATCGCCAGGCAGGGCGGCACGCAGACTGTGCCTATCATTCCCCTTGGGATTAACCATGGTTCTCGGCGCGAAATCTATCTGCCGCATGATCCGATCGCCAGCCTCAAGGATGCGGAAAAAGTCGCATTGCTGGAACGCCTCGAAGGTTATGCGCGCGCGCTCGATCCGCGCGTGGTGCAGGTGATGGCGGGACTGGCCGGCGAATACGAAGTGGTGATGGTCGCGCGCAGCGACGGTTTGATGAATGCCGACATCCGCCCGCTGGTGCGGCTGTCGGTCACGGTTATCATCGAAAGCAACGGCAAGCGCGAACAGGGTTCGGCGGGCGGCGGCGGACGTTTCGACTATGCTTATTTCGACGATGCGATGTTGCACAAATATGCGGCGCAAGCCGTGCATCAGGCGGTGACCAATCTGGACGCCTCACCCGCTCCGGCCGGCAACATGACCGTGGTGCTGGGCAACGGCTGGCCGGGCATCCTGTTGCACGAAGCGATAGGCCACGGCCTGGAAGGCGATTTCAACCGCAAGGGCAGTTCGGCATTTTCCGGCCGTGTCGGCGAGCGCGTCGCGGCGGAAGGTGTGACCGTGGTGGATGACGGCACGATGGCAAGACGGCGCGGCTCGTTGCAGATGGACGACGAAGGCAATCCCACCCAATGTACCACGCTGATCGAGAACGGCATCCTTAAAGGTTATTTGCAGGACACGCTCAACGCGCGGCTGATGGGCGTGCCGGTCACGGGCAATGCGCGACGCGAATCCTATGCGCACCTGCCGATGCCGCGCATGACCAACACCTATATGCTCAACGGCAACAAGGACCCGAAAGAAATCATCGCCTCGGTGAAGCACGGCCTGTACGCGGTGAATTTCGCCGGCGGACAGGTGGACATCACCAGCGGAAAATTCGTGTTCTCCACCGCCGAAGCCTACATGATCGAAGACGGCAAGATCACCCACCCGGTGAAGGGCGCGACGCTGATCGGCAACGGCCCGGATGTGTTGACGCGCATCTCGATGATCGGCAATGACATGGCGCTCGATGCCGGTGTCGGCACCTGCGGCAAAGAAGGCCAGAGCGTGCCGGTCGGCGTGGGGCAACCTACGGTAAGGATAGACGGGCTGACGGTGGGCGGGACGGCTTAATGTTCAATGTTGACCTCTAATGTTCAGAGGAAAGAGTAATGGATGTAAAAGGCAGCAATGGCAATCTGCTCAAAGATGGCGACTCGGTGCAGGTCATCAAGGATTTGAAGGTGAAGGGATCAACTGTTACGCTGAAAAGAGGCACGGTGATCAAGAACATCCGCATCGGCGAGGGCGATGAGGCGGTCGAGGGTAACTCCGACAAGGTCAAAGGACTGCGGCTGAAACCGGAATATTTGATGAAGGTTTAAGGGTGCCTCTAAAAATCCAGATTTGCGAGCATCTGCTACGCGGCTTGCCTGCTTACCCCACTTCATCCCGACTGATGAGACTACTGATGAAACAACTAGCCATTCCGCTACTCCACCAAAAAACGGTGGCCAAGCGGCTGGTTATAGCCATCTGACTAACCCAGCCCGCGTAGGGCGCAATAACCAAAGGGCATTGCGCCGCATGTTTTAAAGATCAATGGTGCAATGCGCTACGCTTATTGCACCCTACTGTATAATTCG
>Ga0207926_1000834_pt1 | contig 15141 bp, 7 predicted proteins | sample NGESurdeep072012_8_FD_184454 | JGI IMG/M metagenome (GOLD analysis project Ga0207926, IMG submission 184454) | Arctic peat soil microbial communities from Barrow, Alaska - NGEE Surface sample 210-1 deep-072012 (SPAdes) | ecosystem: Environmental > Terrestrial > Soil > Wetlands > Peat ...
CACGGTCGGGATGCTGGCGGCCTTGCAGGGTCTTGGAGTTGGCTTGGAGGCTGTAGCCCGCCTCCCGTAGCAGCCGGCGCACGATCTGCTCACTGACCGCATCCGGCCCAGATCCGCCAGATTTCGGGCCGGTGACTCATTACGGGACGTAAACGCCGGTTCCTCACGTACACCTCTGCATCTCGCTCGCCGAACCCGATCCATCTGGCAGTACTGGACCGTCCCGGCTTTGTCGCGGCTGCTCTCGCCCTCACCGACACCTCTCGGGTCAGGCTGCCGCCAGCTACACTCACCCCGCTGCGACAAGGCAAGCGGTGCAGGTCTTTCACCTCCACCCGGTCAGACAGCGCTTTCCACGGCGCACGAATTTCTCAAGTCAAGTCAGACATCTGTTGGTTAGGTGGTTTTCGTGGGCGTCGGGTCGGGGTCGCGGGGGGACTGTGAAGGCTTGCTCAACCGCGAGGTGTTGGCATACAAGGACGAGGTTGAGCACTTGCGTCCCCAGATCGATGCTGCCATCGCCGAGATCCCGAGACGTTTGGCCCACATGTATCGACCGGCATCAGGTGGCCTGGTCTGGGGGCGGGATGCTCAGGACAAGCGGCTATGCGCGGCGCTGACGGTTCCACGCTAGGCGGGCGAGCCGGACGACAGCAGGGTGGGAGTTCCCGAAGGCTTGGCGGGTTCTTCCCTCCAGCGGAAACCTTCTCTGCTGAGCTGGTAGGGGCGACGCTCCGGATCTGCGAGACGGAGCAGACATGGAATGAGGCCGGACGACCCCACGGCGTACTCGAAGGCCCCGCGTCCCGGGATCTCGCCGACCCAGTGCAGCGCTTCGCCGTCGGTGAAGGAGTACACATCCACAGCGGACTCCAGCCTGCGGGCTGCCTCGAGATGGGCGGGCCTGCCGTCGGCCTGGTAGAGGTCGAGAAGGAGCTCGATCACACCTGCAGCGCCGTGACACTGACCCGCGAGCGCCGCATCGGCGCCGACCGCGCTCGATGCTGCACCCCTGGCCAGCCGCGCGGCGCCAGGGATTCCCGCCCCGCTCGCCCTGAGCAGGAACCGGCCGATGCCCACCGCGCCGTGGCACCAGGCCGGTCGGTTCAGCGTGCCTCCTGCGACGCGGGGCCAGGCGAGGGCGGGCGCGTCCGAGGTCGCGCCGCCCTCGCCCCCGACCTCGATCGTTTCGACCTCCAGGGAACGCACCGCTCCTGCCGCAAGGTCGAGCCACCGCTGGTCGCCGGTGACATCGGCCATGTCCAGAAGGCTGTCCCCGATCCCGGCCACGCCGTGCGCGTAGCCGAGGGTGCGCGAGTCACCGCTGAGGTCGGCGAAACCGTCGGGGAACGTCCACCGGACACCGGTGGCGTCGCCGACTGCCCTGTCCTCGATCGCCAGAGCGGCCCGCAGAGCGGCAGTGAGCTGCCCATCGTCCTGTGTTTCGTCCCACAGGAGCAGGTGGAAGAGGAGCCTGCCTGCGCTGCCGTTGTAGAAGTCCGGCGAGACGTGGGGCAGCGCGGCCACCTCACGTGCCACGTCCGTCGCCGCCGCGATCAGTGTCGCGTCGCCGAGCACCTGCCCGGCTCTCAGCAGAGCCGCGCCTCGTCCGGCCTCGCCGACCCAGAGTCCCGGGGCCACGTAGCCGGGTGGGCGCGGGGGATCGAGCAGAAACATCGACGCCGAGGTGAGCGCCTGGATGTGCCGGGCGTCGCGGAACCTGTCGACGACCTCCGCGAGCGCGAGCACGGCTCCGGCGGCGCCGCTTCGACTCGAGACTGGTGGCACAACAGCCACAACAGGACGAAGTCAGAGAAGGCTTGGCCTTCCATCATTGCGACCAGGTCGAACTCGACGTACGCCTGACGCGTGAGACTGCGGTTGTCTCGCAATAGGCGGAGCTTCAAGCCATTCGAGACGAAGCCCCACTGCGACTCGTCGCGACGGTTGAGCAATTCTTGGAGCAGGCTGTGAGGGCTGGTGCGAGCGGCGCCGGCGACCCCTGCCGTCCTGCGGTCAAGATCGATGTTCCGTCCCACGAGGTGAATGGGAACGTGTTGCCACGCGTGCGACACGGGATAGCTGCGGCCGTTTACTTCAGCTGCCCGGGCTTGCTGTAGGCGGCCATAACCCAATTCCGCAAAAAGCGGCATTAACCACTTCTCACGAGTCGTGGTTGTTCCGGGATCGTTCGCAGGAACGCTGGTCCCGTAGAAGACACTCCAGATTCCAAGAAGTCGGTTCCACGCGCGGCTGGCCGCCTCGTTCAACTTTTCATGGCCGGCGAGGTGATATGACTCCGGTGTGAGACCGGGAATATTGGATGAAGCCCCTGTCAACCGCTGGAGAAAGTCGGGCGGGAACAGACCGCCCTCAGTCTGTACGGTTCTGAACGGTTGGCGGCTCATGCGACGGGGAGGTACAGGTAGACACCGAGCACGTCCACCGGAAGTTTGGGTTCGACTGTGAGACGCGCCGTACTTAACCGCGCAGCTTTACGCACGCGCCGATGTGCTTCGCGGATCTCTTCAGCGCGTTCGCGAGCAATGCGCGCTAGCTCCTCGTCGAGCGCAGGCAGACTTTGGACAATGCGCTCCAAGTGGGTCCGCGCAATGTCCGGGGCGATGTTCGCTTCGGGCCTGGCATCAAGCAGTGCCTCCGCTTCCTCGCGCGACAACCATTCCGGTTCGGAAGCAGCACCGCGGAACGCGACAATCTGCCAATCTTCGGCGAGTAGTTCCTGTGTGTGGTTCTGGCGGCCAGCTTCGATGCGGAATCGCTCCCGCAACAAAAGCAGTGTGGATCGTGCGGCCACTGATCCGGACCGAACAGCACCGCAGCGCCGAGCGACGGCGCGTACCGTCATCTGCTCATCGAGTGCACTGTCGAGCACGTATCCAGCCAGTCCTTGAACAACCGGCTGGGTACGATGGAGGTAGAGGACACCTTCTTTTACGGGCATCGAGAACCGCGCCTTCATCGGACCGCCTGTCCCGGTGAAGCCCATTGCATCGCGTACCGCGACAGGCGTCTCGTCTAGATACATCGCCGTCGCTTTAGTTCGTGACGTTTCCTCCTCTATCTGCGCACCGTGTTGGATCAGAACTTCTCGGACAAATCGCTCCACGTCGACCGCGGAGCCGATCGAGCGCCTAACAGCTTCGAGCTCGGCGGCCACTTCCGCCGGATCGACCGTGTAGTGCGAGAACAATGTGCGCGAGCGTTTCTCCCGGTCTGCCGCCTTTCCCCACTCGTCTTCAAGCGTCTCGCGGTCGTGGGAAGCAAAGTCGAGTGCGAGTTGGTTGCCATCGCCCCGCAGGAGAGCGCCATGTAAGAGGGCCGTCATGACTTTCTCGGTGTCCACTGGCACAGGGACTGAAATCCCAAGCGAGCTGCGAATCTTCTTGTGCTTCTTCAGCAGAACGTCGAGCACGATTCCATCAATCTGATTGTCAGTGCCGTAGTAGGTCACCACGCGAACTGTGGAACTCGGCTGGCCGTAGCGGTCAACGCGGCCCTCACGCTGCTCATGTCGCGTGGGATTCCAGGAGAGATCGTAGTGAACGACAGCGTCGAAAGATTCCTGCAGGTTTATGCCTTCGCTTAAGCAGTCCGTACAGACCAGCACACGCCGTTCTGATTTCCCAAGTTCCTGGACACGAGTTTCGCGGTCATCCGGCGGGAGCAGCCCGGTTACGGCTTCAACTGCGGTTCCTCGCGGGAGTTCTGCACGCAGTGCGGAGGCCACGTACTCTGCCGTGGGAATAAACCGGCAGAAGACAATCGGCTGGTACCCGTCGCGAAGCAGTGCTTTCACGATTGCGACAGCCTTCTTTAGCTTATTGTCCTTCGCACCTTGTAGTTGGTCCGCATCTGCCGCCATCGCGAGGAGTTCGCGGCGGTCCGCCCCGTCGGTGCTGTCCTCTGGCTCAGTGTCGCTTCCAGGCGCAACATCGCCTGCTTCCGCAGTTTCCTCATCAGTCGCATCGAGAATCGTGCGCCTCGCAATGTTGTCGATCGCCTCAACCGTCTCGGCCTCCAGGCCCGACGCCCGGCTCCTTAATGTTGCCGCGGCAGCCGCCGGGCTACTTGCAATCGACCGCAACAGCGCTAACGCAGACCACCACCGCACGCGCTGACGAATTTCTCCGCCTTCTTGATCGCGTACGAGACCTCGCGCGTAACTAATCGCGCGTTGCAGGAGCGCACGGTAGTCGGGATGGAGGTTGTAACTGTCCTCTTTCTCCTCGCGCTCTGGGAATGGTGTGTCCGAGTCCAGATAATGTTCAATATCGGCGCGGCGCCTCTGCACGAACTGTGCTGCCAGCCGCCGGCGATGGCGCTCGTTGTGCTCGCCTGACAGATCCATTGGAAGGCTGACGAACTCGGGGTCAAGCAGGCCAAGCAACGAGCGGAAGGCTTCTTCATTGCCACTGTGAGGCGTGGCAGTGACCAGGAGGAGATGCCGGCCAGTATCCGCTGCCAGTCCTGCCAGCAAAGAGTGCCGCTGATGGCGGGTGCCCCGCTGATCACTGGGCGCAGCGCATGTGTGGGCCTCGTCGACGATGACTAGCTCTGGGCACGCGCGCAGGAAATCCTCCCGCCGACGGTCGGACTTGATGTAGTCGGTGGAGACCACAACGAAGGGGTGAATGTCGAACAGCGATTCGTCGAGCCGACAGGGTGCTTCCAGCCGGCGTGCGGTGGACGGGAGCACTAGCTCGGCATCGATCGAGAACTTCTGGGACAATTCGCGCTGCCACTGCTCGGCCAAATGAGGAGGACAGAGCACAGCAATGCGACGCACCTCACCGCGGTCAAGTAGCTCCCTGGCGATGACGCAGGCCTCAATTGTTTTTCCGATGCCGACGTCATCTGCAATCAGCAGCCGGACTGGATCGAGCCGAAGCGCAAGGAGTAGCGGGACGAGCTGGTACGGCCTGGGCTCACACGCAATCCGACCGAATGACCGGAATGGCCCGGCGCTTGCGCGGAATCCCAGGCGAACTGCATCCCGTAACAGGCGAGCAGAACGGTAATCGCCAGGATCTGCGGGGTTCGGCGCCGCAAGTGAGGCAGGCTGCACCTGCTCAAGGGCGAGATGGATTCCCGTGACTTCCTCGTCGGTTCCTCCGAGTGGACGAACCATCAGGAAGTCGGACTGTGAGTCCGGAAGGACCACCCACTCCCGGCCTCTTGCAGTGACAAGCGAGCCGATTGCGAACGTCATTTCCCAGCCCCGAAAACCGACGGATATTTCAAGATGATCGGTTCCCATGCTTCTTCGGAGTCATCTTGGAAACGGACCACCAGATAGCCGAGTTGCTCAAGTTTTGCTTGCTTCGCCTGATCACGAGTGACGCGATCTGGAAATCTGTGGGGCGGGCCGTCGACATATACCGCCAGCATGTCGCCGTCGTAATAGAAATCTGGCCGAGTACCTGCCGCTTCGAACAGCTTGCCTGCTTCGCTGGGCAGTCGGTATCCACGCGCGGCAAGAAACCGCAACCACCTACGCTCAAGCTCCGAAGCCGCTTGACGCAGTAACTGTTCAAGGTGCTCGTCCCGCGATGTGGCTGCCGGCGAGACCTCGACGTGTGCTGACCGTAGTGCCAAGAGCAAATCGCGAATTGCGAACCGATCCAGGAGCTCGTGATCGGTTTGATTGGAATAACTCATGATGCAGTCGTAGCAAGCAGCTTCGCACCGCTCCTTCGCGCCGGGTGCACAGCCGCGATCTGCACCTGTATCCGGATCGAAGTGACACAATTCAAGAGCAGCACGCGCTACTTCGCCGAGGGCACCTGGGTCTTCAACAAGCCTGCGAAGCACGCCCGCGCCGCCTTCAGCAGCCTCGTACAACAACAGCGCGTTGCGTTCGTCCCTGTTCGGAAGAGGTTCGGCGGATAACTCACCATCCTCAAGTTGGGAATTAACCTGGATTGCGTGCTTGAGCGCCGCCTGCAATGACGCCATCACAATGGACCCGAGTGAGGTGTCCGGCTCGATGACGAGAGCGTTCCTCCGGTCTTCGACAAACGGAACAACGCGGCGGGTTAATGGGCCGACAGGGTCGCCGTTGCCATCATCGGGGTCTGCTTGCTTGTCACGTTCCCAATATCCGCGTTCGACGTCGAGGACAAAGCCGATTTCGCTGTCCCGGCGGCGACGTTTCCAGCCGCGGTTGATCCGCCAAATCGTTGACGCATGTCCGTATGCCAGTCTCGCCAGGGTTCCTCCGGGACCCTCCACAGTCGCGGTCTGGACAGCGGTGTGTCCATGCACGTCCGCGAATCGAATCGCTGTTTGAAGTTCGTAACCCTTGCGCTGCCGTTCCTCTTCATCCGAGTTTATGCGGTCGCGCCTGCGCGTGGTGACGTTCTGCATACGGAACAATTGCCGCATGACGGCGGGCAGAGCTGCGCCGCACCGCTGGCACAAATCCAGACCGTCTCCTTGCGTGACCGGATGGACGTACGCGCACCGAGCACAAATCTTGGCGGAGGTGGTATTGACGGTCCTACCGTTTGCGGGATCGGTCACTTCACTGACCGGTAAGATCACGCGGTTGATTACGTATCGCGATCCCTCGTGATAAACAAAGTTCCCAGGGCCGAATTCGCTGACCGCAAGGAAACGTGGTCGAGACAGGAATTCGTCGGTGCCAGTTACAAGCCGCCGGCCAGGAATAAAGGCCGAGATCGGCAGTCGTGGGAAGCTGTAGCCCGGCAGAAACCCTTCGCTCGCAAAGTAACGATACGCATAGAAGTCGGACTGGCTGGCTGACGCACTCGCGGCTGTCAGCAATTCCATCTGCGACTCTGCCTCGCGTCGGAGCTTCTTCGCCTCGTTCTTGTCCTGTGCAGACCTGGACGCATCAGCGATGACCCGGCTTTGCAGGAGGTACTGGGCAAGAGCAGCGCGGTACAGGTTCCGCCACCGATCACAGGCTGCGTCCAGGTTCAAGCCAACGGTACGAAATACGTCTCCCAGCCAGGTCGGAGTCCACCACGACGCATCGCGAAGATCGGCTTCTATGGAAGAGAGAACCCGCTTTGCACGCTCGACACCCCTCATCCGAGCATTCTGATCCTCAATGTCAGCCTTCTTGGAATCGAGTAGTTTAAGCGTCGGCGGTTCGCCCGATACATCCAACATATCCTTCAACGATCGACCGAGACTCATTCCTGTCTCCGCGAGCCAGACAGCATTGACGTGAGCGCGGACCAAGTCCTCATTAGCAAGGTCCAGGCGCGGCGGTGCCACTTGGCCGGACACCATCAAGTGCGGCCGCCTGTAGAAATACTGGTCATGCGGGCTGCCCGTAGAGCAGTAGGTGACTACCAGCGCTGGTTGTCCACTGCGGCCTGCGCGACCGCTACGCTGCGCGTAGTTCGCGGGCGTGGGTGGAACATTGCGCATGTTGACGACGTTCAGGCTGGCAATGTCGACACCCAGCTCCATAGTCGGAGAGCAGAACAGCACCGGCAAGGACGCCGTGCGAAAACGTCTCTCTCTCTCGATTCTCGCCTCATAGGGCACTTGGGCCGTATGCTCTCTTGCTTCAAGTCCCTGCCCGTCTGCAGCCGCCGTTCGATAGAAATCGAGAAAGAATCGGTTTGGCTTTCTGCCTTCCTCCGGCACCTTCGGGACCCGGATGGGGTCATGCAGAGCCTTGTTTCCATCTCCGCCAATCCAGCGAAGAGCAGACGCCGATACCTGGTACCCGGGAACGTCATCTTGGTCTTCCGGTTCACGAACGCGAACGACGAGTCCCGCGATACGAAGCGCCTCGAGCAGGTCACGGATGATCTCGGTCGTTTCATTCAGCGAGAGGGCTCGGGTAACTGCTGGAAACGTTCCACGCCGACGAAGGTACTGTCCGAAACCACTACGGGAACTCAGGTTCGTCCAGCCGCCATAGTCTCCCGTGCGTGCAGAACGTGGCACTGCAACCGAGGCGTGCTCCAGTTTCTCGTTTTCATCTATCGCCCAGGGTGATCGCAGGTGCTGGCTGGACGACTGGATGAGACGTTCCTGGAATGCCTGGTCGAGGTAATCGACTTTGACACACAATTCCCGGCGGAGATAATCCAGCAGGACCTTGGATACATTTGTCCGTACCTCGGCAGAGGCACCCGAGAGTACCTCGTGGCGCTGCGCCCACTCCTGTTCATCTGCGGCCAAATCTCGCAGGGATTCATAGTCAATGTGGAGCAGACCGGTCTGTTCAAGGTTGGGCGACATGATTCGCCAGCCCCGTCGTAGATCGAGATATACCCGGTAGCCAAGTACGTCTCGCAGCGCTTTTTGTGTCGCCGCCAGCGCTGCGTACTTCACAGTCGGGTCAAGCGCGAATAGGTCCATCGGAAGCGCAAGAGCTTCAAAAACGGACTGCGTGAGAACGTCATGCGTTAAGCCGATGTTACCCGCATGCTGAGTCGCCCTAAACAGCGCGGAGCGAAGTAGCCCGACCTCGACGAAGTCGTTGAAATGGCCCGCTTGAAGCGATGCGTCTTGCCGGTTGTCGGTGAATGACAGCAGCTTGCGCGATTCTGCGGCGATTCCTTCCTCGTGACGTAGGTGACGGACTGCAGACAGACTAAGAACGGTGGTAGCGGTGCTCCGGCCTTCGGAGCCAAGCGTAGCAAGCTTTGCGAAGTCAGCCCGTGCGCGACCGCCGTAAGCAACACCACACCTCAAACAGAATCGGAATGGAGCCGGGATGAAATGTGCAACAACCCCGTGATCGCTGCTCCGGCCCTCAGGAGTTATCCGCATCTCCCGAGGGATAGCGGCCCGGAGGTGGTACTTGACGCGAGGCGGCTCCCCGGGTTCCAGCCAATCATCCGGCAGGTCTTCTGGCTGGTATACCCAGGGACGTGCCGTGTGGATGTGGAGGTAACCCAAATCTCCTTCGCCGCCGTCCTCTGCCCTATCCTGCAGCGTCCTGGGTTCTATCCGCGATTCAGGTCCATCTTCAACGCGACGCACTGTGTAGTAGTCCTGCCCGCACTCTCTGCAAAACACCAGCGGCACTAAAAGCTTGGATCGATCGCCGGGAACGAACTTCTGAGGATTTAGAGTGAGGTAACGATCAGTCTCTGGCTCAAGGCTAGCGAAAACCGTTTCGCCACGGCTAATAAACTGGTGCAACCGAAAGGCGAAGACAGGGAATCCGGTTTCCGGATCCCGAACCTGAGACCCGACCAGCAACTGCTCTTCGATGCGTTTTGCACACAGAGAAGCGTCGGCCCCGGTGATCTCAGCCAACTCGGAAGCAGCACCACGGGAACCGCCAACTGGCCGCGGAGTAGCGCGTATTAGCCGTCGCGTGCCAGCTTCAGTCGTGACACCGTACGTACTTTCGATCCAGCGCGAAAGCGGATCCGCTACGAAGGCTTCGTAACTCGGGATTGACGCAGTCGCACGCGGACCGTCAGAAACGCGCTCCGAAAGCGAGCTGCGGAAATTCGAGTCACTCTGGTCTGGTTCAGCAGTGGCCCGTTCAAGGGTTTCTCCTATGACGTCTTGTGCTTCGACAGGCGCCCCGAAGAGTAGGGTGGCGACCCGTCCTACTTCCTTCCGCTGGTCGTCTGACGAGCCGGACGACGCCATAGTGGCCGAGGTTCCCACGTGTTGGAGCCGGGTCGCGTCGCACGCATCACGTGTGCGACGCACGAGGAGAGCCACGTCGGCGCCTTGCCGGCCGCGGTACGTATGCAACTCATCGAGCACAAGGAAACGAAGGCCGTTGGCCGCCTTTACCAGCGGCCTTTCCTCGGTGCGGGTCAGGATCAGCTCGAGCATCACGTAATTGGTGAGCAGAATGTCCGGCGGATTTGCGAGAATCTCGCCGCGCGCGGCGTCATCTTCCTGACCGGTGTATCGCCGGAACGTGACCGGCCCGCGACCGTCCGGATAGCCAAACTTGAGGAACTTTTCCAGTTCTTGCTCTTGGCTGTTCGCAAGCGCGTTCATTGGATAAACAACGATTGCCTTGATGCCCGGACGGCGAGGCTCCCGCAACACGGCGTTTACGATTGGAACGATGTAGGCGAGACTCTTTCCGGATCCCGTCCCTGTAGTCAGCACGTAATTGCGGCCGGCACCGGCCGCCCTGACGGCGTCTACCTGGTGGCGGTGCAGTCGCAGCCCCGAACCTGCATCGCCGGGTCCGCGCTTAATACGGAAGATCCGGCTGCATTCGTCGTGTAGAAGTCCCTGGCTAACCAGCTCGTCGATCCAAGCACCCTTCGCAAAGGCGGGATTCAAACCGATACTCGGCTCCGGCCAGAGAAATCCTTGTGCCAACTCCCTATCAACTTGTTCTTGGATTCGCCCATCGCTGATTGCGATGAAGCTAGTGACGTAATCGGCGTAATCGGCAACCAAGTGGTCGCGGAAATCGAAGATGTTCATAGGAGGACCAGCGAATTGTACGGCGATACCGGTTGCTCAGGACGACATTCGGTATTTGTTCCGAAATCGGAACAGAACTGCCGGTCGACGAAACTTCTACGACAGTGGCCTTGGTGGGCAACGTGTTTTACAAGACTTGTCGTGCCCTTGAGGGAGTCGGCCCTGGACTGGCGAAGGTCGATAATCAGGGGCACGGACGTGGTCGCACCAGGCGACATGGCCACGGCAGTGACTCCAGACATTAAAGAGAGCGGCTGATTATACCGTTACTACAGGCTGCTACAAGCGATCGTTCTGTCGCGCCCAACATCCGCACTGAGCCCGACGATACACTCATTACGAGCCCCCTGCACGATGTCGCTCCGCGCGAGTGTTTTCCAAACCCGATTCTTTTCTAACTGGTAAGCAACAAGAGAGTTAGAATAGCTCCATCAACTCACGGTCGAGGATTTCGTGACCGAGCCGGCTGCGCCGTCATTGGCGGAACAGATCGCATTTGCGCTCTTTAAGTTCGATGTAAGCTCATCGGCACTGTTGCGCCTCATTAAACCGGGTCCGAACGGACTGGAATGAAAGAGCGATTTGAACAGGACGGTCGCCCGCAGTTGATGGACGCGCTCAAGCGCCAGGAGTTCGTTGGTGGCAATGCGAACCTTGCCGATGCCCTGATCAAACATGGTCAACTCGTTGAGTATCAAAAGGGTGACAAACTCATCACTGAGGGGGGAGAAGATAACGATATCTATTTCCTTCTCACCGGGTCGGTCGCCGTGGTCGTCAAAGGAAACGACATAAATACGCGCAAGGCGGGCGAACATGTGGGAGAAATGGCCGCTATAGAACCCTCTCTAAAACGCTCCGCGACCATCGTGGCACACAACACCGTGGTTGCCTTAAAATTGAAAAGCTCCGATTTTAATTCCCTCGCGGAAAAATTCCCGCATGTGTGGCTACCCATCGCTCGGGAACTATCTCGGCGGCTGTTTCAACGCAATGATCTGATTCCTCCACCTAACGAATATCCGAAGCTTTTCATAATTTCTTCGACGGAGGCATTGGAAGTGGCTCACGAGATTCAGAGCCAATTGCAGCACGACGTTTTCAGCACCGTTTGGGACCAAGGCGTTTTCTTCGCCGGAGGTTATCCGCTTGAGGCATTAGAAAAGGCTGTGGGGGAGTCTGACTTTGCGGTTGCCGTTGCCCAACCAGACGACATAGTGGAAACGAGGGAAGTCAGGTATTCAACGCTGCGAGACAACGTACTCTTCGAACTGGGAATCTTCATGGGCCGATTGACCCGACACAGGGCGATACTTGTTCACCCTCGGGTCACCGGCTTGAAACTACCCTCTGACTTGCACGGCTTGACGTTGGTCTCATACAACCCCGGAAAGTCAGGCGAACTGCCAGCCCGATTAGGTCCAGCCTGCCACGAGATTTGCAAGCTCGTTAAGGACCTGGGCGTCCGTACCCTCAAAACCTGAAGACACCTCGCAACCATCTATAGAGCTTACGTTCCTTGCCGCTTTGGCTTGGGATTTCGGTTTCAATCGGAATGACCATCGGGCGTGCCGCCGGCCTGAACGCCGTGGCCGTGGCTTCGATTTGTTTTCGCTCTGAAAGTCTGGCCACCAGCAATACCAGGAAGTTGACACCAACCCCCGGATCACTAACCAACGAGTGCATCGTCTGGACGTCCGTGGAACTGGGTACTGGATCGAAGCTTGGGTGGGAGTGCCACTCGCCCAGGTAATTGAACTTGCTGTAATCCCTGGCAGTGCGGGCGAAGAACTCGTCGAGCTGTGTCTTGTGGCTCGCGGGATCACGAATAAAACAAGCTTCTGACCCTCCCGCGCGTTGGACAGATATGTCCACTACACGAAATACTTCGTCCCGTACATGCTCGCCCATCAACAGTCCGCCGATTTCCTTTCCTCCGGCGCGGCGGAGCTCACGTCGAAGGCGTTTCAGTATCTCGGGTGTCAGGAGAAGCTGCATTATTCTTTTCCAACAGCAAGTGAAATGTTCGTGCCAACTCTGCCGCAATCTCCTGCGGGTCTATCACTTCCTCTGCATGTCCGGCTGGCGGCCCACCTACATCAACAGGATACGTCTCAAAGGGATTATCGAAAATCCAGCCTTTCGCAAGCCCGATAAGGTAAACCGAATTTGGAAAGAAAGAAGGATCGCGCGGGATCAACATGTCTACGGCCATCCTGGCTGCGTGCGAGCCAATTACTGTCACGTCGGCATCATCGGCAACTAGTGGCGCGCCTTCGGCCCCTCCATAGTCAATCGCTACTTGCTCCTTTGGTTTACCGCGTTCCAGGCACCAGTTCTCAATGATACGACGCATGCGGGCGGGATCTGGTTCCATGAGCGGACGATATCTTGCGATCATGCCTCCGATTCCACCGCCAAACACCTCGGCCCATAGCAGCGGCTTCTTCGCAATACTCACCGCCGCACAAAGATAATTGAAAACGGCTGCCTCGGCCGTGCAATCCACAATAAGGTCACAAGCCGCAAGCCCTTCGATCAGAGACTCGATGCTCCCGCTGGCTTCCTGTCCACCAAGCCTGTGTCTGCGCTTCTCGCATACAGCCATAGGATTTACCAGTTGTATCTTGCGCGCGACGCCATCGACCTTGTGGGTCGCTATCTCCCGCCAGTCCAAGTCATGACGCACGAGATTGCCAGGCAGGAGAACGTCATCGTCTACTAGCAGGAACTTTTCCACGCCGGACCGTGCCAGCATCACAGCGACCTTGCTGCCGAGCGATCCGCATCCGACAATTGCGACCCTGCGCGCCGCGAGCTTGGTGTGATCCTCGTCGAGGCGCGCGCGCTGCTCCTCAGGAGCGATGACCGACATCTCAGTCACCGAATCGTTCTTCTCGTTCATATAAAAAGCATGGACAGTTGATTCCCGTACGATCAGAACGTACTTGCAGTCGGGCAGCGACAATCCGCCCTCCGTAACCGCGGCTCGGAATTTCGTCACGGACTCGGTGGAAGGCAGCTCGACATCTAAAGGCCAGCGCAACAACGCGGCACGCCTCTCTAACGTCTCGTAGACCAGCGAGGCGGGGAGCGTAGGGTCCGTCCATTTCTCTGATTCGTTCGCATCAATAGATGCAACCAGAAAAACCAACACTTCTTCGTGAAATGATCCGGCCAGTGTTGCCGACAGCACCAATCCATCGAGAAGGTTGCCGAGTTGCTCGGTGAATTCGGCCGTCATTAGGAGGCGCATCCACCGGCCCCGTAAGTCCTGTCCAACCGTGGTTCTGTGACGGGAAGCAACAATTGAACGCTCGTCCGCCGATGGTCCCTCGCCTTCCAGCAGTCGTTGCGCGCTTGCAACCATGTCAGCCCCAGTAAGGTCCTGGTGCCAGTTATCCGGGCCGTACTCAAGGCAGAGTTCGCCACCAGGCCCGTACTGGTGGGATGACCAGCGGGTCTGATCGCCGCGCGGCAATATGACCGGGGGAGAATGCGGAAAATGGTTCGGATAGCGCACCGAAACCGGAAACGAGCGTCCGCCGGCGTGGATATCGGCGTCCCATACGAGGCGCAGCGAATCGTCTATCCGCCATTGAAGAGGGGTAAGCCAGTCGACGCCCCCGGCCAAAGCCTCAAGCGCTTCCCGCTCCTGGCGATGTCGCCGATGGTTTTCGAGAAACCAGATCACGCAAACCCGTCAGGCTTGGAAGGGCCTGTGGGACGGTTAGGAAAACTGAAAGGTGTGCTCGGCGCAGTTGCTGGCTTTAGCAAGCCTGCTGAGGTCATGGACTTGGCGGCCTTCGCGGCCTTGTCGTTGGAGGCAGTGAGCTCGTCAAGCACGGTGTCGTAATCCAGTCCGGGACGTTTGCGTGTCGGCCCAAACAAAGCCCGGACGGCATCGCTTGCCTTTCCGTAGGCAATCGGACCGATGGCGGTTTCGTTGCCCTTGCACCGGCCTTGCTCATTCTCCGCCTCGAGCACGCCCCTGCTGACAGAACAGCGAATGAGCTCGCCTTTCATCCCCAGGCGCGTCACGTTCATTGGACCGTATTCGAACCCAATCTGAAGCCCCAGGCTCGAAGCATCCGTACCATTATCCTTTAGCTTCTGGAGTGCAAGGCTAAAACTGCTCCGCATTCCTCCAGCGCAGAGCGTCAGATTGCTGATCGTCTCCTTCTCGTCTGTGGTCTGAGCGGTACCTTCCACCGCTAAACCATGCACACAATCACCAATGAAACGCACTTTTCGGCCCGCGAAGTCCGTATGCAAAACTGCATCCAGCTCGCTGCGCAACACGTGCAGTGCCCGGACACTGTGTTTCGCTGAGCTATCGCTTGAAATATTGTTCGTTACATACGCCGTAAATCCATCAAGATCGGCGTAGATCGTGGCGGCATCCTGGCGGCGCGAGTTCTTCACCGAAAGTTCTTCTATATCAAGCGTGCTGAAGGGCGGAGTGTGCCCTTTGAACTCAAACGTTCCAATCGGATTACTTTCCAGATCCTCCTTCCATTCCTTGACGATCTCATCCACCGTCACGCCAAGTTTTGCCTTGTCCTGACAGTCTCTTATCTCCTGCGCACTGAGCGGGGTCACGTCTTCGTTCACGGCGTTCTTAAGCCCGAGTATTGTTCTTGCCTCATTCGTCAGAAAAATGCCCGTAGAACTGCCGCCGCATGCACGCTTTGCCGCATGATTGGCGGGCCGGCCGAG
>Ga0207926_1000835_pt1 | contig 15116 bp, 10 predicted proteins | sample NGESurdeep072012_8_FD_184454 | JGI IMG/M metagenome (GOLD analysis project Ga0207926, IMG submission 184454) | Arctic peat soil microbial communities from Barrow, Alaska - NGEE Surface sample 210-1 deep-072012 (SPAdes) | ecosystem: Environmental > Terrestrial > Soil > Wetlands > Peat ...
AAATGAGGGGATATCCCCCGAGGTGGGAGACCGAAGGTCGGGACCACCCGAAGAGGTGGGGACTTTCCCCTCTCCCGTCAAGCGGGACCGAGGAAGGGGGATCGAGACCTTCGGGGCGCATCCCCTCATGCTCCCCTAAGTCAGGGGCCGTTTCGGTAGTTCTGAAACGGCCACTTAGTTTTGTTTGTTACTATTGGACTGCTGCTGCTCGGTGCCCGGTTTTGGCGGCATGATGAGTGCGCCCTTGGAGCCGCAGGCCTCAAGCAGCACACAAAGCAGGATGGCGGTAGCGATCGCACGCATGCGAGAATTTTAGCACGAGAGTACCTGGCGCGAGACCGATGGGCGAAAGCGAATTCATACGGCTGGCCGAATACGCGCGCCTCGTCACAAACTAGAACAACTGGTTCTTGACTTCCTCGGGACTGCGGATGCCGTCTCCGGACGCATCGCGTTTTTGCGCTGCTGGAATGTTCTCGCGATAGAAGTACTCGGTTATCCTGCCATCGCTGGCCACCTGGCCGGTGTCGGGATTGACGCTGGCGCTGACGACCCCCTCGGGGACCTGCTGGAACATCGCGTCCACCCCCTTGAGCGCCTTGCCCATGTAACTTATCCAGATGGGTAGCGCGGCTGCTGCGCCGGTTTCGCTGTTGCCGAGTTTGTGCGGCTGGTCGAAGCCGATCCAGGCAATTGCGGTCAGGGTCGGCTGATAGCCGGCGAACCAGGCATCGACGAGGTCGTTGGTGGTGCCGGTCTTGCCCGCCAGGTCCTTGCGCCCGAGCGACATCGCGCGCGCGCCCGTGCCATAACGCACCACATCGTGCAGCATGCTGTCCATGACGAAGGCGTTGCGCGCGTCGATTACGCGCAGGCTTTCGTCGCCGGCGCGCGGCGGCTGTGCCTGGGCGAGGATATTGCCGCGGTCGTCGACGATGCGCTGCACCACGTAGGGTTCGATGCGATAGCCGCCATTGGCAAATACCGAAAAGCCGCGCGCCATCTGCCACGGCGTGACCGAGCCCGCACCGAGGGCCATGGTGAGGTAAGGCGGGTGCTTGTCGGCGTCGAAGCCGAAGCGGGTGATGTAGTCCTGTGCGTACTGCGGGCCGATGGCCTGCAGTACGCGGATCGACACCATATTCTTCGACTTTGCCAGGCCCATGCGCAGGCGCATGGGGCCTTCGTACTTGCTGTCGTAGTTGTGCGGCGCCCAGGTCTGTCCGCCGGTCTGGGCGGCGTCGACCACTATCGGCGCATCGTTGACGATGGTGGCGGGGGTGAAGCCCTTCTCCAGCGCCGCCGAATAGATAAAAGGTTTGAAGCTCGAGCCGGGCTGGCGCCAGGCCTGGGTGACGTGGTTGAAATTGTTGCGATTGAAGTCGAACCCGCCCACCAGCGCGCGCACGCTGCCGTCGATGGGGCTGACGGCGACGAGCGCCGCCTCGGCTTCGGGCAGCTGCACGATCTGCCAGTTGTGTTTTTCGTCCTTCTGGATGCGGATCAGGGCTCCGCGCCGTATCCTCTTGTTCGGCGCGGCCTTGTCGTCGAGCATTTTCTGCGCGAATTTGAGGCCCTCGCCCGCTATGGTCACTACCTCCCCGCCGCGGCTGTAGGCGCGAACCTGCTTTGGGCTGGCCTCCAGCACCACCGCGGCGAGGAGGTCGTCGCTGTCGGACTCCTCCGACAGCGCCTCTTCTATGGCCTCATCCGGCTGGTTCTCCGGGGGGAGTTCGATATAGCCCTCGGGGCCGCGGTAGCCGTGGCGCTTGTCATAATCCAGCACGCCGCGGCGCAGCGCCGCGTAGGCCGCCTCCTGGTCGGCCTTGGTGATAGTGGTGTATACGCGATAACCTTTGGTATACACGTCGTCGGCGAAACGCTCGTACAGCATCTGCCGCACCATTTCCGCCACGTACTCGGCGCGTAGAGCGTATTCGTTGGCTTCGTGTTTGACCACAATCGGCGCTTTCTGCGCTTCGGCGAACTGGGCGTCGGTGAGATGGCCCAGTTCGTGCATGCGCCGCAGCACGTAAAGCTGTCGTTGCTTGGCGCGCTTCGGATTGACTACCGGGTTGAAGCTGGAAGGGGCTTTGGGCAGCCCGGCCAGCATCGCGGCCTCGGCCACATTGATATCCTTTAGCGCCTTGCCGTAGTAAATCTGCGCCGCTGCGGCGAAGCCGTAGGCGCGCTGCCCGAGGAATATCTGATTGATGTAGATCTGCAGGATCTCGTCCTTGGACAGGCTCGCCTCGATCTTGAAGGCAAGCAGCGCCTCGTATAGTTTGCGGGTAAGGGTTTTCTCGCTGGTGAGGAAGAAATTCCTGGCCACCTGCATGGTGATGGTGGAAGCTCCCTGACGCTTGCCGCCCGAGGTCAGGTTGGAGTAGGCTGCCCTGATCACGCCTTGGTAGTCCACCCCGGTGTGTTGGTAAAAGCGCTCGTCTTCGGCGGCCAGGATGGCCTGTTTCATGATCTCCGGGACTTCGCCGATGGCGACAATGGCGCGGCGCTCCTCGCCGAACTCGCCGATCAGGATGCCTTCTGCGCTGTACACCCGCAGGGGCACCTTCGGCCGGTAATCGGTAAGCGCATCGAGCGAGGGCAGGTTGGGATAGGCGAGCAGGACCATCAGCCCCAAAAGGGCGCCGGCGATGGCGCCTAGCCCGGCAAGGAGCAGCACCGGGAAGGCAGCCAGGCGCAACCACGTGAAAGATTTAACGGCCAAGAGTCACCTGCGCCGCGTCAAGCGCGGGCTCAAATTGGAGTTTCAAAGGGGGCGAAGCGACCCCTTGGTCAAGGGGCGCGGACTAAACCGCGCTCACGAGGCTTCTAAAAATGCCAGCATTATAGAGTATCCCCGTCCGCCGGGCGCAGCAGCGCCCGTTGGAGTAGGCCAAACCCTCCATGTATTATTTGCTTTACATCGTCTAGACTTGTTGCTAGCATTTAAGGTGAATTATATGTATCGCGCCTAACCGGGCATAGTTGAAAGGGAAATTCGCCTTGGACCTTGATATCTTCAAGCCAAAAGCGCCGCCGCTTTTCGGGATGGACATCAGCTCTTCCTCGGTGAAGATGGTTGAGGTCGTCGATGCCGGCAAAGGGGCGCTGCGTGTGGAGCGGTACATCATTGAACCGCTGCCCAAGGACGCGGTGGTCGACGGCAATATTACCAACCTCGAGGCCGTGGTGGAAACGATCAAGCGCGGCTGGAAAAAACTGGCCACGCGCACCAAGAACGTGGCCATGGCGCTGCCCACGGCGGCGGTGATCACCAAGAAGATCGTGGTGCCGGCCGGTCTGCGCGACGAAGAGTTGGGCATCCAGGTCGAGACCGAAGCCAACCAGTACATTCCCTTCGCCCTGGAAGAGGTCAACCTCGACTACCAGGTGGTCGGCCCCGCGCCGTCAAATGCGGAGGAGGTGGAGGTGCTGATCGCCGCCTCGCGCAAGGAAAAAGTGGAGGACCGCGTGGCCGTGGCCGAGGCCGCCGGCCTGAAGGCCCTGGTCATGGACGTGGAATCCTATGCGGTCCAGAGCGCCTTCGATCTGATCAAGAAGCAGTTCCCCGATGACGGCAAGGAACAGAACATCGCGCTGGTCGATATCGGAGCCAACGTCATGAACGTCACCGTGCTCCGAAACGACCAGACCGTGTACACCCGCGAGCAGGCTTTTGGTGGCAGCCAGCTCACCCAGGACATCATGCGCCAGTACGGCATGAGCCAGGAGGAGGCCGAGAACGCCAAGCGTACCGGTGGCTTGCCCGATTCATACGAAGCCGAAATTCTGCGCCCATTCCTGGAAAATCTGGCGCTGGAAGTGCAGCGCGCCATGCAGTTTTTCTTCACCTCCACCCAGTACAACAGCATCGAGCACATTCTGCTCACCGGCGGCTCGGCCGTGATTCCGGGGCTGGAGGACATCGTCGGCTCCCGCTCGCAGGTCAATACCCGGGTGGCCAACCCGTTTGCGAGCATGCAGGTTTCACCGCGCATCCAGCCGAAGAAGCTGCTCGTCGATGCGCCCTCGATGATGGTCGCTTGCGGCCTGGCGATGCGGAGGTTCGATCCGTGATCCGCATCAATCTGCTGCCTTGGCGCGAAGCGCGCCGCAAGGCCCACAATCTGCAGTTCTACATCCTGATGGGGATGGTCGCCGGCCTGGCCGCGTCTATCGTCCTCCTAGTGCACGGCTATTACGCCACGCGCATCTCGACCCAGATGGAACGCAACAGGTTCCTCAAGGACGAGAACACCAAGCTCGACAAGGAAATCGAGGAAATCAAGAAACTGAAGGAGGAAATTCAGGCGCTGTTGTCGCGCAAGCAGGTGATCGAAACCCTGCAGGCGGATCGTGCGCAGACCGTGTACCTGCTCGAACAGCTGGTGCGGCAAACCCCGGATGGCGTATACCTGAGATCGATCAAACAGACCGGCCCCAAAGTCAATCTGACCGGCTACGCCCAATCAAATGCGCGGGTATCGACCTTGATGCGCAACCTGGAGGCTTCGCCCTATCTCGGGAATCCGGATCTGGTCGAGATCAAGGCGGTCAATGTCAACAACAAGCGCCTGTCCGAATTCAACATGAACGTCAGTATCAGGCGGCTGCAGACGGAGTCCGACGCGGCAAAGGGCGGAGCGGGCAAGGCGGGGCCGGGCAAAGCCGCGGCGGGCGGCGCGCCGAAGGTAGGGGCGGCGCCGACGGCCGGCGTGGCGAAGGCGGGCGCAGGCGGCGCAAAAAAGTAGGAATGGCCTGATGAATAAGCTGCTTGATCAATTCAAATATCTCAATCCGAAAGATCCGGGGACCTGGCCGGCTCTGCCCAAGCTGCTCGCCTTGATTGCGATTCTGGTGGCCTTGGTCGCGGCCGGGTATGTGGCTGACTGGCAGGGGCAGGTGGACCAACTCGCCGCCGGTGCCGAACAGGAGGCGAAGCTCAAGGAAGACTACAAGGGCAAGAAGCAGCTGGCGGTCAACCTCGATCTGTACCGCCAGCAACTGCGCGAAATCGACAGTTCTTTCGGCGCGCTGCTGAAGCAGCTGCCTAACAAGTCGCAGATGGACGCGTTGCTGGTGGATATCAACCAGGCGGGCCTGGGTCGGGGCCTGCAGTTCGAACTGTTCAAGCCGGCGCCGAAGGAAACCATGAAAGATTTCTACGCTGAACTGCCCGTCAGCGTCAGGGTAACGGGCGGCTACCACGACATGGGACAGTTTGCGAGCGACATCGCACAGTTGTCGCGCATCGTCACGCTCAACGACATCGTCATCGGTCCGTCCGGCAAGGACGGCAACGTACTGGCGATGGACACGATTGCAAAGACGTTCCGTTATCTGGACGAGGAAGAGGTGGCGAAACAGAAGAAGGCCGCCGTCAAGTCCCCGGCTAAAGGCGGGGCTGCCAAGAAATGAGAAACCTAGCCATTATCACAGCGGTGTTGTTTCTCGCCGCGTGCGGCGGCGACGAGCACCAGGATCTGAAGGAAGAGCTGAAAAACCTTACCAAGGACCTGCGCGGCCGCATCGAGCCGCTGCCGGTGGTGAAGCCCTACGAGCCGGTGCCGTATCAGGCCTTTGACTTGCCCGACCCCTTCGGTCCGGCCAAAATCGAACTCGCGATCGCGGCGGCTGCGAAAAGCAAAGGCGGCGCCAATGGACCCGACACCACGCGGCCGAAAGAGCCGCTGGAAGCCTATCCGCTGGAATCGCTGAAAATGGTGGGTACGCTGTCGCAGAAAGGCGTTACCTACGCGTTGGTGCGCGCCGCCAGCAGCGTGTATCGGGTAAAGACAGGCAACTATCTGGGACAGAATTTCGGCATCATTACCGGAATCACCGACAGTCAGATTAACCTCAAAGAGTTGGTGCAGGATGCATCTGGCGATTGGACTGAGCGCAAGATCGCGCTGCAGATAGCCGAGGCAGAAGCGGCAAAACGAAGGTGAGGATCTCTATGGCCAAAATTCTCGGTGTAATCGGCGTCTTAACCGCATCCTTCTGGGCCGTTCTGGCAATGGCGCAGACGCCGCTGAACAGCGTCGAAGCCTTCAACGTGTCGCAGCAAAGCGGCAAGGTCATCGTCAAGCTGACGCTGAAGGAGGCGCTCAAGTCGCAGCCGGGGAGCTTCACCGTCGCCAACCCGGCCCGCATCGCGTTCGATCTTCCCAACACCGTGAACGGTCTCGGGCGCAACAGCCAGAACATCGGCGAGGGCGAGCTTCTGAGCATGAACATGGTGCAAGCGGGCGAGCGCACGCGCATGGTGCTGAATCTGCGCCGGTCGGTCGGCTATGACACCCAGATCGACGGCAAGAACCTGCTGATCATCCTCGCCGCCACGCCGGCGGCCGGCGGCAGCGGCGGGGTTGCAGTCACCCATTTCGTCGAAGCCACACAGCTCGATATGCACACCGTGCGTGACGTCGATTTCCGCCGTGGCAAGGCCGGGGAAGGCCGCATCGTGGTCGATCTGTCCGACAGCTCGACCGGCATCGATATCCGCGTGCAGGGACAGAACCTGGTGATCGATTTCTTCAAGACTTCGCTGCCGGACAAGTTTCGCCGGCGCCTGGATGTGACCGATTTCGGCACGCCGGTGCAGTCGATCAATACCTTTAACCAGGGCGAAAACGTGCGCATGGTGATCGCGCCCAAGGGCCTGTGGGAGCACAGTGCCTACCAGACCGATACCCAGTTCGTAGTCGAGGTGAAGCAGGTCGTTCCCGATCCGAACAAGTTGGCGCAGGGCAGCAAGGCCGGGTTCAGCGGCGAGAAGCTGTCGCTCAACTTTCAAAATGTCGAAGTGCGCAGCGTGCTCAACGTGATCGCCGATTTCACCGACCTCAACATCATCACCAGCGACGCCGTCGGCGGCAGCCTGACCTTGCGCTTGAAGGACGTGCCCTGGGACCAGGCGCTGCAGATCATCCTCGACACGCGCGGCCTGGACATGCGCAAGAACGGCAATGTGGTGTGGATCGCGCCGCGCGACGAGCTGGCGACCAAGGAAAAGCTGATGCTGGAGTCGCAGCAGCAGATCGGGGAACTGGAGGCGGTGCGCACCGAGAGCTTCGTGCTCAATTACCAGAAGGCGCAGGACGTGCAGGCCCTGTTGACTTCCGCGAATCAAAAAGTGCTGTCCAAACGCGGCAGCGCGGTGGTCGACGCGCGCACCAACACCGTGTTCGTGCAGGACGTGCCCACCCGTCTCGAGGAAGTGCGCAAGCTGATCGCCCAGATCGACGTGCCGGTGCGCCAGGTGATGATAGAAGCGCGCATCGTCGAGGCAAGCGACACCTTCAGCAAAAACCTCGGCGCGAAGCTTGGCTACAACGAGAGGGTTCCGGGCGGCGACTGGCTGGGGGGCCAAGCGCTGCGCACATCAATTGGCCCGAACCTGACGAACACCGCGCAACAAACGTCAAACGCCACGAATACCGCGACGCTCGGGACCGGCACGGCGGATATAACGGGCGCGACCGGCCAGAACGTCAACATGCCGGCTAACGGCCTGGGCGGCTTCAACGCCGGCGTGATTTCCACGATTCTCTTCAACCGAAATTTCACCCGCTTTATCACCCTGGAGTTGAGCGCGCTGGAAGCAGACGGCAAAGGCAAGATCATATCCAGTCCGAGGGTGCTGACCGGAGACAAGGTCGAGGCCTTGATCGAGCAGGGTACCGAGCTGCCGTATCAAGCGGCGACTTCGAGCGGGGCAACGAGCGTGTCATTCCGCAAAGCGAACCTGAGCCTGAAGGTGAAGCCGCAGATCACGCCCGACGGCAACATCATCATGACGCTGGACATCAACAAGGATTCGGTGGGTCAGGTGACTGCGGCGGGTTTTGCCATCGACACCAAGCACGTCAAGACCGAGGTCCTGGTCGAAAACGGCGGCACGGTTGTGATCGGCGGCATCTTCAGCCAGGACGAGCGCACCACCATCACCAAGGTACCGCTGTTTGGCGACATACCGGTGTTGGGCAATCTGTTCAAGAACACCGGCAAGACGGATAACAAGACCGAGCTGCTGGTATTCATCACGCCGCGCATCGTCGACGATCGCCTTACGGTACGCTGAAAGGCTTCTTCGCTGCCCAGGAAAAGAGCCGGGTGACCGGCTCTTGTTTTTTGGTTCCGGCGTAACGCGCTCCGCGCATTAGCCTGCACCGCAACAAGCCCGCGAGCGGGCCTGTTGTGTCCCCCGCCCGGTTTCGCGCAGGCTGGCTTGTCGCGGGCCCGGGGGCAGGTGTGTACTGCTAGAATGCCTGTGTGAATACTTCGAATAACATATTTCTCGTCGGCCTGATGGGGGCGGGAAAGACTACGGTGGGCAGGCAACTCGCCGCCGAGCTGGGCAAGACCTTCCACGATACCGACCAGGAGATCGAACGCCGTACCGGCGTGAAAATCGCGCTCATATTCGAGATCGAAGGCGAGGCCGGTTTTCGCGCGCGCGAGGCGCAAGTCGTGGACCAGCTGACGCAGCTCTCCAACGTGGTGCTCGCGACCGGCGGCGGCGCGGTGCTCGATGCCGAAAACCGCGCTCACCTCGCCCGCCGCGGCGTGGTCGTGTATCTGCACGGCCAGCCCAAGGATCTGTGGAACCGCACCCGTCACGACAAGTCGCGGCCCCTGCTGCAGGACACCGACCCGATGGAAAAACTGCATAGCCTCTACCGGCAGCGCGATCCGCTGTACCGTGAAATCGCGGACATCGTCGTCGATACCGGCCGCCAAAGCGCGCGCACCCTCCTCCTCCAACTGCTCCCCCAAGTGCGGGAACGATGCAAACTCTCCGCGTAGAGCTGGGCGAGCGCGCCTACGCCATCCACATCGGCGAGCATTTGCTTTCCAGCGCCGGGCTGATCCTGCCGCACCTGGACCTGCCCAAGGTCGCCATTGTCACCAACACCACGGTTGCGGCCTTGTATCTGCAACAACTGGCGGAAGCCTTGCGGGCCGGAGGGGTAGACGTAATAAGTATCGTGCTCGAGGACGGCGAGCGCTACAAGGACTGGGCCACCCTCAACCGCATCTATGACGCGCTGCTCGAGCGCCGCTGCGACCGCAAGACCACGCTCATCGCCCTGGGCGGGGGCGTTATCGGCGATCTGGCCGGCTTTGCCGCCGCGACCTACATGCGCGGCATACCCTTCATCCAGGTGCCAACGACGCTGCTCGCCCAGGTAGACTCTTCCATCGGCGGCAAGACCGGCATCAATCACCCGCTCGGCAAGAACATGATCGGCGCGTTCTACCAGCCGCGCCTGGTGCTGGCCGATACCGCGGTACTGGCATCGCTGCCCCCGCGCGAACTCTCCGCCGGCATGGCGGAAGTCATCAAGCACGGTCTCATCCGCGACGGCGCGTTCTTCGCCTGGCTGGAACAGAACATGGAGAAGCTGCTCGCCTGCGACCGGGAGGCCCTGGCGCACGCGGTGCGCCGCTGCTGCGAGATCAAGGCCGCCGTGGTGGCCGAGGATGAGCGCGAGACCGGCGTGCGCGCCCTGCTCAATTTCGGCCATACCTTCGGCCATGCCATCGAGTCCGGCCTGGGTTACGGCAAGTGGCTGCACGGAGAGGCGGTGGCGGCGGGGATGGTCATGGCTGCGGATCTGTCGCGCCGCATGGACCTCATCGCGCAGGCCGAGGCAGAGCGCATCATCGCCCTGCTCAAGCGCGCCAGGTTGCCGACCGCCCCGCCCGACATCGCCCCCGCACGCCTGCTGGAGCTGATGCGGGTGGACAAGAAGGCCGAGGGCGGCAAGCTGCGCTTCGTCCTGCTGGAGGGAATCGGCGCCGCCTCGATCCGCGCCGACGTGCCAGACGGCCCGCTGCAGCAAGCCCTGGCTTTTTCCGCCGCCGCCTGAGTCTGGCGTTCGCCGCAAATGCTGCTCTGCAGCGACGCCCTAAGCGCTTGAAGTGACAGCGATCCGCAGGTAGAATCATTAGTTCGGCCGGAAAAAGTCGTAGGCTGGTCCACGACCGTCCGAAGCCAATTTGCAGCCAGAGGTGCGAGCGTGACCGATCCGGCCCTACCCCTTATTCGTCCTGCGGCACAAGGGTTGTACGACCCCGCCAATGAACATGACGCCTGTGGCGTCGGCTTTGTCGCCAACATCAAAGGCGCCAGGAGCCACACCATCATCGATCAAGGGCTGCTCATTCTCAAGAACCTCGCCCATCGCGGCGCGGTCGGCGCCGACCCGCTGGCGAGCGACGGCGCCGGCATTCTGATCCAGATCCCGGACCGGTTCCTGCGCGAGGAGATGGCCGGGCAGGGCGTGCAGCTTCCGCCCGTGGGCGAATACGGCGTAGGCATGGTGTTCCTGCCGCAGGAACCGGCTTCGCGCCTCGCCTGCGAATACGAAATCGAACGCGCGATCAAGGACGAGCAGCAGGTATTGCTCGGCTGGCGCGACGTGCCGCGCGACAACTCGGGGCTGGGGGAATCGGGGAAAAGGATAGAACCGGTGATCCGTCAGGTGTTCATCGGCCGCGGCGGCGAGGTGACGGTGACCGACGCGCTCGAACGCAAGCTCTACATCATCCGCAAATCGTCGGGCCACGCGATTCAGGCGCTCCGGCTCAAGCACGGCAAGGAGTTCTATGTGCCGTCGATGTCGGCGCGCACGCTGGTGTACAAAGGCTTGCTGCTTGCCGACCAGGTGGGCAAGTACTACAAGGATCTGCGGGACCCGCGCCTGGTGTCGGCGCTGGCGCTGGTGCACCAGCGTTTCTCCACCAACACCTTCCCCACCTGGGACCTGGCGCATCCGTTCCGCCTGATCGCCCACAACGGCGAGATCAATACACTGCGCGGCAACGTCAACTGGATCCGCGCGAGACAGCAGGCGATCTCCAGTCCCATCCTCGGCACCGACCTGAACAAGGTCTGGCCGCTGATCTACGACGGCCAGTCGGACTCGGCCTCGTTCGACAACGCGCTCGAACTCCTGGTGATGGGAGGCTATTCCCTCGCGCACGCGATGATGCTGCTGATCCCCGAGGCCTGGGAAAAGCACACCACGATGGACGCCAACCGGCGCGCGTTCTACGAATACCATGCGGCGATGATGGAGCCCTGGGACGGGCCCGCGGCGGTCGCCTTCAGTGACGGCCGCCAGATCGGCGCCACGCTGGACCGCAACGGCCTGCGGCCCGCGCGCTATATCGTCACCGACGACGACCTGGTGATCATGGCCTCCGAAGCAGGCGTGCTGCCGATCCCCGAGGAAAAAATCGTCAAGAAATGGCGCCTGCAGCCGGGCAGGATGTTCCTCATCGATGTCGAGCGCGGGCGCATCATCGACGACCAGGAGCTGAAGGAAACGCTCGCGGCGGCGAAGCCCTACCGCGAGTGGATCGAGCGCATCCGCTTCCGGCTCGACGACGTGGAGAGCAAGAAACAGCAACCGCAGCGCTCGGAGGTGCCGCTGCTCGATCGCCAGCAGGCTTTCGGCTATACGCAGGAAGACCTCAAGTTCCTGATGCTGCCGATGGCTGCGGCCGGGGAGGAGCCCATCGGCTCCATGGGCAACGACTCGCCTCTCGCGGTGCTGTCGAACAAGAACAAGACCCTGTACCACTACTTTAAGCAGTTGTTCGCGCAGGTGACCAACCCGCCGATCGACCCGATCCGCGAGGACCTGGTGATGAGCCTGGTGAGCTTCATCGGGCCCAAGCCGAATCTGCTGGGCATCGACGAGATCAACCCGCCGATCCGGCTCGAGGTCAGCCAGCCGGTGCTGGACTTCTACGAGATGGACAAGATCCGGCACATCGACCGCAACACCGGAGGCAAGTTCAAGTCCTTCGAGCTCGACATCACCTATCCCGTGGCCTGGGGCCATGAGGCGATCGAGGCGCGCCTGGCGAGCCTGTGCGCTCAGGCCGAGGACGCGGTTCGCTCCGGCTACAGCATCATCATCATCTCCGACCGGCGTCTGGATTGCGACAATGTGGCGATTCCGGCGCTGCTGGCGCTTTCGGCAGTCCACCAGCACCTGGTCGGCAAGGGCCTGCGCACCAGCGCGGGGCTGGTCGTGGAAACCGGCTCGGCGCGCGAGGTGCATCATTTTGCGCTGCTTGCCGGTTACGGCGCGGAAGCGATCCATCCCTACGTCGCGCTCGAGACCCTGCTCAACATGCAGGGTATATTGCCCGCCGATGTCGATGGCGGCAAGGCGATCAGGAATTTCGTCAAGGCCATCGGCAAGGGCCTGTTGAAAGTGATGTCCAAGATGGGCATTTCCACCTACATGTCCTATACCGGGGCGCAGATATTCGAGGCGGTGGGCCTGTCGCGCGAGCTGGTTGCGAAGTATTTCACCGGCACCGCTTCCAATGTCGAGGGCATCGGCTTGTTCGAGGTGGCCGAGGAGGCGATACGCCTGCACCGGCAGGCTTTCGGCGCCGATCCGGTGCTCGCCAATGCGCTCGACGCGGGCGGCGAGTACGCGTTCAGGGTGCGCGGCGAGGAGCACATGTGGACGCCTGACGCGGTGGCGAAGCTGCAGCACTCGACGCGCAACAACTCTGCCCAGACCTACCGGGAATACGCGCAGATCATCAACGACCAGTCCAAGCGGCACATGACGTTCCGCGGCCTGTTCGAGTTCAAGTTCGGGGAGATGCAGCCGATCCCGCTGGAGGAAGTCGAACCGGCGAAGGAGATCGTCAAGCGCTTCGCCACCGGGGCCATGTCGCTGGGCTCGATCTCGACCGAGGCGCACACCACGCTCGCGATCGCGATGAACCGCATCGGCGGCAAGTCCAACACCGGCGAGGGCGGTGAGGATCCCAACCGCTTCCCGCCGGCGAAGGCCGGCGAAACGCTGGCCCAGCGCTTAGGGCCTCAGAACGTCGAGCGCGACCTCGCGCTCAATGAAGGCGATTCGCTGCGCTCGAAAATCAAGCAGGTCGCCTCGGGCCGGTTCGGTGTCACCGCCGAATTCTTGGCGAGCGCAGACCAGATCCAGATCAAGATGGCGCAGGGCGCGAAGCCCGGCGAAGGCGGCCAGTTGCCCGGTCACAAGGTATCCGAGTACATCGCGCAACTGCGTTTCGCCGTGCCGGGGGTGGGACTGATCTCGCCGGCGCCGCATCACGATATCTACTCGATCGAGGATCTGGCGCAGCTGATCCACGACCTGAAGAACGCCAATCCGAAGGCTTCGATCAGCGTCAAGCTCGTGTCCGAGACCGGCGTCGGCACGGTGGCCGCGGGCGTGGCCAAGGCCAAGTCCGACCACGTCACCATTTCCGGCTACGACGGCGGCACGGGCGCGTCGCCCTGGTCCTCGATCAAGCAGGCCGGCACGCCGTGGGAGCTGGGCCTTGCCGAAACGCAGCAAACGCTGGTGTTGAATCGGTTGCGCGGCCGAATCGCGGTGCAGGTCGACGGTCAGATGAAGACCGGCCGCGACGTGGTCATCGGCGCCATGCTTGGCGCCGATGAATTCGGTTTCGCCACCGCGCCGCTGGTGGTCCAGGGCTGCATCATGATGCGCAAGTGCCACCTCAACACCTGTCCGGTGGGCGTGGCCACGCAGGATCCGGTGCTGCGCCGCAAATTCCAGGGCAAACCCGAGTACGTGGTCAACTTCTTTTTCTTCGTCGCCGAAGAGGCGCGCGAAATCATGGCCAGGCTCGGCGTGCGCAGCATGAACGAGTTGATCGGCCGTTCCGATCTGCTCGAGATGAAAAAAGGCATCGAGCACTGGAAGGCAAAGGGGCTGGACTTCTCGCGCATTTTCTACCAGCCGCAGGTCGGGGCGGAAGTGGCGCGGCGCAAGTGCGAGGAGCAGGACCACGGTCTTGCGCGCGCGCTCGACCACCGCCTGATCGAAATTGCCAAGCCCGCGCTGGAGCACGGCAAGAAAGTCACGATAGACATGCCGATACGCAACATCAACCGCACCGTCGGCACCATGTTGTCGTGGGAAGTCGCGCGGCGCTATGGCCATGCCGGCTTGCCCGACGACACGATACAGATCAAGTTTGCCGGCAGTGCCGGACAGAGCTTCGGCGCGTTTCTGGCCAAGGGAATCACGCTCGACCTGATCGGCGACACCAACGATTATTGCGGCAAAGGGCTATCGGGCGGGCGCATCGTGGTCCAGCCCTCGGCCAAGTTTCGCGGCGAGCCGACGCAGAACATCATCATCGGCAACACGGTGTTGTATGGCGCGATTGCGGGCGAGGCCTATTTCCGCGGCGTCGCCGGCGAGCGCTTCGCAGTGCGCAACTCGGGCGCGAGCACGGTGGTCGAGGGCACGGGCGACCACGGCTGCGAGTACATGACCGGCGGCACGGTGGTGGTGCTGGGGATGACCGGGCGCAATTTCGCCGCCGGCATGTCCGGCGGCATTGCCTATGTGTTCGACCAGGACGGGACCTTCGCCCAGCGCTGCAACACGGCCATGGTGCAGATCGAGCCGGTGCTCGCCGAAGCGGAGCAGGAGGGCAAGCTCGCGCGCGGCATCTGGCATCTTGGACAGGCTGACGAAGCCTTGCTCAAGCGTCTGCTGGAGAGCCATGCCAGATACACCGGCAGCGCGCAGGCGAAAAAGGTGCTCGGTGGCTGGGCGCAATACCGGAGCAAGTTCGTCAAGATATTCCCGCACGAGTACCGGCGCGCGCTCGGCGAGATCGCCGCCAAGGGCGGCAAGCTGGCGGCCTGAACGGAAAAGGCATTAAGAGGACCTCTAAAAATTGTCATTCTGAGGCCGTCCCCTATGGGGACTTCCTCCGGGGCGCAGGTCCGAAGAATCTGCTTCTTGCGCCCGATGAAAAGCAGATTCCTCGCGAAGTTTATCCTCGGAGGGGGACTCGGAATGACAGAATTGGGTTTGCTAGAGCTGCCACTAAAACGTATTTGGACTTTGGATTAACGTAAATGGGCAAGATAACCGGTTTCATGGAGTTCCAGCGGCTGCGGGAGGCGAGCGAAGCCCCCGCGGCGCGCAAGAAGCATTACCACGAGTTCATCCGGCACCTCGCCGATCAGGAGGCGGCGGTGCAGGGAGCGCGTTGCATGGACTGCGGCACACCCTTTTGCATGAGCGGCTGCCCGGTCAACAACATCATTCCCGACTGGAACG
>Ga0207926_1000847_pt1 | contig 14935 bp, 10 predicted proteins | sample NGESurdeep072012_8_FD_184454 | JGI IMG/M metagenome (GOLD analysis project Ga0207926, IMG submission 184454) | Arctic peat soil microbial communities from Barrow, Alaska - NGEE Surface sample 210-1 deep-072012 (SPAdes) | ecosystem: Environmental > Terrestrial > Soil > Wetlands > Peat ...
ACACGTTCGAGATCATGGAGGCTGTCCTCTCCGTCAACGACCACGTCAAGGCGCGCATGGTAGAGAAGGTCGCGGCTGTGTGCCCGGACCTCCCGGGCAAGCGGGTCGCCATGCTCGGGATCGCCTTCAAGCCGGAGACCGACGACATCCGCGAGAGCGCGTGCCTGAGGCTCGCGTCCGACCTCCAGGCGCGCGGCGCCGACGTCGTGGCCTATGACCCGGCCGCGATGGATAACGCGCGGAAGGAAATGCCCTCGCTCAAGCTCGCTGACGACGTGTACTCCTGCGCGGCTGGCGCCGACGTCCTCGTTCTCGCGACGGACTGGAACCAGTTCCGCAAACTCGACCTCGACCGCCTCGCAAGCACGATGAAGGCGAAGAACTTCGTTGATCTTCGCAACCTCTACGAGCCCAGGGACATGAAGAAGGCCGGCTGGAACTACGTGGGCCTCGGCCGAGCCTGAAGCGCGTGTATCATGGCCGCCGGGCGCCGGCAGGTGGCACCCTTCGCGGCATCGGAGGTCCTCATGGCCATGAAGATTCAGGACACTTGTATCAACTGCGGCTCGTGCGAGCCCGAATGCCCGAACACGGCGATCAGCGCGGGTGATCCCACGTTCGTGATCGACGCGGGTCGTTGCACCGAGTGCGTGGGCGCATTCGACGCGCCGAAGTGCGTCGAGATCTGCCCGATCGAGGGCTGCGTCGTGGCCGAGCCGGCCGAGCCCCGCGCGGTCCTCGAAGCCCGCTACGCCCAGCTCCACGCCTGAGACGGCGCGCGCCCGGTCCGGCGGCGCGCTCCCGTACAATCGCGGGTCTATGCGCATCGTCGTCACCGGAGCTGCGGGCTTCCTCGGCAGCCACCTGTCCGATCGGCTCCTCGCCGAAGGGCACGAGGTGGTCGGCCTCGACAACCTCGTCACGGGCGACGTGCGGAACATCGCCCATCTCGCGGGAAACCGGAAGTACCGCTTCGTCTTCCACGACGTCACGGAGTACATCTTTCTCGACGGACCCGTGGACGCGATCCTCCACTTCGCCTCGCCCGCCTCCCCCATCGACTACCTCCAGATCCCGATCCAGACGCTGAAGGTGGGGGCGCTCGGCACGCACAAGGCGCTCGGCCTCGCCCGCGCGAAGAAGGCCCGTTTCCTTCTCGCGTCGACCTCCGAGGTGTACGGCGACCCGCTCGTCCACCCGCAGCCCGAGACGTACTGGGGCAACGTGAATCCCGTCGGGCCCAGGGGCTGTTACGACGAGGCGAAACGGTTCGCCGAAGCCATGACGATCGCCTATCGCAACTTCCACGGCGTCGACACGCGCATCGTCCGCATCTTCAACACCTATGGCCCGCGCATGCGCCCGAACGACGGGCGCATCGTGCCCTCGCTCATCGGGCAGGCCCTCCGGGGAGAGCCGCTGACGGTCTTCGGCGACGGGTCGCAGACGCGGTCCTTCTGTTACGTCTCGGACCTCATCGACGGCATCACCCGGCTCCTCCACTCGGATCACAAGGACCCCATGAACATCGGCAACCCCGCCGAGATGACGGTCCTCCAGTTTGCCGAGACGATCCAGCGGCTCACCGGCACGAAGGCTCCTCTCGTCAGGAAACCGCTCCCCGTGGACGACCCGAAGCAGCGGCGTCCCGACATCACGCTCGCGAGAAAGGTCCTCGGCTGGGAGCCGAAGGTCGGCCTCGACGAGGGGTTGAAGAGCACCGTCGCCTACTTCGCCTCGCGAGCTTCCTAGAACCTGTAGAAGAGGCTCGCCGCGAGCTGCCGCGACGCGCGGCCCACGTCGAATCCGAAGTCGATCGAGAGCGCCCGCGCGATCGTCACGCCCAGACCGCCGGTGAATCTGTCGTCCGCGCGCCCGCCGTCGAACACGGAGGCGACGCTCGCCGAATACGGCGGGTCCGTGATCGGGAACGGCGCCCCCGAAGCGTCGTACGCGGCGAGGCGCGCCGTAGTTCCGTGCGCGGGCTCACGGTGATAACCGACGCGAAACGCGAGCCGCGCGCCCTTCGCGCTGGCGACGTATTCGAGGCCGATGCGCGGGATCCAGGCGTCCGGAGCGAGGGAAACGTCCGCGAGCACGTCCGTGACGGGAAATCCGAACGGCCCGACGAGCCCCACGTACGAGACCACGGGAAGCGGGCGGTCGAAGATGTCCCCGTAGGCCACCCACTGCACCTCGGCCGCAATCGTGAGGCCGGGCATCGGGTGCGCGGCGAGCCCCGCGGCCGCGTCGCGCGGCACCCGGAACGAGAACGGCCGGGACGTCTGTCCCGAAAGAGCCGTGGGAATGTAGCCGCCGATCACAAGCGTCCCGTCGTTGCGGGGGGACGAGCGGTAGTCGGCGCCGAGCGTCAGGGCCCCGTCGGGAAGAAGGTCTACGTGAATCCCCACGAGGTATCCGAGCTTCGTCCCCGACACGCCATCCACGCGCATCGTGGTGGTCAGGATCTCCTCCGCCGTGGGCGACAGGTAGTTGTGGCTCGTGATGCGATGCGGACCCGAAGCGTCGCCGAGAAGATCGAAGGAGGCCTGGTTCAGCGTGACGCCGCCGCCCACGCGCACGCGCTCCGAAACGCGGTACGCGAGCGACAGCCCGAGCAGCCTGTTGCGGAGGCTCACCGACCCGAACTCGCGGTATTGAAAGAGGAAATCCCGGCGGGTCGCGTCTCCCGAGCGGTTGTCCCGAATCTCGAGGTACTGGTATCCGCCGTCTCCCGCGTCCCCCTCGAAGCGGAGGTTCTCCGCGTACGTCAGGGCGGCGACGAGACGGCGCGAGACGGGAACGACGACGCCCGCAAAGTCGACCGCCGCCGCGCGCGCATCGCGGTCCACGTTCGTCGTCTCGATGCCCGGGTAGGCTGACGCGAGGGGGCCCGTCGCCGTCGAGCGCGCCGTGACGAGCCCCAGCGTCTCGTCCGTGCGCTTGCCGGAGACCGCGAACTCGATCGAGGAAATGAGCCCGAGACCGGCGGGGTTGACGAGGGCCGCGGTCGCGTCGTCGGCGATCGCCGTGAACGCGCCCCCCATGGCGATCGACTTGCCGCCCGGATTCGTGAGATTGAAGCTGACCTTCGACAGGAGCGCCGAGTCGGTCTGCGCGCGCGCGGGAAAGGGCACGAGCACCCCGAGAAGCCCGAAGAGAGCGCACCGCGCCGCGCGCCCTGGGGTTCGAATCGTCGTCATCGTGCATCTCCCGTCGTCAGCGAGTCGGCGAGCGCGCCGGGCGTCGCGAAAGGCTCGGAAAGGAGGACGGTCGCGCCGCTGGCCACCGAAACGGCCCGCTCGACGGTACGCCCCTCCGGGCCGGGGCCCGCGAGGACGACGCGGTAGCGGCCCGGAGCGAGGTCCGTGACGAGAAGAGGGGTTGTCGCGTTCGCCGGGAGCGGCACCGAATTCCCGGAGCCCGCGTCCACGACCGAGACGACGCGCGCGAAGGGCAGCCCGAGGATCTGCAGGCGCCCCGCGAGGAGCACGACCGGCGTGGGGCCAGCGGCCACGGACGCGGCCGCGGCGACGGCGGGGGTTCGTTCCGGTTCCGTGGCCCGGCGCAGCACCGGACGGGCCGACGGCCGGATGTGGGCCGCCCACCACGACGCGGAGACGACGAGGAGGACCCCCGCCGCCGCGAGCCATGCGAGAAGGCGCGTCTCGTGGAGCGGGCGCGAGGTCCCGGGGGGCCGCGTCGTGCCTTCGGCCGGCGAGACACCCACGAGCTCCGTTCCGCTCGTCGCCTCGCTCGCGCCCTCGCCCGGCGTCCGCTCTATCCCCGGAGGGAGGCGCGTCGCGCCCGCGTCGCGGAGCACGGCGACGAGGCGGTCCACGATCTCGCGCCAGCTCGCCGGCCGGTCCTCGCGCCGCTTCTCGAGCATCTGTCCGACGAGGCGCACGAGGGGCATCGGCAGCGACGGCGAGTCCGACGGCGCCGCCACCGGCGGCGCCACGGCGTTGAGGTGGGCCGCGATGTACTCGACGGGAGCCTTGCCCTCGAACGGGCGCTGGCCCGCGAGCACCTGGTAGAAGATCACGCCGAGGCTGTACACGTCGCTCCGCCAGTCGAGCGCCGCGCCGTGTTCGAGCGAGCCGAGCTGCTCGGGCGATCCGTAGGCGACCTTGCCGAGGAAGAATCCCGTCGCGGTCAGGGTCTCCAGGCCCGTCGACTTCTCGAAGAGCTTCGCGACGCCGAAATCGAGGAGCTTCACGAGCCGGTCGCCGCCGCGCTCGATGACGAGGATGTTGTCGGGCGACAGGTCGCGGTGCACGATTCCGCGCGACGCGAGGTACGCGAGCCCGTGGGCCGCCTGCACGAGGAGCGGCACCGTCTCGGTCCACGGCCGTCCCGCGAGGGACGTCAGCGGCACGCCGTCGAGGTACTCCATCGCGAGCCAGGGCGTCCCATCCTCCTCGCCGATCTCGAAGAACGAGACGACGTTGACGTGCAGAAGGCTCTTGAGGATCGCTGCCTCGCGGTCGAAGCGCACGCGCGCCTCGCGCAGGTGTGCCGTCGATTCGTCTCCCGGCGCCTCCGCCTCGCGAATGACCTTCAGGGCGACCGTGCGGCCGTCACGTTCGTCGACGGCCTGGTAGACGATTCCCATGCCGCCCCGGCCGATCCGCTTCAGGATGCGGAAATGGGCGATGCGCTCGACGGCGCCGGCGGCCAACCCGTCACCGTCCCGTGCCGGCCGCCGCCGGACGCAGGAAGATGTTGGCCGGGTCGCCCGACACGACGTCGATCTTCGAGGCGAAGGCCAGGAACACGCCGTCGCCGCCCACCTGGCGCACGACGATGCGCACGTCGGTGAGCTCCGAGAGGTTGAGGCCGAGGATGTTGCGGAACAGCTCGTCCGAAATGTAGCCGTTCGGCGGGATCCGCTTCGAGGCGGTTGCGATCGGCACGAACGACCCGGGCAGGTACGCGGCGATGACGACGTCGCAGTACGAACCCGTGACCTCGTTCAGGATGAGGTTCGTGCGGTAAGCCGACGAGGTCTCGGCGCCGTCAAAGGACATCGTCCCGAGATTCGACTGGAACGAGGAGTAACCGTGGAGGTAGGAATAGCCCTCCATGCCGGTCTTGAAATCGCCGACGCCGGTGGCAGGCGACACCGTATACGCCTCTGTCTGCACGTCCACGTCCGCCCAACCCTCCTTGCAGCATGTGCCGTCCGTGTTCATGACGTTTTCTATCTCGATGTGCCCGAACGTGCCGGTGAGCGGAGGGAGATCGAAGAGCTCCTCGAGGACGTCCTCTCGGGAGAGAACCGCCCCTGGTGGCAGCGGGAGGGGCAATGTCCTGATGCTGTTTCCGTTGACGTCGACGTACGTGAGGCGGAGTTCGCGTTCGGCACCCGACGTGTTCGTGAGCGTGACGCGAGTCCTCCAGAAGGGTTTCGAGCCGTCCTCGAGGGGCGCGCCCCCCGCGTGGACCGTGGGGAACGACAACGGCGGCGGCTGGCCGCCCAGCGGCAGGCTCGAGAGCGCCGCCCGCGCCGGGCCGGTCTTCAGGCCCGCGACGGCGCTTGGCAGGGGCTGGAGCCCGCTCTTCGTGACGCCCACGTGGAGCGAAGAGTCCTGCGTACGGTTGTCGATGACGGTGGCCATTCCGACGACGGAGCCCTTCGTTCCGCCAACCGGGTCGGCCGCGCTGTTGTCCTCCCACGTGATCTGGGCGTACGCATAGGAGTTCGGGAGGGGCGCGAGATCGAAGAGGTCCGCGTCGTCGAAGAGCTGGACGGTCGAATTCGCGGGAATCGTCCGGTCGAGGCTCACCGGAGCTCCGTTCTTCAGGATTCGAAGACCGCTCTTGTCGAAGAGATCGACGAGGATGCGCGTGTCGAACCCCGACGTCTCGAGGAGAAGCAGGTTCGAGCGGCGGTTCGCGTCGTGCGCGAGGCCCGACACCCAGTACAACGGGTCGCTCTGCTTCACGCCCTCGCCCGGGATCGTCGGCCGCATTTCGAATCCGTACTGTCCGGTCGCAGGCGTGGTCCCGAGGGGCGCGCGGCGCGCCGCGGCGGAGCTCGCCACCGTGGCCGGCAGCGGCCGGTTGTTGACGAGGGCGGTGGCCGTCAGCGTGGGCGCCGTCGAGCGCACCTCGACGGTGAACGCCCCTTCGGAGCCGAGGAGCGTACCAACGACGTTGCGGTAGCGGCGGGTCTCGCCGGCCGCGAGCCTGAGGTCATAGCGGCGGAGCGCCGAGCCGTCGGACGGACCGCCGATCGGGTTGAAGAGGAGCGAAACGGGCACGTCGTTCACCGCGTCGGAGTTCGTCAGCCACAGGTCGGCCGCGAAACGCCCCACGCTCTTCGCATCCACCGCATTCGGGAAGGCGGCATACAGGAGGCGCGTGCGGGCGGCGGCCGCGGGCGTCGCGCCCGTGCCCCCCGCGGTCGGCGGGACCGCGGGCCCATCGTCCGTCACGAGAAGCGTCTCGACGACGTCCGGGAAGCCGACCGTGGCGAGGGACACGGCCCCGACCTCCGTTCCGGTGCCCGAGCGACGCTTCGCGCGGTCCACGACGAGCTGCACGGTGCGCGTCTCGCGCGCCGCGAGCGGCCGATCCCAGGGCTGCCCGTCCAGCGACACCGCGGTGAGCCACGGCGTGTGGACAGTCGCGACGAACGACGCGGCGACGTCCGAAGGATTCACGATCGAGCGGAGGACCGGATTCCCGTCGCGGTCGATGTCCGCGGCCGTGTCGCTCCAGACGACCCTCGCCTTCGCCGGAGCGGCCGAGAGCATGCAGTCGACGGAAACCGCGAGCGTCGTTTCGCCCGCCGTGAGCACGACCGACGCGTGCACGGGACGCGCCAGCACGGAGACGTAGAGCGACGTCACGACCACCGCGGCTTCGGCGTTCGGGGCCAGCGCGAACGAATCCGGCGCGAGGACGAAGCCGCTGTCGTCCGCCTTCGCGCGCACGACGAACGAGTCGGTCCCGCCGTTGCGGACGACGAAGGACGTCGTCAGGCGGGTGCCGGCCGCCGGGACGAGCGCGGCGATCGGGGCGGGCTCGGACACGAGGAGGAGCGCCGGCTTCAGCACGTTGCCCACTGTCACGCGAAGAGACGGAGACCAGGGGCCCACGGAGCCGCAGGACGCCTCGGCCCGCACCTGGAAGACATAGTCGCCGGGCGCGCCCGAGAAAGACGCGGCGCCTCCGTCGACGACCCATTCGCGGCCGTCCGGCTCGAAGGCGGACGTCCGGCGAATATGGAATTTCAAGCCCGTCGGCCCGCCGCCCGGGCCCGGCCCGGAGCCGAGCGTGTTCCAGGTGACCACCCACGTCGAATACGCCGGCGGATTCGACGGGTCGACGTGCAGCTCGCCGACGGAAAGCGGCGCGTCACACGTGCTCTTCACGGGAACGGCGACGACGTTGGACACGATGGCGGCAGGTGAGGCCGTTGGACAGGACGACTTGACGACGATCCGGTGGTAGAGGACCTTCGCGCTCGCGGCGCCCGGGGTCAGTGTGATCGCCGACCGGAGCGTGACGGTCTGGTCGACGCCCGACGCGAAGTTCGCGTCCTGGGAGCGCTCGACGACGTAGTAGTCCGCGCTCTGGGCCGCCGCGCTCGTGAGGACGTTCGTCCATGAGAGGGAATACGACTCCCCCGCCTGGACCCCGTCGGGTCCCGTCAGGACGGGAGCCGGGACCGGACAGGCCGCCCCGCGAGCGCCCGGCGCCCACGCGGTCGCCAAGGCTCCGAGCAGAGCCGCTCCGAGAACCGACCGCGAAAGCCGGGAGTTCGAACTCATCCTTCTCTAGAATCCCCCTCGATGCGCTCTTGGGAGTGTCTTGGCGCGGGCACCATCCCACGTCGACCTGGGTCCATGGGGGTGATCGCCGCCCTGCTGGTCGCCCTCGCGGGCCCGCTGTCCGCGCAAGCGATTCTACCCCCCGACGCGGCCGTGAAGGCCTATCAAGCGGGACAGGCCGCCGCGCAGCGGAAAGACTGGCCGCTCGTGATCCAGAAGATGAACGACGCGCTGGCCACCGGGCACACGCACGCGAGGCAGCACTTCGGCGCGAGCCGCTACACGGTGGACCTCTACGACCCCTATTACTGGCTGGGCGTCGCGCACATGGAGCTCGGCGAGGTTCTCGAGGCGAAGCGCAACCTTCTCCTCTCCCGGAGCGAAGGGGTCATCGACGGGTTTTCGGAATCCGCGGATCTCCTCGGTCGGCTCGGGACGCTCGAGCGCCGCGAGGCCCAGCAGTCCGCCGTGCGGGAATCACCGACACCGGCGCCACCGGAGGCGACGCCCACGGTGCCGGTCCCCGTCCCGGCCACGGCCCCGACCGCCGGCGTGCCGGCCCGAAACGCGGGGACCAGGGAGCCACCGGACGCCGCGGGAGCCGGCGCCGAGCGCATCCTGACGCTCTTTTCTGCCGGCGACTTCGCGGGGGCCGAAGCCGGGGTCGAGAGATTCCGGCGCGCCCGCCCGGACGCCCGGGAAGCGGACCTCCTCGCGTCCCTCGTTCTCGGGACGCGCTACGTCCTCGAGGGGAGGGCCGATGCGACCCTCCTCGCCCGCGCGAAGAAGTCCCTCGCTTCCTGGCGCAAGAAGGGCGGCGGACGACGGACGGAGGAGGCGCTTCTTTCCCCGTCGCTCCTCGCGACGCTGAACGGGACCTGACGCCTCAGCGCGCGCGGACGACCCAGGTGCCGGCCGCAAGGTCCTGAAAGGCCCTTTTATCCTTCTCGAAGAAGGCCCACACCCATCCGAGACCCAGCGGCAGGCCCGCGAGCACGAGGACGACCGCGCGGATCAGAGCCGCTTTCCAACCGATGCCCCGTCCGCCGATCTCCCCGCGTTTGACGACCGTGAGTCCGAGAAGGGACTTGCCGGGCGTGCGCCCGCGCCACGCCCACCCTCCCACGACATACAGAGCGTTCGCGAGCGCGGCAAGAAGGAACGAGAGAATCGTGATGCCTCGAAAGGCCCAGTCCGGAGCCGCGTCGCGCGTCTGAAGCTCCGCGCGGAAGTAGTCGATGAGAAAGACGGGAGCGAACAGGAGGAGGTTGATCGCCGTGAGGATGACGGCATCGACGAGAGCCGCGAGGAGGCGGGCGAACGGGTTCGCGGCATTTCGCGGGCCCGCGTTCACCGCCGGGGCGCGCCGCTCGCGGAACGCCGCCGCGCGCTCGGCCGTCGCGGCACGAGGGGGCGCCTGGGACGAATTCATCTGGATCGAGACGTCCGCGAGCTCGCGGGCGGCGAGCGCCGATGGGAACGGCTCCGCGAGCGCCGAAATGCCGTCGGATGGCGCCACGGTCGAGAGCTCGTCCGGGGGCCGGAGAGCCGCCGGGAAGGCCTCGCGGAACGCGGAGCCGGGCCGGGCGGGAGCGCCTTTCCGATCGACGTCGTGGAAGAGCTCGGAGGCCGACATCTCGTCGGGCGGCGCGACAGACGGCGCCTCGGGCTGGGGCGGCAGGTCGTCCGGCCCCAGGAGGGCGGTGCGTTCGGACGGCACGCTCGGCGGCACGATGCGCAGGTCGATCACGGCGGCGCCGATCTGGACGCGGTCACCGCTCTGGAGCCGCGTCTCGCGGGAAATCCTCTTGCCGCCCACGTACGTGCCGTTCGAGGAGTTGAGGTCCTTGACGATCGCCTCGCCGTTGTTGAGCGTGAGGAGCGCGTGGGAGCGCGAAACGGACTCGTGCTCGAGTCGAACGGTCGACGTTCGGCTGCGTCCGAGCGTGGCCTCGCCGTCCGAGAGGTCGATCTCGTGGCCCTCCACCGAGAGCACGTAACGGAAGACATCATTCGTCACGGTGACGGAAATTGTACCCGGCTCCGCAACGCTTCGGCGGTCGGCGTGTCGCCGCGGGCTGCGAGAGCCCCGGGAGTCCCCGAAAACACGAGGCGCCCCCCGGCCGGACCGCCGCCGGGGCCCAGCTCCACGAGGAAGTCCGCCCGAGCGAGGAATCCCGTGTTGTGTTCGACCGCGACGATCGAATGGCCCGCCGCGATGAGGCGCCGGAAGACCGCGAGGAGCACGTCCACGTCGGACGGCGCGAGCCCGGTCGTGGGCTCGTCGAAGATGAAGAGCACCGGCTCGTCCGGGTTGCCGCTCCTCAGGAAGGACGCGATCTTCAGCCGCTGTGCTTCGCCGCCCGAGAGCGTCCCGGTGGACTGGCCGAGCGTGAGATAGCCAAGCCCCGCTTCCGCGAGCGGCGCGAGCCGCTCGGCGATCGCGGAGACGTCGGCGAAGAGGTCGCGCGCCTCATCCACCGTCGTGGCGAGAAGCTCGTCCACGTTTCGTCCGCGCAGCCGGACTTCGAGCACCTCGGACTTGAACCGTCGCCCGTCGCATCCCTCGCACACGACCGTCACGTCGGCGAGGAACTGCATGTCCACCGTCACGACGCCCGCCCCCTCGCATCGCTCGCAGCGGCCGCCTTTCGCATTGAAGCTGAACGCCCCCTTCTCGAGGCGGCGTGCCTTCGCGGCAGGCGTGCGGGCGAGGAGCGTCCGGATCTCGTTCCATGCCTTCGTGTACGTGGCCGCGTTCGAGCGGGAGGAGCGCCCGAGTGGCGACTGGTCGACGAGAACGACGTCCGAGACCCTCTCGAGCCCCTCGATCGCGTCATGCGGGCCGACCTCGTCCACGCCGGGGAGCAGCCCTTTTCCCATCCGCTGCCGCGCGCCCGCGGCGAGAACGTCCACGACGAGCGACGACTTTCCGGAGCCGGAAACTCCGGAGACGGCGACGAGACGCTGGAGGGGGAAGGAGACAGAGAGATTTTGGAGATTATTTGCTCGCGCACCCACGACGCGAATCGACTTGTCGGGCGCGCCGCCGACCACACTCCCTTCTAAGAAAGCGCCGAAGGCGCTCACCGTTTCGGCGGCTAAAGCATGACTCGACGCAGTCGGCCCGTAACCGCTCGCGTCCGAAGCAGGAAGCATTTCTCTCTCTTTCTTCAGACTCCTCCCGGTTGCCGTGTCCTGTTCCTCCAGCTCCGCCGGCGTGCCCTCGAAGACGAGCCGTCCGCCTTTCGCGCCGGCGCCCGGGCCGAGGTCGATGACGTGGTCGGCGGCGCGTATGACGTCCGTGTCGTGCTCGACGGCCACGACCGCGTTGCCGCCCGCCGCGAGGCGCCGGAGGACGCCGAGCAGCCTGTGGGTGTCGCGCGGATGGAGGCCGACGGTCGGCTCGTCGAGGACGTAAAGCGTGCCGGTGAGCGCGTTGCCGATGGCCGAGCCGAGCTGGATGCGCTGGGCCTCGCCGCCCGAGAGCGTGCGCATCGTGCGCCCGAGCGTGAGATACGAGAGTCCGATCTCGACGAGCGTGGACACGCGGCGCCGGAGTTCGTCGACGAGCGACGCCCCCCGCGCGCGCTCCGGTGCGAGGGGAAGGGCGCCCTCGAGAAACACGAGCAGCTCTTCGAGCGTCAGGGCCACGACGTCGGCAATCGTCTTGCCCGCGAGAGTCACGGCGAGGGCTTCGGGCTTCAGGCGTGCCCCACCGCAGGCCGGGCACGGCGTGTAGCCGCGATACCGCGAGAGCAGCACGCGGACGTGCACCTTGTAGCGCTTCTTTTCGAGGTACTTGAAGAGCCCCTCGACGCCGTACCACTCGCCCGAGCCCTTCCACACGACGTCGCGCTCACGCGGCGTCAGCTCGTTCCAGGGCACGTTCCACCGCAACTTGTTCCGCCGCGAGACCGCTTTCAGGTCGTCGTACGCGCTCTCGTAGGCGGGCGAATTGAACGGCGCGATCGGCCGCTTTGCCAGCGATTTTCGGGGGTCTGGGACGACGCGGGCCGGATCGATGCCCGTCACGCGCCCGAATCCCTGGCAGGTCTCGCACGCGCCCCGCGGCGAGTTGAAGGAGAAGAGGGCGGGCACGGGATCCGTGAAGCGCCGCCCGCAGACGTTGCACGAAAGGCCGCGGCGAAACCGGTACGCAGAGGCAAGGTCCTGTCCGGCCTCGACAACCAGAAGCTCGCCGTCGGCGGCGTCGAATGCCATTGAAAGTGAAGAGAGGATTTCCCCGTCGTCTGCGCGCAGCACGTGACGCCCCACGAGCAACGGAAAGGCCCCAAGGGGCGCCGCCGCCTCCCCCATCTCTTTGTCATTCGAAGAAATTTCCAGGACGTCCCCCGAAGCACCAACGTAGCGGAAGAAGCCGAGCCTCCTCCACTCCGCGCACTCCGCGTCGAACGACTGAACCTGGCGCGGCGCGATCACGAGCAGGCGCGCGCCCTCCCCGAATTTCGCGACGAGCGCCGCAAGGACACCCTCCGGCGTCTCGCGGCGCACGAGGCTTCCGTCGTCGGGGCACCGCAAGGTTCCGGCGGCCGCGAACAGGAGCCGCAGGACATCGTGGATCTCGGTCGCGGTCCCGACGGTGGAGCGGGCCGAGCGCCCCGGCGCCTTCTGCTCGATCGCGAGCGCGGGCAGGACGTGCTCGATGAGATCCACGTCGGGGCGCTCGAGGCGCTCGAGGTATTGGCGGGCGTATGTGGACATGGATTCGACGAACCGGCGCTGGCCCTCCGCGTAAAGCGTGTCGAAGGCGAGCGAGGATTTACCCGAGCCCGAAGGACCCGTGACGACGGTGAGCGCGCCGATGGGAAAAGAGCACGTCACGTTCTTCAGGTTGTGCGTGCGCGCGCGCACGACCGTGATCGCGCGCGCCCCCCGAGCGGGCCCCGTCCGCCGCGTCACCGTGAGAAGACCGCGATCTGGTTCATGCCGAAGAGGAAGCGCCGGTACGCGATCGAGGGGAGGCCCGCAGCCCGCCCCGCCGCCTCGAGATCTTTTCGCGAGAGGAGGTCCTCGTGCTCTTCGTGGGCGTGGGACGACAGGAAGCCGAGAGCGGCCCCGGCCTCCAGGGCGAGATGTCCGCGCGGATGCGGCGTCGTCACGATCGCCCGGCCCCCTTCGGCGAGGAGGTCCGCGACCCGTGCGAGGACGCGCCCCGGCTCGGCGACGTGCTCGAGGACGGCGAGGAGCAGAGCGACCTCGAACGGCCCCCGCGCGGCGAGGGCCGGTGGGGCCGCGCCGGCTCCGAAATCCCATTCGAAGAAATCCGACGAAGGAAATCGCGAGCGCTGCAGGCGGAGAACCTCCGGATCCCGGTCACAGCCCGTGTACGACGGGAGGCGCCCCGGCAGATCCGTCAGGCCGCAGCCGACGTCGAGGACGCGCGCGCCGGCGGGCACGTGCGGCAGCGCGGCGGCGAGGCGGAGCGCCCCGACGCGCCTCGTGAGCCGGCCATAGAAGGGCGACGGGCGGGAATGCGCGGACACGCGGGGGTTTTACACCCTCCACCGTAAGATCGTCTCTCCATGAGCAAAGCCTCGTTCACCCTGCGCGACGCGCGGCCGGCCGACGTGCCCGCGATCGTCTCCCTGATCCGTGATCTCGCGGCATACGAAAAGCAGCCCGAGGACTGCCATGCCGACCCTCAGCTCCTCGAAGAGCATCTCTTCGGCGCGAAGCGATTTGCCGAGGTCGTCCTGGCGGAGCGGGCCGGCGAGACCGTGGGCTTCGCGCTCTTCTTCCACAACTACTCGACGTGGCTCACCCGGCCGGGTCTCTATCTCGAAGACCTTTTCGTGAAGCCCGCCTTCCGGGGGCTCGGAATCGGCGAAGCCCTTCTCACGCATCTCGCCCGGCTCGCGGTGAGCGGCGGCTGCGGGCGCATGGAGTGGAGCGTCCTCACATGGAACGAACCGGCGATCGAATTCTACAAGCGCCTCGGAGCGGTTCCGATGGACGGATGGCAGGTCTACCGTCTCGCCGGAGACGCCCTGAACCGTCTCGGGCAATAATCGACCCTGAGTCTGGGGGCAACAAGACATGCAGAAGAGCCGATCGGACACGCAACCCATCCGCATGCGCGAAGGGCGGAAAGGTTCCGGCGTCACGCGGCGCCCGGCGTCCCTGCTCGTGGATTCCCCGGACCCCACGGCCCTCTTCGACCGCATGGGCCGGGTTCTCCTCGCGAACGAGGCCGCGCTCGCCGAAGGCACGCCCGGGCCGGGGACCTTCGACGGAGCGCCCGAGAGCGCGCCTCCTTTCTGGCTTTCGCTCTCCGGGCGCGACAGCCTGATCGAGGCCACGGCCGTGCCGGGAGGCGCGCGAAACTTCGAGGTGCGCATTCCGGCCGGACCCGAAACCGTCGAACGCATTTTCTGGGTCACGACGCGCATCGCCGCCGAGTCCGCGGCCGGAGGATTTCTCGCGGCGGCCCGGGAGGTGACCGGCGCGGTCGGCGACCTCCCGCGCGCGGAACCCGGCGAGACCGTGGCCAAGCCTGCCGACGCCCTCACGGGTTTCTTAAACCGGGAGCAATTCCACTTTGAGCTCGAGCGCGAGATCGCGCGCGCGGACCTCTTCGGCCGGCCGCTCGCCCTCCTCGTGTTCGGGCTCGACAATTTCGGGACCTTGAACGACACGCACGGGCTCCTCGCGGGCGACGAATACCTCCGTTCGATGGCCGATACTCTTCGCGGCACGCTGATGACCGGCGAGACCGCGGGGCGCGTGGGCGGCGACGAGATCGCGATCCTGCTTCCCGGCACCGGTGCGGTGGAAGCCGCGCCGCGCGCCGAGATCGTGATCTCTCTCATTCGCCGGCTCGCGCCCCTGTGGGATAGCAACGCGCTCACGCTGACCGCGAGCGCGGGCGTCGCGGTCTTCCCCGAGCACGCGGGCGGGGCCGCCGACCTCTTTCTCGCGGCCGATCTCGCGATGCACCAGGCGAAGCGTCGCGGCGGGGGCCGCGTGCGCCTCCACGACCCCCTGGATCGCGAACGCGACCGCACGGGCCGGCTGCGCGAACAGTCGAATCGCATTCGCGCGGCCCTCGCCGAGTCGCGATTCGTCCCCTATTTCCAGCCGGTGGCGGAGGTCGGAAGCGGTCGGATCGTCGCCGTCGAGACGCTCGCCCG
>Ga0207926_1000859_pt1 | contig 14891 bp, 23 predicted proteins | sample NGESurdeep072012_8_FD_184454 | JGI IMG/M metagenome (GOLD analysis project Ga0207926, IMG submission 184454) | Arctic peat soil microbial communities from Barrow, Alaska - NGEE Surface sample 210-1 deep-072012 (SPAdes) | ecosystem: Environmental > Terrestrial > Soil > Wetlands > Peat ...
TCCGAAACCCACAGGTTTCGGACCAGTCTAGGCCGCCATTTCTGGCGGCCTGTTTTCAGCGAGTTGCAAGGGGCGTTGCGCGAACCCTTTTGGACACCCCGTTTTAGGAAGCCGTACCCGGGCTGGATAGGCGATCCCGAAGATTGCTGACCGTGCTGCGCTGGGTGTCGACCGCACGTTGCAGTCGTTCCAACCGCGATTGCAAACGCTCCTGGCCACGCACAATGGAGTCCAGTTTTAGATGGGCGTCAAACAGTCGGCTGTGAGTTTCCCGGTTCAGGTCATAGCTCCAACGATCGAGCTTGGCTTTGGCCACCTGCCAGATCACGGCGAACACTAGGATGACGAATACGGCGGCCATGAAACCAACCGTTGCGTAGATCATGCGATTCCTCCAGGATCAGATTGTTGTAGTACCCGTATCACCGAGGTCCGGGAGATACGGTAGGTCTTGGCCAGTTCAGTCAGGCTGTGGCCGCGAGCGCGGTCGTGCAACACCGCTTCCCGGTCGACTGCCAGTGGCGGCCGGCCGATGCGCCGGCCTTCCAGCTTGGCGCGCCGCATGCCGGCCCGTACTCGCTCAACAATAAGGTTGCGCTCCAGCTCAGCAATGGCACCGATGATGACGATCATTGCCCGGCCCAGCGGGCCGCCGGTGTCGACGTTTTCCCGGAAGCTGACGAACTCGATGTTGAGATGAGTCAGCTCATCCAGTACTTCGAGGAAGTGGCGGACCGAGCGGGCGATACGATCGAAGGCCCAGACCAGCACGACGTCGAACTTACCGCGGCGGGCATCAGCCATCAGGCGATCAAGACCAGGCCGCTTTGCCTTGGATCCGCTGATGGTGTCGCGGTATTCCTCTGCGATCTCCCAGCCTCGCTGGGCGGCCAGGCCGCGCAGGTCGTAAAGCTGGGTTTCCGGGTGCTGGTCGAAAGTCGAGACCCGCAGGTATAGGACGGCCCGCTTCATTGCACACGACTCTGATGGCGGGTACGCCCGGGCAGGAAGTACTCCCGCTTCAGCCAAGGGGCGCGGCGCTCCAGATCGTTCATGGCGCGATTCAGGGATAACAAGCGCTCGAAGTCGTAGCCAGGGCCAAACAACTCAAGCACGCATTGCCATTGCAGCCGGTTGTACTCCTTCAGGATGGCGGCATTAGCCTGTTCGGGGGTGGCGGCGGGCGGCTTCGACAACGATGGCTCATTCATAGACAGGGTGAGGCTCCTTGCTGGCGCCGTGCGGCGCCGGGAAGAGGTTTCTGCGGCGGCGGAAGGGGTCGGGCGGCCAGAGAAACGGTTATATAGCTAAGCTACGTGTAACTCTACTATACTCCCGGCCGGGGGCCAAAGCTCAGATATTTCTGTGCCGACGATCAGATCCCGGCGGCCAGAAGAATACTAATGTAACTAAGCTATGTAAGGAATATGAACACAACTGCGACTGGACAACCAGATCACCAACATCGACAGCATGTGGACCCTGGCCACCCCCAGCTATAGCGACCAGGTCCTGCCCTTCAATGTCACCCTCAGCGGAGCCAACGAATACGGCGCCATGACCGTCGGCAAGATCCTCGGCATCGAGATCCTGAATGAAGGTTCCGGCATCTCCGTGGATGACGCGGTCTCGGAAGCCCAGGCCACCTTCGTCGCCCGCGCCGTCGAGCCCATGCAGGCCGTGCAGTCCAACTTCATCTCGACGGTTGGTGGAACCACTCTGCAGAAATAACCAGGTCTCTTCATCCTGCCGGACCACAAGAGCCTCGCGCACCCGCGAGGCGGGACGGCAGTCTGTCCCCGGCATACCCCGACACTCCTGCCGGGTGTACCGGGAGAAACGGAATACTCTAGCTGGGCGGAGTCGGTTTATGTCTTACTTTGCCGGCGGAGTAGATATGAGTATTTCTATTTACTCGGCGGCGGACGCGCCAAGGCGAAGTGCCTCGTTGCCAAGAAAGGCGACAGTACAGTCGCTTTGGGCATTCCCAAACAGAAGTCCGGTAGTTTCCGTACCACCAGTGTCGAAATCACGCCCAAAGCTGCGGCTTCAGGCCCGGCGCTTGTTGCTTAAGTAGTACAATATCCGACCCCTCTACCAAGGGGGGTCGGGTGTAAGAAATCTTCCGCACTAAAACGGAGAAAAGCCGTTTTGAGGCTCGTATTTGTCCGTATTTCAGTATAAATACTCGGATACTATATATCTTTTACATAGTATCTGATAATGGAATAACTAATAGGTAAACATTTTATGGATGCGTTTGCCGTGCTGGCATGGATTTCACGGTTGCAACCAGAAACACATGCCTCAGGAAGCGGTTCCTCGATTCTCTGTCCCCATTCTCCCCCTGATATCCCTCTGCTGCTGATGGATCACGGTTGCATGGCTCGGTTCTTCTTCCGGGCGCCGCGTTTTCCGACATCACCACACCCTCGCGTATGCGCGAGGGCGTATAGGCCGGAAATTCTCACGCCGGGATACGGAGTATTTTCCGCTGGGGAAAGGGAAATACTAGCTGCGGAGTAAATCTATTCCGGCGGTCGAGTATTTCTATAAACCGACGACGAGTATTTATATCCGGACTGAGTATTTCCTCCCGTCTCCCCGCGGCGGGAGTATTTTCTGGTCGGTACCGGGGACCCTGGCGGACAACCCGTCCGCCAGGAATATCCCAGAGAAACCATTAGTATTTGGCGGAGAATAGATTTACGTGTCCCTGTTTGCCCCCGTTGTTCTTTGCTGATAATTGATCGCGGATTGACGTCGCGAACTTCCTTCTCCGCGCCGCCGCCTCGCGGTCGGCAAACTAGCTCCGGGCAGGATAGCCGTAACCGTGCCGCAACGAAGACTTCATTCTAGTTTCCGGATTGTTGCTGGCCTCGACCGGAAAATAGTCAACCTTGGGCAACGTCATTGGGGTGGCCGTGGATCAATTCTCGGCGTGTTCCAGCGCCCGTCCTATGCCAGCGGTACCTCGGAATACGAAAGAGGTTCGTGGTCCACGACATCGTGGCTCATTTCTTCACTGACCTAACGCAACCAGCTATCTTGCTGTCCAGCCGCCGTCGATGAGCAGGGTTTGTCCGGTGATGAGCGACGCGGCAGGTGAGGCGAGAAAGACGACGGCACCCGCCACCTCCATAGGCTCGCCAATTCGATGTAGAGCGGCAATGCGCTCGATGACGTCGGCTCGGAATGCAGAGTCGTCAAGAGCCGATTGGGTTCCCGGTGTATTAATGAACGTGGGCGCCACTGCATTCACGGTGATGTTATGAGGGCCCCATTCCACCGCGAGGCACTTTGTGAGGTGCGCGATGCCGGCCTTGCTCATGCAGTAGACAGATTCGCCGGGGAGAGCGACGAATCCAGCCTGCGAGCTCATATTGATGATGCGACCGCTCTTCTGGCGGATCATGACCTGCCCCGCGGCTTGGCTTGCAAAGAATGTCCCCTTGAGATTCACCGCCAGCGTAAGGTCGAAATCTTCCTCCCGCATGTTCTCGGCGAGATTGCCCGGAGCGACACCAGCGTTGTTGACGAGAATATCCAGGCGCCCGAAGTGCCGGACGGTGTCGTCAACAGCATGAGTAATCTGGTCGAGATACATCACGTCCATCTGAAGAGGCAGGGCGCGTCGACCCAATCCTCGAATCTCCGCGGACAGACCGCCGTCGGCGTTCGCGTTGCGGAGGCCAATCGCCACGTCTGCGCCCGCCGCAGCCAGGGCTAACGAGATAGCGTGCCCTAGCCCGCGGGCCGCACCGGTAACAAGGGCAACTTGTCCGTTCAGATCAAAACGAGGAAGCGTTTCCATAGTCCTCTGTGCGCACGAAAGCTCGCAGCGCAGGCCGTGGCTTCTTTGTTGAAAATGTGGTTACCTGTCATTTTGCTGACACTTCTTCGGACGAAAGCAATTGATAGCTGACGAAGGCGACCTTGAGGCTATCGGGTGACCAGGAAGGGACGTTGATTGTGCCCTGTCCACCGAACAGCTTGGCGAGAACGTGGATCCGGCCATCGCTCAGAGTCATGAGCCGCAACTGCACGTCTTTGTTGGGCGGATGGCCGGTGACGTCCATCTCGTAGGAGAGGTAGACCATCGACTTGCCATCCGGCGAGATGTGAGGAAACCAGTTGTTGAAATCGTCAAAAGTGAGCTGTTCCTGGGCGCTGCCGTCGGGGTGCATGCGCCAGATCTGCATGCGGCCCGTGCGCTCCGAGTTGAAGTAAATGTACTGGCCGTCGGGCGAGTATTCAGGACCATCGTCGAGGCCCTTGGCAGTTGTGAGGCGAGTCTCTTCGCCTCCGTTCACCGGGATGGTGTAGATATCGAATTCGCCGTTGCGCTGGGCACAGTAGGCAAGAGTCTTGCCGTCGGGCGACCAGCCATGCCAATAAGACGGTGAGTTCTGGGTGACACGACGAGGCGTGCCGCCTCCGATGGGCACGACGTAAATGCTCGACTGGCTGTCGGGTTGTGAAGAGTCACTGATCGCCAGCCACTGGGCGTCGGGCGAGATTCCGTGGTCGTTGTTGCAGCGGTTGGCGGCGGAGGTATCGATGGTCGTAGGAGTACCGCCATCGACGGGCAGCCGCAGGATGTGGCCCTCACTATTAAAGAGGAAGTACGTGCCATCACGGCTCCAGTTAGGCGCCTCGAAGTGTGTAGGAGCGACATAGACGACGCGGCGATCCGTGGAGGAAATGGTCACCGTCTCGATTGTGCTGTAAAGAACAGGCGGTGCGGCGCTGGCGGTCGGGGTCGCGATCTCGACGTCAGAGAAGATTGCCTTCTCGACGGCGTTCTTATCGTGAGAGCAAACACCAATGCCGATGTAAAACGATCCCCGTAACGGAAGTTTAATCGACGCGCCGGAGGGTCGCAGCGGTTCACCCGCAGCAGACGCGAGGAACATATAGATAAAATCGCCGCGCTTCTCAATGCGAAGACGGCTGGGCGCGGAGATGTTGGACTGAATCTCGTGGGTAGCTCCGCCTTTGGCATCGCGAAACTGCAGCGAGGTAAGGCCTTCCCCGTGCAAAGCCGCATCGGCGTAAGGCGAGTCGGCGTCCAGGCTCTGCCGGATCATGAGCACGGCCTTGCGATGCGGGTTGCCTCCCTTTTCTGGAAATGAAATATCCGCGGCCAACGAAATGTCCCCGGAGACCTGCTTCCATGCAAACTGGAAGGCATCGGCCGCGAACCACATGTTTTCACCGCCGCCGGTGAGAGCGTAGCTGCGATGCGCGGCGTCGTATTGCGCGGAGCCAGCGTGCAGTATGGCGCCGAGATCAGCATGATCTTGAAAGAGACCAAGGGAGGGTGAGGCGGTTTGCGCGAGTGCGCCGGCTGCAGAAAGATTGATGAGAACGATGCTGGCCAATAATGCCGAGCATCCCCAGGTGACTTTGCACACGATAAACGAACCCTCCTCCGACACCACAGAGCAAGCTAGGAGGCCCGAGACGAATTGTCAATCGCGGGCAAAGAGTCCCAAAAGGGGTGCGGTAGCGATGGGGATGCGCAACCCCTTTTGAGACAACCAATTCGCCAATGAAACCCAGTTTGCCGTTACGAAAGGCCGACCGCTGCGTCGGGTGTAAGCTGCTGAAAACAAGCAGCCGAAAATGGTAACAAAACGCTTGACACACATGTGTTCTAAGTGTACTATTCTAGACATGGAACGCCTCAAGACTTTGCAGGGTGCTATAACCTACTTCTCCAATCCTCAGCAGGCTTTCGATGCTGCTGTTATGTTCCGCTGGCCAGGCGGAAACGTTACTTGCCCACGATGCGGACAGACTAAGCACTCGTTCATCAAGACTCGCCGCCTGTGGTTCTGCTACGTCTGCAAAAAGCAGTTCACCGTCAAAGTCGGAACCATCATGGAAGATTCGCCGCTTGGGTTGGACAAGTGGATGATTGGCCTCTGGCTGCTGGCGAACTGCAAGAACGGAATCAGCAGCTATGAACTCGGCAAATCGCTCGGCATTCGACAGAACTCGGCATGGTTCATGCTCCATCGAATTCGTGAAGCCATGAAGAACAAATCGTGGTTCAAGTTGGGTGACCCAGACGGCGGAGCGGTTGAAGCCGACGAAACCTATATCGGCGGTAAAGCCGTCAACATGCACAAAAGCCACAAGCTGAAACTGCAACAGATTCGGGGTGAAGAACGGCGCGGTGATGTGTACCTCGGCAAGACCGCCGTGCAAGGCATCCTTGACCGTGACCTTCGCCAGATTCGCTGCAAGGTCATTCCCAACGTGAAGCGTGAGACTTTGCAGGGCGAAATCTTGAAGCAGGTACGCTATGGCTCCAAAGTCTATACAGACAGCGCCATTGGATACGATCTGCTGCACAACCGCTTCGTGCATGAGTGCGTCAACCATGCAGAGCGGTACGTCAACGGACAAGTCCACACGAACGGGCTGGAAAATTTCTGGAGCCTGTTCAAGCGCAATCTGCGCGGGACTTACGTATCTGTCGAGCCATTCCATCTTGATCGTTACCTCGACGAGCAGGTGTTTCGTTTCAACAATCGTGCTACCAAAGGCAACCCGCTAAACGATTCCGACCGCTTCGCCCTTGCTATGGCTCAGGTCGCTGGCCGCCGCCTGACCTATGCCCAACTGACGGGCAAGGGAGTTGACTCGCTCCACCACGAGACGGCAGGGACGGGGCAAACGGAAACGTTCTAGCCCTTGTCGCTGCCGGACAGCTTGCGGCGTTTAGCCACTTTCTTCGTGGGCTGTTTCTTCGGTTCCTTTTTGGGAGCCTGAAAAACAGCTTTCGTCAACCTCTCGAAGTTTTCTCTTGCTTCCGGGCCTTCTTTGTATTCTGCTTTCATATGCATATCCCAACGCCTGCGATCATAGCAACATATGGCCGAACCACATAAGGAACCAGAGCACCATAAGGGGAAAGCTGAGAATGAGCAGCACGACGCCAAGCGCATTCTTGCCCATATCCATGATCTCAAAGCCCTTGTAGCTAATCTTTGCGAACGCCCAAAAGCTGATACCACCCAAGAGCAACTTGAACACGAACGCAATCGAAGGCCACTTTGGGGGGCGTTTGGCGCCACATGCCTCTACTGCATTGCCGCTTTCTTCCAGTGGAATTCTATGCGCGATTCTGCGATAACAACGAAGATCGCGATGCGGGCAGAGCAGCGTGCGTGGGTGTATGGAAGCTCGCCTGATTTTAAAGACATACCCATCGTTGAAGGCCAAGAACTCTCTGCGAAGGTGAGTTTTGTAAATACCGGAAAAACGCCAGCTAGAAATATCTTCTGCGCGTCGATCTTGCGGGTAGTTCCGAACGATGGGCGGCCGTTGTTCTTGGATTCGGAGGCAGCTAATCTTTGGACGATGGGTGCCATGTTCCCAAACGAACGGCGATTATGCACTTGACAACACCAAGAATTACTTGGTCTTCAAAACGCTGGTCACGGTAACTGGATATGTCCCGTCTGCGCGTTGCTGTAGCCTGAATCCTGTAACGTCAATGGTGTCCCATTCCTGGGTTGCCGCAAGCAAGACCCGCGCAAGATGGATCGCCTCGTCTTTCGTCAGGGTGAACCCAACAGTGTGAAGGTCTGCGATTGTCTTGGCCGAACCCTCCACGGGAATGATCCGTTGACATCTCACGTTTTGATTTATCGTCAAGCTCTTCACTGATTTTCGGGCCATTACACTACCCTCTCTTTAGCTTACTAGCTGCCCTTTTTCTGACTTTTCCCGACTTCGGTTGCTTGGCCGGAGGCGGCGTCTGAAGCGCACGACGCATGAGCCGATCAAATTCATCGGCTGGCATTCGCAGATCAGCCTTGGTCTTCTCCATCACCTGTACACGTCCTTCCTGTGGTCGATGTCGAGAATGATAACTATGACTCCACGCACAACGTACAAAATTCGGTAATCACCTGAGCGTATCCTGTAAACCCGTTCTTCGCCGTCCTGCATCCCCTGTAGCAGCTTGGCTGTTGGCGGATACGGGTCATTCGCAAGCCTTTGGACTTTGGCGACAATCTGCTTGCGAATCTTCTTCGGAACCGTCTTAAGGTAGTCCAGCGACCGGGGATCATAGGCAAATCCGCAGTATCTGGACATACGCCCTTCAGGCCAGCAACTCAGTTAGCTTCTCGTCCAGTTCCTTGCCCGATATAAGCAGCTTCGGGTCAACTCTAATTTGCTTAAGTCTTTCCTTAGCTATCTCAATGTCGCGTTGGTCTTCATCCGTTTCTCGCACGGCAATTTCATCGTTTTGGGGTGTGGCGTTAACAAATGCCTCTCTTACTAGCTTCCAATAAGAAGCGTTCTCAACAGCCTTTTGCATGAAGTCCTCGTCAAGCGAGTCCCCCTTTACTGGCAACATAATGTTGGTGGTGGCGAATTTAGTCTTGTAGCATTGCCTGCCGTATGAATATCGCCACTTCACTTCGTTAATCATCACCGTGATGAAAACCAGCGTGGTCAATCGTAATCGACTGTATTCCTTTCTAGGAACCAGCAACACCACGTTATCGGTAGCGATGAACGGTACTGACTGGATGAAGGCGTCACCCGTCACCGTGGAAACTGAAATTGTTCCGGGCTTCCACTCAACCGCCTTTTCTGGTCTTTCATAAAACCCGATTAACCCGTTGTCGGTGCTCACCCTTGAAATTGTTGGATAGTTACCCTCCGCCAGAGCCGCAATTGAATGAAAATTGCCGCGTTTCAACTGAAAGAAGTCCGTTACGTTAAACCCCTTCCACGTCGGCGCACCCAACGCTGCGCTTCTTTCTGTGGGAAGCAAATCGGCTCGGAGCGTAGCCCTATTGATCTTGATGAGGTATGAAAATGCATCCCTTACACTTTCCTCAACCCTGCCCACAATCTTGCTCATGCTCGATTCGGCCTGATCTAGATATACTTCTGGAACCAACTCCAACTTATCATCACCGAAATCAATGGGCGCGGCTTTCATAAACTGATGTCTATTTGGAACTGGATGGCTTTGGTTGTGAATGAACGCCTGCAATAGGCTCCTGGCCCTCTCCAAGTCATTCGACGCCCGTGGATTAGGTAGTCGTTTTCCTTTGCTCTTTACCAACCCATCTGTCAGCGCACGAACCCATAAAACACGGTCCTCCTTACGATGCGGAATTCCTTTCTTTACGAAGATTCCTACGGTCGTGACACCCACGGGATAAAATAGATCGCCGGGGAGCGTAATTACAGCAAGCAACCTGTTGTGCGGAAGCAGAAGATTTTTTCGCCAATTAAAGTAACCGCCGCGCTTCACCATAGCGGGGTAAGGAAGCACCGCGAATAATAAGCCTCCGTCCTGCATTTGAGCTAAGGCTTGATCAACAAACTTAAACTCTTTCTCACTATCCCGCTTCAGCGCGAATGGCGGGTTCATCATTACCTTAGTGATTGGAGGATTGTGAGATGGCTCGGACACGTATTCGGCGGAGACTGCCCCGTTTACCGTTGTTCTGTCGAGAAATTTAGCGAAACAGTTGCCCTCTATGATGTTATTCTTGCCATCGCCCCGGAAAATCATGTTTACAACAGCCAGGGCCGCGACGCCGGAATCTTGTTCGACGCCGTAGACAGAGTTCTTTTTGAACTGCGCTAGCTGTTTCGGGGTGGCCTTTTGCTTCACGTCATCAAATGCTGCAACTAAGAACCCACCAGTGCCGCATGTTGGGTCAAAGACAAGGTCGTTTACTTGAACGTCCATTACGTCGGCCACGTACTTTGTCGCGTGCCGTGGAGTCAACACGATCCCCAAGTCCTGCGCCCAATTGGCGTATTTCAAGAATACTTCATAAAAGGCTCCCAACCAATCCGCACCAGAATTCATCGCGGATCGGATATTAAGGTTTCGCAATTCCTGTACTGTGTCTACCAATGCCTTGCGGAATTTGATGTGATTATCTTTGGTAGCCGGTAACGGAATGTTCATGTAAGGTGCAAATTCAGCCTTGCCTTGCGCTCGCAACACACTTACGACGCGAGCATTTATGTCGCTGATTAGAACATCCAACCGTCTTTCCTGAATATTTGGCCCAGTGTCGGTCAGCATGGATAGCAGCAGCGCAGCCATAACGCTCGCCCGCAAGTGAGGATTGACCGCACCTAAATGTAGGGTTTCATTTATGACGGTTGCCCGGTCAAGAAACAACTTTTCATCTATTGGTGGATCGTTAATTTCTGGCTTGTTCGCATCCAGAATCATCCGGCAAAAGTCGGGAGAGAGTAGGCCGGATGTCTCTACGCCATTCATCTTTACCGGACGATAATGCCCATTGCTACGGTAAAGAGTTCGTATCAAAAACGAATCCAGCGAATTACCGGCGACGCCCGAAACGAATTTGGTTTGGAAAAAGCGTCCCAGGCTTAACTTGTCGGCGTATTCCTCGGCTTCATTAACAGCTTTTTCCAATTCAGCGTGAGATCGCTTCGCCTCAATTACCCACAATACCTCGTCGTTAACCCTGACGATGTTTTCTGGTTTTTCTAAACCAAGCAGTTTGTGGATTTCAGGATTGGCAAGACATTCATTTTGCGTATAGACCTGGCCTCCCTCAGACCGCTCAGGATTGCGGGTGTCCCACCCCAAGGATCGTAGATTATCCTTGATGAAAATGTAAGCATCAACTTCGGTATCTCTGGCGAGTCGGCGCATACTAGACTCCGCTTACCGTTTTCGGCTCGCGCAGCATAAGGCGCTTGCCTTCCATCCGCTTAATTCCGAGGACGGTGCGCTCACCATCCGTCAGCTTGCGGGTGTTGTACTTGTGATCTAGTTCCGCAAGGTAAAGCTCCGTGTGCTTGCGGCTGATATTGTGATGGGTTCCGTCAATGCTTCGTTTGCTGTTGCCGAAGAACCCCTCTACGGCGTTGGTCGTCGCCAATCTGCCTGTCTTTTTGTCAAAACGTGCGTATTCGTCGTCTGCGTGATTGACAGTATCATGCGCGGCAAAGCTCTTTCCCACTGCCTCGTAAACGAGAGATTCGTCTGTGTTCAAGCACGCTGTGTCGGCCACGTTTTCCCTGAGCAGGCGGGTGATGGCCTTGCCAGTCACCGTGTCAACTACCCGTGAGCGTACCCGACCGCCGCGCTCCACGAGCGATACCACTGGCGTCTTGTTCTTCTTGTAAGCGCGTCCCTTGCCATGCACTCGGCCACCGATATACGTCTCGTCGGCTTCAATTGTGCCGTCGAGTTTATCAGCGGGAAACATATCCATCAGAGCAAACCGGATGCGATGGCAGAGGAACAATGCCGTGCTGTAGGAACCGATCTCAAGCTGCCGCTGCAACTGGAGCGCCGACACTTGCGTTTTGCTGGCACACATCATATAAAAACCGATCAGCCATTTGTGCAGAGGAACGTGCGAATCCTCCATGACGGTTCCGACGCGCACGGTAAAGGTATCACGGCACTCGGCGCACTTATACAAGCCGAGACGGATCTTCTTTGCCTTGTTCGCCGTCAACGGATAAATCCGCTTCTCGTCTGCATTGCCGCAATGCGGGCAGTAACGGCCATCTGGCCAGCGCACTTGCTCAAAGTATCGGATTGCCGTTTCTTCCGTAGCGAAACGCGCTGTCACGCTCAACAGCGTTAGATCGCGTCCGGTTTCGTGTGGTGTTTTTGGGCTTGCCATGTGCTAATAGTAGCCCTAACAGTTGGTGTTGTCAAGTGCATAATCGCCAAACGAACCCACAGAAAACGTGGCGTCTACCCTGCAAGTAATCCAAGGAAATACCGTGAATCCCCTGAAACTGTCGCACGACGATTATATGGCGCTCATGAAAGGAGATTCCTTCCTTATGCTGTACTTTAAGCTTGAGTACGTCGATACTTTTGGAGTTAGCCACTTTGTCAGACGATGTATGTGGAGGAGTCCCATGCTTATCGATAGCGGCAGAACTTTCCATGCAAAAAGCTGTACCGATTACACTGGCGTAGACGACAATCCAGACTAACCGGGCCACTGCCCTGTCACGGAACCAAGTATCCCATTTCGGATACATGTGCGTCAACCGTTTTATGGCCCCGAAAATCGCTGTTTAAGCTGTCTCGAATCGTATGCCTTTCGAGCACCACCGCACTGTTGTCGGCTCAGCAGGCTGTCACGTCTGCGTCACAGAGACAATACTCCTAGTGGCAACACCCAGGAATATCTCGCGTTAGGAATCGGCAAAATCCAAGTAGTGGTTGGATTTCGCTTACCGTAAATTCAATAACTTACGCTCCTGCAAGAACTTCTGATCGTCAGTATTGGCATTGATGTCAGTTTTGGCAGGATTCGGGCCACACATGCGCCACAGTCCTAGATACAGCATCGAATCAGGCCCGTGGGGAATCGGAAAGGTACCATTAGCGGACTATGGCCGCGGTTTGGGGCTCTGTAATGCCCATCTGGCCTCCACCTCGGGCACTGGCCAGAGCGTATACCAACAACACATCAGGTGGGTGTCGTCGAGACCAGCCCGAAAGCAGTAGGTCTTCCCCGCCTCAATCACAGCGCGACCTCCTTGCGGGTGTTTCTCAGGACCGGCTTCGAATAGGTGCTCGCCAGCGGGCAAAGACCAACTGCAAGACCGGCGGGTGGTTTTCAGGCCTTCGCCTCACACGGGCTTGTTATCCACGTAAAGGGGAATTCTTCCCTGCGAGCCGGGCCCGGGCATTCCCCGTGAACCGATGCCAGGCACATAGAAGACCACAGTGGCGTCCTGCGCCAGCGACGCCACTGAGAGAACAAACAGCACACCGACCAGTCTCATGCCTGCATTATCTCGCCAGATCTCTCACAAACTCCGCGCGGCCGAACAAACTAGAGCTGCCTTAACGCAACGGTCGAGTCCGCTTCTCCTCGAGCCGGAAGACGGTGCTAGCGCGAACTAGCTTCTTGTTTCTCTTACCCCGCGAAGCAAAATCCACAATCTCGGTTCCATTTGCACGCAATCGGTTGTACACCGTTCCCCGAGAGCATCGCCACCGTTCCGCGAGCTCTGGAATTGAGAAATACTCCTTGGTCGTCGACGGTGCGTTTCTTAGCGGCGCCTCCGATGCTACGGGTTTACGACAACTTATGTGCTGCCCGACGTTAAAAGCCTCAAGATTTTTCCGAACGGCCTGGGCCTCTGCCCGCTCGCTCGGCAGCGGTTCGGATGCCGCCTTGCAATCCAACAACTCTAGATATTCGTTCACACGTTGAACAACGACTACTGCCGAGCCTTTCTTGTCAATCTCCATCGCAAACCAATTCGAGTACACTTTCGCTGTCATGATCAGACCTCGGGCCCAAGTGGGGCTGATCCGAGCCTCGCGCCGAAGTGATGTTGCGACGCGGCCAAAACACACCACACCACGCGGCGTTAGGGAAAAAGTGCGCCTTTGAGTGGCCGACGCTGGCAACATGTTCACCTACAATATTGCTCTTGTGTGAGTTCGGTGTTGGTCCGAGAACGATTGAGAGAGAGGGCAGGTAAGACCTGAGCAATTCGTCAGCAACTATCTCGATGCCGTGCAGGTCGAGCACTCCATCCATCCGATACATTCCTTCCGTGGTGCCCCACGAGATGGTATATAAACCTTTACGACTCATACTTGCTAGAACGGGACTTCGGAAGGCCTGCAGATGCAGTCATTTGACGTCGAACTTTCGCCACAAGACATTCAGTCGATCAGCAGCCCTGACGCGGTCGCCGCGTTCTTTGCCAAGCTCGGCTATGACACATCGGCGAGGACGAACCAGACGGTGGCGAATCTCGCTATTCCAGAAGCTGCTGCGCGTCCAATCAAGCGCATCGAGCTTATTGCCGATCGCCAGAAGTTGCTGCAGGTGTACCTTTTCGAACTTACGAGTGTCACCGTTGCCGAGATTAAAGCGCTCGCACGGGCATTCCGCAACCGCGCCGGCCAGTTCCTGCTAGTCCTGACGTCCGACTACGAGTTCCTTGAATTCGTTCTGCTTGATCGGGAGTTGAGCGAGCCGAAGGGACCGACCGCAATCAACACAGCCCAGCCGACGCTCGTGCAACGCCGCTTCAGCGTCGACCGCCGCCGTCCTACGGCTATTCACCTTCGCGTGCTACGACGCTTCACCTGGACAGAGACAGACCCGTTCGGACAGTTCGACAAGCTCCGATACGCATATGATCTAGCTCACTGGTCTGAACCGTACTTCAATAACCGTGCGCTGTTCTCCGACTACTATCTCCGGGAGCGTCTTCCCGCACGAGACGGCAAAGATGTCGAGTTTCCGGAGTGGCGCGAAGACCCTAAAGGATCGCCAGGGAACATGCCAAAAGCGCTTCTTAACGAATCGCCCGTCAGCGCGAGCCAAGCTGGAGGTTTATAGAAACCGGAAACCTGATTAGCACCAGCGCTACTCTCCGCCAGACGGTAGTGTTTCCAAGGTAATCTGTTCGATTTCGCTCAGGTTCTCTTGTGGCGCGAGGCCCACATAGGACATATCAATCCTCTTCTTGATCGCATTGACAGACTGAATCTCGACGATCACACGCTCGCCATATGAGAATTGCTCCAACTTCTTGAAACCAACAGGAAGGCGTTGAGCCGGGATTAGACCCGAGATTCCCGGCTCCAGCTCAACGAACACGCCGAAGTCTTTTACATTGACAACCGTACCAGTCACGTTGCTTTTCGCCGGAAAACGAGCGTACGCAGCAGCCCAAGACGGCGTTGTCAGCGAGCGTTCCAGAGCACTAATGGCGTCCGGAAGAGCGGAAATGTCAGAAAGCTGCTCGTAGGCGCCTTTGTGCGTTTGGCAAGTTGGTTTGGCCCACTTCGGCGGTTTAATCTGGCCCACCCATGGACGTTGAAGGTTAGGAGGCTAGAGTTCCGTTCTGCTGGAGCG
>Ga0207926_1000863_pt1 | contig 14870 bp, 9 predicted proteins | sample NGESurdeep072012_8_FD_184454 | JGI IMG/M metagenome (GOLD analysis project Ga0207926, IMG submission 184454) | Arctic peat soil microbial communities from Barrow, Alaska - NGEE Surface sample 210-1 deep-072012 (SPAdes) | ecosystem: Environmental > Terrestrial > Soil > Wetlands > Peat ...
GGCCCTCGACCGCCTCGATGACGAGCCCGAGCACCTTGTATCCCAGGTTCGAGTAGTGGTAGCGCTCGCCGGGCGCGGAGCCCGGCCGGCGATCCCGGAGCGCCCAGACCTGGGAGGTGGCCTCCGGGGTCCCGTCGATGCCGGCGGTGATGCTCGCCGTGTGGGTCAGGAGGTCGTGGATCGTGATCGGCCGGCCCACGACCGGCATCTCGAACCACGGCAGGGCGTCCGTGACCGGCGCGTCCAGGTCGAGCCGTCCCTCCTCGACGAGCTGGAGGACGACGATCGCCGTGAACGTCTTGCCGATCGAGCCGATCTCGAACAGCGTGTCGGGCTCGATCGCGCGCCGGGCGGCGAGGTCGGCGAACCCATGGGTCCGGACCTCCGTCGGGCCGTCCGAGCCGGTCAGTCCGATGGCAAGCCCCGGCAGGCCGGTGACGGCCAGCTCGCGCTCGGCGAGCCGGTCGATCTCGGCGAGGCGCCCGAGGTCCATCGAGGCGCGGATCAGCCTGCGAGCCGAGCCGCGGCGGCCTTGTCGCCCACGAGGCTGCCCTTCTGCCGGTAGAGATCCAGGGCTTGCCCGTACTCGGCCTCCGCCTCCGACGTGCGGCCGGCCGCCCGCAGGACGTCCCCGAGGATCATGACGCTGTCCGCGTGGAACGTGATGAAGTCGGTTGTCGCGAAGTACTCCACGGCGTTGCGCGCATGGCGTTCGGCTTCGACGGGGGCACCGGCGCCCAGGTGCGCGGCCGCGATGGCTGACTCCAGCAGGGCCCGGCCCGGTTGACGCGCCGTGGCCGCGAGACCCGCCAGGCGCTCGCCATCGACGGGGAGCCCGCAGGCGACCCGCGACAGCGCGTGGTGCGCCTCGTTGCTCAGGTTCGGCTCGCCCATCGCGACCCGCGCAGCGCATCCCTCCGCGAGCATCCGCTCGGCGACGGCGTGCTCCCCGGCCAGCGTCTCCACGTCGGCGGCGACCTCGGTGAGAACCGCGGCCAGCGTTCGCTGTCCGCTCTCGTTCGCGATCTCGAGGCATCGGGCCGCCAGCGACCGAGCCAGCGTGAAGTCACCGAGGCGGGCGTGCATGTGGGCCAGGGCATGCGCGATCCCCATCTCGATTGCCCGATCGTCCGGTGCCCGGGCCAGGATGTCGTTGCACCATCGGATCGCGTCCGTTACCGGCGTCGGTCCCCAGTAGAGATCGACTCCCAGGTCCAGGACGATCTCCTTCTCCTCCCAGTGGGATCCGGCGCGGCGGGCGTGTTCGAGCGCTCGCATCGAGGCCACCTCGTCACCGGCGACGTTCCCATCCAGCCAGGAGGCGGCACCGCGCAACCGCCAGACGAGCGCCAGCCCCCGGTCGTCACCAAGGCGCTCGAAGAGCGCTTCGGCCTCGTCGGCGGCGCGTCGACACTCTCCGGGCGAGAGGTCAGCGCCCCCGAACTCGAGATAGGGCAGCACTCGCGCGTACGCCATGGCCCGTTCGTCGCCGGCGGCCTCCGACCGTTCAAGCGCCTCGACCAGGCATGCCTTCGCATCGTCCCGGCGGCCGTTCGCGTTCAGCGCCCGAGCCAGGTCGGGCAGGATCGCGAGACGGGCCGGGTCGGCCGGGTCCAGCAGTGCAGCGGCGCGCCCAAGGAGGTTCACGGTCGCGCCGATGTCGGAGCGCTCGAGGGCGCGGCCGCCGGCGGCGATCAACCGCTCCGCGGACCGGCGGGCCAGGTCGCGGCCCCGGTCGTCGACCGGTGCCAGCTCCTCGCGGTAGCGGAAGGCCTGCTCGAGGTGGTAGCCCACGATCTCCTCGACCTCGCTCCGGCGGTCACCCGCGGACACGTCCAGCCAGCCGGCGAAGCGCTCGTGGAGCTCCGCCCGCTCCGCCTTCGGCAGCCGCTCGTACGCGGCGTCACGGATGAGCAGGTGGCGGAACCGGAACGCATCGCCCGTCGTCGTGCCCGAGCGATCGGGACGGATCAGCTCCTTGCGGACGAGCGACACCAGGTTTCGCGGGACCTCGGAGCGACCCTCGTCCGGGGACATGGCGATCACCGCGAGCTGGTCGAAGATGCGCCCCGCGACCGAGGCGCGCTCGGCCACGCTGCGCTCGTCGGGCCCCAGGCGGTCCAGGCGCGCCGCGAGCAGCGCCGCGATGGTCGGCGGCACGGCGATCGCGTCGAGATCGCGTGCGGCGGTCCAGCCGTCGGCATCGGCGACCAGCGCCCCATCGTCGATCAGCATGCCGACGAACTCCTCGACATAGAGGGGGTTGCCCTCGGCAGCCTCGGCGATCCGGCCGCGCACCGTGAGCGGAAGGGCGCCCCCGGGCACGAGCGCATCGATGAGGTCGAGCGCAGGGCCGGTCGCCAGCGGCTCGAGCAGGATCGTCGTGGCGTTGAGCTTGCCGCCGCCCCAGGTCGGGCGGCCGTCAAGGAACTCGGGGCGTGCCGGGCAGATGAAGAGGATCGGCGAGTCCCGCGCGAGGTCGGCCACCGCCTCGACGAGGTCGAGCAGGGTCGGCTCGGCCCAGTGGACGTCGTCGACCAGGACGACGAGCGGGCGCTCGTCCGCGAGGTGCTCAAGTGCGCGGCGGAACGCCCAGGTGATCTCCTCCGGGGCCGCTGACGCATCGAGGCCGATCAGGCCGGTGAGACAGCGGGCGATCGCCGCGGCCTCGGGCAGCCCGGCCACGAACGCCGCGATGCGATCACGCTCCGTCTCGGCGGTGTCATCCTCCTCGATCCCGGTCGCCTGCCGCACGATCTCCGCCGCGGGGAGGTAGGTGATGCCCTCCCCGTACGGGAGGCAGCGGCCGCGGACGACCCGGGCGCGCTCGCGGATCGCCCCGAGGAACTCCGCGACGAGGCGGCTCTTGCCCACGCCGGCCGTGCCCAGGATCGTGAAGAGCTGGCACGAGCCACCGGAGATGGCGCGCTCGAACGCCTGGTGAAGCGCGTCCAGCTCGCGCTCGCGTCCGACCATTGGCGCGTCCAGGCGACGTCGGTGCCCTTGCGCTCCGGCGGCGACACGATGCAGCCGGTGGGCGACCGCGAGCTCCGCCTTGCCCTTGAGCTCCAGCTGCTCCGCCGGACCGACCTCGACAGCGTCCCGCACCAGGTCGTACGTCGACTTCCCGATGACGATCTCACCCGGCGCGGCGGCCGCCTGGAGCCTGGCGGCGACATTGACGGCATCCCCGACGACGATCGCCTCGCCCGGCCTACCGCTGCCGACGACGACCGCTCCGGTGTTGATGCCGGTCCGCGCCTCCAGGGCCACGCCGCGCTCGTCCTGCAGGCCGACGTTCAGGCGTTCCAGCGCCTCGCGCATCTCCACGGCGGCGCGCACGGCCCGGAGGGCGTCCTCTTCGTGCACGACCGGCACCCCGAAGACCGCCATGACGGCGTCGCCGATGTACTTCTCGACTGTTCCGCCGTGGCGCTCGATGACCTCGCGCATGCTCGCGAAGTAGCGACCCATGACGTCCCGCAGCGACTCCGGGTCCAGCCGCTCGCCCAGTGCCGTCGAGCCGGTCACGTCCGTGAAGAGGATCGTGACGGTCTTGCGCGTCTCGCGGGCCGGCGACGTTTGCCCGAGCGCCGCGCCGCAGTACCCGCAGAGCCGGAAGCGCTCGGGGTTCTCCTCGCCGCAGGACGGGCAGCGCACCATCTGCGGAGTGTAGGGTGGGTCAGGGGCGATGGCGAGCGATCTTCGCCCGGGGACGGAGGTCTGACGCGCGCCCGTCAGCGGCGCAGCCGCGGCAAGGCATCGCTCGCGAGCGCCTCGAGCGCCGGCTCCTCGTCCGCTCCAGCGGGCCAGTAGACGACAAAGTCGTCCATGCCGACGGCCTGGAAGTCCTTTACGAACTTGGTGAAATCGTCGGGGGCGAGGATCGGCTCGGAGATCCCCTGGAACGACAGGTAGGACCGGCGGATCGACGACGGATCTCGACCGATGGCGGCGCAGGCGTCGTCGAGAAGGCGACTCCGCCGACGGGTCGCATCGACGGCCTCGTCATGGGGGAGTCGCCCGCGAGCGTCCCGACCTGCCGCCACGCCATAGGTGTTCCACGCGTCGGCGTGGCGGGCGACGAGCGCGATCGCGCGCGGCCCGAGCGCCCCGACCGTCAGGGGTGGGCGAGGTCGCTGGACCGGGCGCGGGTTCAGGATCGCGTCGTCGATGCGGTAGTGCGTTCCCTCGTGGTGAACCGAGCCGCGCTCCAGGAGCGCGGACACGATCGTGAGGGTCTCCTCCAGCCGGTCCACTCGCTCCCTGGGTTCCCACGTCGGGAGGCCGGTCATCCGGTAGTCGAGCGGGGCGCCGCCCGGACCGATGCCGAGCTCGAGCCGTCCGCCGGACACGTGATCGACCGTCAGCGCCATCCGCGCGAGCAGCGCCGGGCTCCGGAGCGTCACGCTGCTGACCAGCGGGCCGAGTCGCACCCGTGACGTGGAAGCCGCGAGCGCCGCGAGGAGCGTCCAGCCCTCGAACCAGTCCTGGTCCGGCGCGTAGGGGTTCACGAAGTGGTCGCCGACCCACAGGGTGTCGAAGCCCATCGCCTCGACCCGCCGAGCCCGCTCGACCAGCACGGGCCAGGGAGCGTTCTGCAGGACCATGACGCCGAAGGACGGGCTCGTCTTCATGGCACCTTCTCGCGTCTGAGAGCCACGCACCGCGGGATCATAGCGTGCGGCTCCAGGCCCTCGACGAAGATGGAACGATTGGCCACCCGGGGTTCCCTCTAGTGCGAAACCGGCGCATGCTGCCGGCGAGGAGGCTCGGGCCGTGCGGCGAGAGCTGGTCGAGAGGGCGCGCGGGGGCGATCGCGATGCGTTCGCGACCCTCGCAGCCGGGTCGATCGGTCGGCTGTTCACCATCGCCCAGCTCATGCTTCGCGACCGCGATCTCGCCGATGACGCGGTCCAGGAGGCCCTCGTCCTGGTCTGGCGCGACCTGAAGGGGCTTCGCGATCCCGACGGGTTCGACGCCTGGCTGCATCGCGTCCTGGTCCGGTGCGTCTATCGGGAGGCGAACCGCGAACGCCGCCGATCCGCGCTGACGGTCCAGGTCCGGGGGGTCTCCAGCTATCCGGACGCGGCACGCGACGTCGAGGATCGCGACGCGCTCGATCGGGGGTTTCGCCGGCTTCGTCCGGAGCATCGAGCCGTTCTCGTGCTCCGTCACTACCTCGGCTTTTCCGATGACGAGGCGGCCGACGCGCTGGCCGTTCCAGCCGGGACGATCAAGTCGAGGCTCAATCGCGCGACGTCTGCGCTGCGCGCCGAGCTCGACGCCGACGCGCGGAGCGTCGACCGGGTAGCCGTGGAGACCGTCCGATGACCGCAGATCACGACCTCGATCGACAGCTCGGCGCGTGGTTCCACGAGCGAGCGACGTCGAGCGTGCCCGATGGGCTCCTGGAACGAAGCCTGCAGCGCATCGACGCCACCCGCCAGCGCCCCAGCTGGGCCACGCTGCGCCTTGCCCGATGGTGGGGCCGGAACCGGGGTATCACGCTCTTCGCGGCTGCGGCCCTGTTGCTCGTCGGTGGTGCGGCGGCGGTGGGCTCCGGCCTGCTGCGGCTGCCGTCGGTGGTGCCGCCGCAGCCGGCGCCGTCCGTCGCCGTCGTCGCAACGGCATCCCCAGCCGCGCAGACCCCCAGCCCGACGATCTCCCCCTCGCCGGCGCCGACCGCGACGCCGGTCGTCCCGCCCCGGGCGCCGTCGTGGGGCCCGACCGGGAGCATGATCACGCCGCGATCCGGGTTCGCTGCCGTGCTGCTGCCCGATGGCAAGGTGCTGGCTATGGGTGGCATGAATGGCACCAAGGCCCTTGCCTCCGCCGAGCTGTACGACCCCGCGACCGGTACATGGACCGCCACCGGGAGCATGGTCTCGCCAGGCGGCGGCTCGGTCACGCTGCTGCGCGACGGCAGGGTGCTCGTGGCGGGCGGTGTTAGCGGCACGGGCGACCTCCTGGCCTCCGCCGAGCTGTACGACCCAGCCACCGGGACCTGGGCCGCCACCGGGAGCATGCTCACCCCACGCGTCGCCCACACGGCCACATTGCTCTCCGATGGCAGGGTGCTCGTGGCAGGCGGCCAACCCCAAAGGCCCGTTGCGTCCGCCGAGCTGTACGACCCGGCCACGGGGACCTGGACTGCCACGGGGAGCATGGGCACGATTCGCGCCGAGCACTCGGCCACGTTGCTGTCCGATGGCAGGGTGCTCGTCGCGGGCGGCATCTTCGACCCCTCGCCAATGGGCAGCTCGCTGCTCACCTCGGCTGAGCTGTACGACCCGGGCAGCGGGACATGGGCCTACGCGCGGAGCATGGTCTCGCCCGACGGCGGCTACGGCCCGCCATACGGCGGCCCGACGGCGCTGCTGCCCGACGGACGCGTGCTCCTCGGCGGCACTCCACCCCAGCTGTACGACCCGGGCACGCGTTCCTGGACCGCCACCGGGGGCAAGGTTATCGCATGGTTCAACGGTCCCGAAGTGCTCCTGGCCAATGGCGGCGTGCTCGCGCTGGGCGCTGCCAAGCCGGGCGAGTACACCCCAACCAGGACGGCCGCCTACCTGTTCGACCCCGGCGCCGGCTCCTGGACCGCGGCGGGCAGGCTGGCCGTGCATCGCTACGGGTACACGGCCACGCTGCTGCCGGATGGCAAGGTGCTCGTGGCGGGCGGCTCCGACGGGAATGCCAACGCTGCGCTGGCCACCGCCGAGCTGTTCGACCCCGGCACCTGGAGCCCCAGCCCGATCGCGCCGGCCACCCCGGCGCCGAGCCCGACCCCCTACGCCGCGCAGCCGGACGGCAGCATGTTCGCGTACCTCCAGGGCGGTCGGCTGTGGGTCGCCAACAGGGACGGAACCGGGGCCCATGAGCTGCTCCCGGATCTCGTCGGCAAGCCGGGTTCGCCGGCGTGGTCGCCGGACGGGACTCGCCTGGTCTTCTCGATGACCCCTGACGGCGATCCCAACCCCGTGTCCCGTCTCTACGTGACTGACGCCAGCGGCAGCGCACCCCAGCTGGTGGACACCGGCTGCGTCGCGCCCTGCACGGGCGACAGCGACCCTGCATTCTCGAGCGACGGCACGAGGCTCGTCTTCGTGCGCGCTCTCATTGTTCCCCCGGCGTCGACAAAGCCGATTGCGCCGGCCTTCGGGGGGGGAGTGGCAGGGGACAGGCCAGCGGCCGTCATCGCCACGATCGACCTGTCGACCGGCAAGGTCACCGAGCTGGCGTCGACGACGATGGCGGACTGCCCGCTGCTCCCGGGCCAGCAAGATCCCGGTGTCGCCAACTGCGGGGGCTTCGCCGAACACACACCGCGCTGGTCCCCCGACGGCACGCAGATCGTCTTCACGCAGGACGTCCCGTACGACATCAACAGGGCGGCGTATATCAACGGGCTGCCGGCGCCGAACTGGCCGCAATCGTCGATCTTCGTCGTCGATGCCGACGGCGGGAACCTCCACCGGGTCGCCCAAAGCGGCTGGTCCGCGGACTGGTCGCCCGATGGGTCGCGGATCGTCTTCCAGTCATCGCCCAAGGGGGTCCCCGTCCCCAATCCGGGCTCGGGCACCGGGTACACCGTCAAGGGTCAGATCGCCGGTATCTCCACGGTCCGGCCGGATGGCACCGATCTGCACCGCCTGACCTCGGACCGGAACTCGAACTCGCCGAGCTGGACCGCCGACGGACGGATCTGGTTCGTGCGGATCATCGAGCCCAAGAACCCCACTGCGCCCGCGGTGTTCCAGCTCTGGATCATGGGCGCCGATGGCTCCAACGCCATGCAGGTCAGCGTCGCGCCGCAGCTGCCGCTCTCCGACCCGTACGGCCGGCCGACGCGGCCGTGAGCAGTCCCCGCAGACACGGCCGCGCCGCCCTCGAGGTGACCTGATGGCCGTCGTCAGGCTGCGCGACATCGTGACCGTCGCGGACCGGGCGGACGTCACCCGCCAAGAGGTCATGAGCGGCGGCGACTTCGCGATCACGCTCACCAAGTAGGCGCGTGAATAGGAGGATGGGCATGGGTGCACAAGACGTGGACCGCCGGCTGCTCGCCGGCCTGGCGGTCTTGTTGCTGGCGGCGGGCTGCGCCGGCACCGGGAACCCGACACCGACATCGACGCCCGGGCCGGCGGCCATCGCAACCCCGACGGTCGCCCCCACCGCGACGCCATCACCCACCGTGACATCCGCCCCGACCCGCACCTCTGCGCCCGCCAGCCAGGCAGCCGCGGTTCGCTGCGCCGAGACCCCTGGCGTCACGCCGAGTGCGACAGTTCAGTGGACTTCGCTGGTCGAGGGAGCGGAGCCCACGATCAAGGCTGGCCAGGCGGTGAAGTTCGTCACCACGGGGTTCTCGCCCACGGTGACCGAATGGGGGACGAACGGGCACCCCGCCGACAACCCGTGCATCGACAAGACCATCGGATCGGATGTCGGCCCGATGAGCGTGGTGGTGACCTTCTACCAGCCGGGCGACTACAACATCACCTGCCGCAAGACACCGCTAAGCATGCACACGGTCGTCCACGTGCAGTAGGCGACCGGACCCAGGCGCGGCCGGGCGTCGTCACCCGCCAGGAGGTCATGAGCGGCGGCGACTTCGCGATCACGCTCACCAAGTAGGCGCGTGAAAGGGAGGAAAGGCATGGGTGTACATGACGTGGGCCGCCGGCTGCTGGCCGGTCTGGCCGGCCTGGTGGTCCTGTTGCTGGCGGCGGGCTGCGCCGGCAACGGGAGCCCGACACCGACATCGACGCCCGGGCCGGCGGCCATCGCGACGACTACCCCGACCACCACGCCCGCCCTCACTCCGAAGCCCGCCCCCACGGCGACGCCCGCCCTGACGCCTACTCCTCAAGCCGCCGTGACGGGCCCGCTGGGCGACGGTCGGCAGATCCAGACCGCCACGCTGCTCACCGACGGCGGCGTCCTCGTCGCGGGGGGCTTCACTTCGGGCGACGGGCCCCTCGCCTCGGCCACGCGCTACGACCCGAGGACGGGAGTGTTCAGCCAGACGGGCTCCATGCTGAACGCCCGCGGCAGCCACACGGCGACCTTGCTCCCCGACGGAGACGTCCTGGTCGCCGGCGGCGGCTCCGAAAGTTGGACCGGCGCCACCGGCAGCTTCCTCGCAGCTGCCGAGCTGTACGACCCAAAGACCGGCTCGTTCAAGCCGACCGGCTCGATGTCGACCGCCCGCGAGTCTCACACCGCAACCCTGCTCCCCGACGGCCACGTCCTGATCGCCGGGGGGGAGGACCGCGTGGATCACGCCGTCGCCTCGGCCGAGATCTACAACCCGAAGACCGGCACGTTCAGCCCGACCGGCTCGATGGCGACGCCGCGCGCCTGGCACACCGCCACCGAGCTCGCTGACGGCCGCGTCATGGTCGCCGGCGGCGAGGACGCGCGGACGGACCTCGCTTCGGCCGAGATCTACACCCCGAAGTCCGGCAAGTTCAGCCCGACCGGCTCCATGACCGTGGGGCGCGTCTACCACGCCGCTGCCCTGCTTTCCGACGGCCGTGTCCTGGTGGAGGGTGGCGGCAGCGACTACTCGGGCGGCCAGTTCCTGGCGTCCGCCGAGCTGTACAACCCAAAGACCGGCACGTGGACCGCGACCGGCTCGATGGCGGACCAGCGCAACCTCATGACCGCGACGTTGCCAAGAGACGGCCGGGTCCTCGTGGCCGGAGGGTTCGGCGCCCAGGCACCGCTCGCCTCGGCCGAGATCTACGACCCGAAGACGGGCACGTTCAGCCCGGTCGGTCCGGGAGGCTGACCCCGTTCCAGGATCACCCGAAGTACTGGCAGCGCGGACTCGAGCGGTCGTTCCGGCTCATCCTCGAGGCGCTCGGAGCGTGATCGTCCAGCTGCGCGACATCGTGACCGACGCGGACCGGGCGGACGTCATGACCCTTCGCCGCGGACCCGGCCAGGACCGCTATCTCGGGTCGATGGCCAGCCACTTCGAGGACGCCGTCGCGGACGCCCGCGCCTGCCCGCGGATGTGGTCGGTCCGCGACGGGGACCTGCTGGTCGGGTTCGTCATGATCAGCGACGGGATCCCGCCAGAGCGTCTTGCGGCGGACGACGACCTCGTCGGCCCGTACTACCTGTGGCGGCTGCTCGTCGACGAGCGGTTCCAGGGCCGCGGCTATGGGTCGGCGGCGATCGACGCCGTGGTCGCCTATCTCCGCACCCGGCCCGGCGCCGACCTGCTCTGGACCAGCTGCAAGGCCGGCCCCGGCTCGCCCCAACCGTTCTACCTGCGCTACGGGTTCGTCCTGACGGGAGAGGTCAAGTGGGGCGAGGATCTCCTGCGACTCGACCTCACAGACAGCGCAGGCGACGTCAGCGACAGGTCCCCGTAGGAACCGGGGGACCCTTGGGTCGCCGCCGGCCCGTGCACCCACCCGACGGTGCCGCCCCGCCCGCGCCGGTACCATTGACCTCCCGTGACGACCCTCGCCCCCAACGATTTCACCCATCTCCACGTCCACTCGGAGTTCTCGCTCCTCGACGGGCTCGGCCGGATCGGCGACCTCGTGGACGAGGCGGAGCGGCTCGGGTTCGACTCGCTTGCCCTGACGGACCATGGCGCGCTCTACGGCTCGGTCGCCTTCTACCAGGCCGCGCGCGCGAAGGGGATCAAGCCGATCATCGGCGTGGAGACCTACGTCGCCCGGCGCTCCATGCGGGACAAGGAGGGGAAGGCAGACGCCCAGCCGTTCCACCTGGTCCTCCTGGCGAAGGACATGGTGGGCTACCAGAACCTGTGCCGGCTCGTGACCGACGCGCACCTCGACGGGTACTACTACAAGCCGCGGATCGACCATGAGCACCTGGCGAAGTACAGCGAAGGGCTGATCGGGCTGTCCGCCTGCCTGGGCGGCGAGATCCCGAAGGCGCTCGAGGTCGACGACTGGGAAGCGGCCCGGCGGCTGGCGGGCGAGTACGGCGAGATCCTGGGCAAGGGCAACTTCTTCCTGGAGCTGCAGGACCACGGGATCCCGTTGCAGCGGCGGCTCAACGAGCAGCTGCTCCGCCTCGCGCCGGAGGTCGGGCTGCCGCTCGTCGTCACGAACGACCTCCACTACGTCCACCGCGCCCAGTCCGAGGCCCACGACGTCCTCCTGTGCGTCGGGACCGGCAGCAACATCGACACGCCGGGGCGGCTCCGCTTCGAGTCGGACGCGTTCTACCTGAAGTCGACCGCGGAGATGGCCGCGCTCTTCCCGGACCAGCTCGACGCCATCAGAGCCACCCGCCGGATCGCGGAGATGGTGGACCTCCGGCTGCCGCTGGGACAGCTGCGCATCCCGCACTTCCCGGTCCCGGCGGGCGAGACGCCCGAGAGCTGGCTCCGCAGCGAATGCGAGGCGGGGATGGCCCGGCGCTACGGGACGGTCACGCCGGAGCTGCAGGCGCGCCTGGACTACGAGCTCGGGATCATCGTCTCGATGGGGTATGCGGGCTACTTCCTGATCGTGGCCGACTTCGTCCGGTTCGCCCGGGAGCAGCGCATCCAGACCACCTGCCGGGGAAGCGCGCCGGGCTCCATCGTGACGTACACGCTGGGGATCACGCCCGTGGACCCGATCCACTACGGGCTCCCGTTCGAGCGGTTCCTCAACCCGGACCGGGTGACGATGCCGGACATCGACGTCGACTTCGAGGACGGCCGACGCGAGGAAGTGATCAACTACGTCACCCAGAAGTACGGCGCCGACCACGTCGCCCAGATCATCACGTTCGGCACGATGCTGGCGCGGGCGGCCATCCGCGACGTCGGGCGCGTCCTCGGCCACGGCTACGGGGACGTGGACCGGATCGCGAAGGCGGTCCCGAACCAGCTCGGCATCCGCCTCGACGAGGCGCTCGCGCTGAGCCCGCAGCTCCACGAGATGTACGCGGCTGAGCCCCCGGTTCGCCGGATCATCGATTTCGCGAAGCAGCTGGAGGGCGTGGCCCGGAACGCGTCCACCCACGCTGCTGGCGTCGTCATCAGCCGCGAGCCGCTGACCGAGCTGATGCCGCTCCAGAAGGCCACCAACTCGGACGCCACCATGACCCAGTGCGAGATGCACGGGGTGGAGGCGCTGGGGCTCCTCAAGTTCGACTTCCTGGGCCTCTCGAACCTGACGATCCTGCGCCAGGCAGTGGACCTGGTCCGCGCGCATCGCGGCGTCGAGATCGACCTGGACCGGATCCCGCTCGATGACAAGAGGACGTTCGACCTGCTGGCATCCGGCGAGACGACCGGGGTCTTCCAGCTGGAGTCGGCGGGGATGCGGCGCTACATCCGCGAGCTGCAGCCCACGTCGGTGTACGACCTCGCGGCGATGGTCGCGCTCTACCGGCCCGGTCCCATGGACAACATCCCGCACTACATCGCCCGCAAGCACGGGCGCGAGCCGGTGACCTACCTCCATCCGCTCCTGGAGCCGTACCTGGACCGGACGTACGGCGTCTTCGTCTACCAGGAGGACATCATGGCCGCGGCGGTCGGCCTGGCCGGCTTCACGGGGCCGGAGGCGGACACGCTGGGCTACGCGATCCGGAAGAAGAAGTCCTCGGTCCTTCACTCCCTCAAGGACAAGTTCGTCACGCAGGCGGCCGAGCGAGGCGTCCGGCCCGAGACGATCGACGCCGTCTTCAAGGCCTTCGAGCCGTTCGAGCGCTACGGCTTCAACAAGGCCCACGCCACCTGCTACGGCCTGGTCGCCTACCAGACGGCCTACCTCAAGGCCAACTACACCGTCGAGTACATGACCAGCGTCCTGACGGCGATCCGCGACAACGCCGAGAAGGTCGCCGCCGCGGTGGCCGAGTGCCGGCGCCTCGGGATCTCCGTCCTGCCGCCGGACGTGCACGCCAGCCACCTCGAGTTCACCGTCGAGGGCTCGGCGATCCGGTTCGGGCTGCTGGCCGTGAAGAACGTCGGCCAGGGCGCCATCGAGTCGATCATCGCGGCGCGCGAGTCGGGCGGGCCGTTCCGTTCGTTCGCCGATTTCTGCAACCGGATCGACCTGCGGCTGACGAACAAGCGCGTCCTCGAGTCCCTCGTGAAGGTCGGCGCGCTCAGCGCGTTCGGCCACCCCGGCCGGCTTCTGGATGCGCTCGACGAGACGCTCGCCACGGCGCAGGCCGACCAGCGCGAGCGTGCCTCGGGCCAGATCAGCTTCTTCGACCTTGCCTCGGAGCCCGCGGCGCTCGAGGCGCCGCTGCCAGCCGCGCCCGAGGTCCCTACCCGCGAGCGCCTCCGCTGGGAGAAAGAGCTCCTGGGGCTCTACCTCTCGGACCATCCGCTCGGCGAGGTGGCGGAGCGGATCGGCCACTTCGTGACCGCGTACTCCGGCGACCTGAAGGACGAGACACTCGACGGGCAGCGGGTCGTGGTGGGCGGCGTGGTCACGGGCAGCCGCACGGTGGTCACGAAGGCAAAGGCGACGATGGCCGTCGTCACGCTGGAGGACCTGCAGGGCGCGATCGAGGTGGTCGTCTTCCCGCGGCTCCACGAGCAGACGATCGGGACGTGGACCGAGGGCGTGATCCTGCTGGTTGCCGGCCGCATCGATCACCGCGGCGAGGAGGTCTCGCTGCTGGCGGACGCGGCCTGGGAGTGGGACGCGGCGGCCGCGCGCGGCCAGGACGCGTTCGCGGCGGAAGTCGCGGCGGGCGAGCGAGGCTCGCGCGGCGGGCGCGGCCGGACGATTGGCTCCCGCGGGGCCGGCGCGAACGGCAACGGCGCGAACGGCAACGGCCAGGGCGCAGCCGCGAAGCGCGGGGCCGATGCCGGGGCGGCGTCGGCCAGCGGCGGGCAGGCTGCCCGAGATCAGGGCGAGCTGCGGTCCGGGGACCCGGGCGAGCAGCCGTCCGGCGCCCCGGGCGCGATGCCGCCGGAACCGCTCCCCGGGTCGTCGGAGCCGGCGGACCTGGAGGCCGCGGCCCCGGACTTCGAGGTGCCGGCGCTCCCGGAGGAAGCGCGCCCGCGCGCGATCGCGTCCGCCGCCGAGCCGACCGTGCCGATCGAGGCCGGACCGGCCGGTCGCCTCCACGTCCGGTTCGGGGCCGGCGTCGAGCCCGATGTCCTCGCGGGGGCCATGGCCACCGTCCGCGACCTCCTCCGATCACGGCCTGGCACGACCCGGGTCACGGTGCACCTCCCGCAGGGCCCCGGCCGGGCCGCCCTGCCCATGGAGCTGCGATCGGGCGTCGCCTACGACGCGGACCTGGTCGCGGACGTCGGCCGCCGGCTCCGCCCGGAGATCTGCGTGCTGGAGCTCGTGCTCTCCGACGACGCCCTGGGTGCCTCGGCCTGACTCGGCGTCAGCCGCGGGCGACCTCGGAATCCTGTGCCGCCCGCATCGCCTGGACCACGGACATCCGGTCGCCGAACTCGCTCCGGAGGGCGTGCAGCGCCGGGGCCTCGATGTCGAGCTCGCTCGCGATCTCGTCCAGCGTCGCGCTCTCGGCGGACGAGATCGACGCGTCCGCGGCCGCGGCGAGGAAGCACGCGCGGAGGAGCCGGAGGCGCTGGTCCGGGTCTGAGATCTGCTTGAACTCGCGGGTGACCAGGTAGTCCTCCGTGGAGCCGAACAGGCGGGCCTGCTGCTTCGCCGCCTCGACCACCAGGACCGCCTCGGCCTCGCCGATCCCGCTCTCTTCGACCAGGGTCCGCTCCATGAACGCGGTCTCGTCGGGGCTCATGACGAGGTCGGCATTCGCCACGCGGGCCAGCACGTACGAGGCGGCCGCGAGGTAACGGGCCCGTTCCGGCGGGAGCGCCTCAAGCTGGGACACGATGCGACGGACCGTGGCTGTGTCCGCGCCCGGCACGCCGGCCGGCC